>ERZ650307.1435-NODE-1435-length-13449-cov-4.144542_pt1 | contig 13449 bp, 10 predicted proteins | sample MGYA00376243_ERZ650307 | MGnify/ENA primary metagenome ERZ650307 (study PRJEB26733, sample SAMN07839242) | wastewater metagenome | biome: urban; feature: artificial channel; material: waste water | place: USA: North Carolina | collected 2016-03-31 ... | reverse complement strand
TCAGAATCGCATGTATTATGCTTCTGATTATTTTGATAAACTCTATGCGTATGCTGTGGAACTCATCAAGAAAGGGCTGGCCTATGTCGATGACCTGACGGCTGATGAGATAAAAGCTTATCGTGGCACGCTTACAGAACCCGGCAAAGAAAGCCCCTATCGTAATCGCAGCGTGGAGGAAAACCTTGATTTGTTTGCGCGCATGAAGGCAGGCGAATTCGGCGACGGAGAGAAGGTATTGCGCGCGAAGATCGATATGGCTGCTCCTAATATGGTCATGCGTGATACGGTTATTTATCGTATTGCCCATGCACACCATCATCGTACTGGTGATCAATGGTGCATCTATCCGATGTATGACTTTGCTCATCCTCTTTCGGATGCCATTGAGTGCATTACGCATTCGGTCTGTACGCTTGAGTTTGAGGAGCATCGTCCATTCTATGACTGGCTGCTTGATTCGCTGGACTTTGATCCGAAATCGCGTCCGCGCCAGATTGAGTTTGCCCGTCTGAATCTCACGAATACGGTAACGAGCAAGCGCAAGCTGCGTCAGCTCGTCGAAGAAGGTTTTGTACGTGGCTGGGATGATCCACGGATGCCGACCATCTCGGGGCTGCGCCGCCGCGGCTATACGCCGGCAGCGCTGCGGAATTTCTGCGAGGAGATTGGTGTGGCCAAGAGCAACAGTCTTGTTGATGTGGCTATGCTTGAGCACTGCGTTCGTGCCGATCTCAATGAGCATGCAGACCGCGTCATGGCAGTCCTGCATCCGCTCAAGGTGGTCATCACAAACTATCCAGCGGATAAGGAAGAATATCTGGTCGCGGACAATAATCCAATGCATGGCGGCTGCCGTTTTGTGCCGTTTGCCCGTGAGATCTATATCGACCAGGAAGATTTCATGGAAGAACCGCCAAAGAAATTTTTCCGGCTCAAACCGGGCGGTGAAGTCCGCCTTAAGCATGCCTATATCATCAAATGTGAGGAAGTCATCAAGGATGCAGACGGTAATGTGACAGAACTGCGCTGTACGGCAGATCTTGATTCGAAGACGGGCGGCCCGACAGCCGGCCGCAAGATCAAGGGGACCATTCACTGGGTGGCTGCGGCTGCGGCACTCAAGGCGGAGGTTCGTATGTATGACTATCTGCTGGAGACGGATGAGGATGGCAATGTGCCAGCGGATTTCCTGGGTGCACTCAATAAGGATTCGCTTGAGATCATCAAGGATGCACGTATTGAGCCGAGTGTGAAGCTGACTGCTGCCGGAACACATTACCAGTTCCTGCGTGAGGGCTATTTTGTAGTTGATCCGGATACGACGCCGGACAAGCTGGTATTCAATCAGGTGGTCGGGCTGCGCGACAGCTGGGCAAAAGAAGTAAAGAAGGGATAATATGAGCCAGATTCCAAAAGGACTTAGCGATAAGGAAATGTTCCAAAACTATGTCGAAGAAATATCGCTTGAGGATCGCTTGGTAACGGCAGAGAAAGCTGCAGAGCAGAAGCGCCGTGAAAGCGCTGGCATTGAGCCACCGGCAGAACTTGGCCGGGCCGGTTTTACTCCCGCCCTGACGGAAGAACTCGGCAAGGCGCTGCTGCAGCTCAAGATGGAGCTTTATCGCAGTGGGATTACGAGTTACTCATTCAAGATCCGGCGGGATGGTGAGAACATTGTCCTGACACCAAAATACAAGAATAAATAACCTGGCAACAGGGCTATAAGAGAGAAGTGGATATTTTTGATAAGCAGTACAACCGTGGCCATCATTATCTTTGTGGCGGCCTATGCGCTGATTATTTCCGAGAAAGTGCATCGTACGATCGTGGGGATATTCGGTGCCATGCTGATGATTCTTTGCGGCATCATCAGTCAGGAAACCGCGATTTCCCATATTGACTTCAATACATTAGGCTTGTTGATAGGCATGATGATTATCGTCAATATCACCAGTGAGACCGGACTCTTCAATTTCTTGGCCATCTGGGCCGCGAAGAAAGTCAAGGCCCGGCCCATTGCCCTGCTGGTGGCGCTTTCGGCACTGACTATGGTCTGCTCAGCGTTACTCGATAATGTTACGACGGTACTGCTTACGGTGCCAATCACGTTCAGTATTACGGCTCAGCTTAAAGTTGATGTCAAGCCGTATCTGATCTCGCAGATACTGGCGTCTAACATCGGTGGCACAGCTACGTTGATCGGTGATCCGCCGAATATCATGATTGGCAGCGCAGTAGGCCTGAATTTCATGGACTTCATCGCGAATCTCACTGCCATTTGTATTCTGATTTTTATTGTCGTTGAGGCGGTGCTGATCTTTGTCTATAGAAATGATCTGCATACGCAGCCCGATTTGCAGCAAAAGGTCATGCGCCTCAATGCATCCAGCCAGATTGCCGATCGTGCCTTGCTGAAGAAGTGCCTGTTGGTTATCGCTGTTACAATTGCGATGTTCGTGCTGCATGGGTCGCTGGGGCTTGATACGGCAACAGCTGCTCTTACGGGCGCTGGCCTGCTGCTGCTCATTACCTACACGCGTGATGAGGCGATGATCGCCAAGGTTTTCTCCAAGGTGGAGTGGCTGGCTATTTTCTTTTTTGCCGGGTTGTTCGTGCTCGTTGGTGCGCTGGTCGAAACTGGTGTCATCAAGATGCTGGCCGCGGAGGCCATACAGCTGACGAACGGCAACGTCAATGCGACGGCGATGCTCATCCTTTGGATGAGTGCGATTGCGTCGGCCTTTATTGATAATATTCCGTTTGTAGCGACGCTGATTCCACTGATTCAGGATATGGGTCAGATGGGGCTCACAAATCTTGATCCGATGTGGTGGTCGTTGTCACTGGGCGCTTGTCTGGGCGGCAATGGTACGCTTATTGGTGCCAGCGCCAATGTGGTCGTGGCCTCAATGGCCGCGCAGCGTGGCCGTCAGATTTCTTTCCTCGGCTTCATGAAGATTGCGTTTCCGGTGATGATACTGACCATCATCATTTCCAGTGTTTACATTTGGGTACGTTACCTGTAATTGAGCTAGAAAAAAGGGTATTGCTTCCGTGATGGAGCAATACCCTTTTTCTAGCTGATTATGGGGGCGGCGGCTTACAACCGCTCGAGAATCTTGCGGGCCACGTAGATGCCGCTGGCACCGGCCTGGGAAAGACCACGTGTTACGCCAGCACCATCACCGATAGCGAAGACGTTTTTAAGTTTAGTCTCTAATTCTTTCGAGAGTACGACGCGCGAGCTGTAGAATTTGACCTCGACGCCGTAAAGCAGTGTGTCATCATTTGTCATGCCCGGTGCGATGTTATTGAGGGCCTGGATCATTTCAATGATGTTATCAAGATGGCGTTTGGGCAGGACCAGCGATAAATCACCCGGTGTTGCCTGCAGTGTCGGCTGCGTAAAACTCTTGCCCATGCGGTGTGCATTCGTGCGGCGGCCTTTCATGAGATCGCCGAAACGCTGTACGATGATGCCGCCGCCCAGCATGTTCGAGAAGGATGCGATACGCTTGCCATACTGGTGCGGAGACTTGAATGGTTCCGTGAAATGATTGCTGACCAGCAGCGCGAAGTTCGTGTTGTGGCTTTGCAGTTTCGGGTCGCTGTAGGAGTGGCCGTTGACGGTCACGATGCCGTCTGTATTTTCCATGACAACATGGCCGTGCGGGTTCATGCAGAACGTGCGGACCTGGTCGCCGTAACGCTTGGTTCGGTAAACGAGCTTGGCCTCATAGACCTGACTCGTGATATGGTTCCAGACCTCGTCTGGTACTTCGACACGGACACCGACATCAACGCGGTTGTTTTCCTGCTCGAGACCAAGCGACTCACATTCATTCGAGAACCATTCGGCACCGGCGCGGCCGGGGGCTGCAATGAGGTATTCTGCATCAATTGTTTCGCCGGATTCCAGCTCGATGGAGTTGTGGCCCTGTCCATCCGAGTGGATATGTGCCACCGGACATTCGAAACGGAATTCAACTTTGTCCTTGAGATATTCATAAGTGGCTTTCAGCATCTGGAGATTGTTTTCGGTTCCCAGATGACGGACACTGGCAGACAGGAGATGCAGGTCATGCTGTAGAGCGAGCTGGCCGATATTGGAATCTTTTGTGCTGAATACCTGTGCTGGCGCACCGTGCTTCATGTTGATCTTGTCAACGTATTTGATGAGATCCATGACTTCGCTGTCTGACAGATATTCATTGAGCCAGCCGCCAAATTTGGTCGTGAAGTTATATTTGCCATCCGAGAAGGCACCTGCACCGCCGAATCCGCGCATGATACTGCAAGGCTTGCAGCCAATGCAGCTTTTGACTTTTCCGGTCGAGATTGGGCAGGTCCGGGTATAGATATCCCGGCCGCTTTCCAGTACCAGGATACGCAGTTCTGGCTTTTTTTCAGCTAGCTCATAGGCGGCAAAGACGCCGGCCGGGCCACCACCGATAATTGCAACATCATACTTACTCATAGGCTTTTTCCTCCCAAAAGACATCGTGCTGATCCTTGGACAGGCGCACGAAAAGAGCGCAGATTCCTGTATGCTCAGCATATCGATGCCGGACAGGAATAATCTGCGTGCGATAATCGGGTTATTTTTTTAAACCTTAGCTATTATACGGGATGTTTTAACAGAATGCAAGTCTTTTTTAGGGTAAATCAATAAAAATGTATACTATAACAGAAACAATATATCTTCTATAAAAATTAATATTGCATTTTTCTATTGTTTGCAGGTATAATAATAAGCATGTTGTAAACTTGTAAGGCTGTAAGGAGGAACTTCATTGACACGTGATATCGCAATTATTAGTACATTTGTCCTATATATCGGACTTATGATGGCCATCGGCATCTACTATTATCGACGAACCCGCAATATGAGTGATTATTTTTTGGGGAACCGCAAGCTGGGAGCCTGGGTGACCTCAATGAGTGCTGAGGCAACCGATATGAGTGGCTGGATGCTCATGGGGGTACCGGGGTTTGCTTATCTGGCCGGGCTTAATGCGGGCTGGATTGCCGTTGGCATTGCCCTTGGCACCTGGGCCAACTGGCGCTTCGTGGCAGCGAGACTGCGTATCTATACAGAGCTGGCGCATAATTCGATGACGCTGCCGGAGTTCCTCGAAAACCGTTTTGCGGATAAGAGTGGACTTTTACGCATGATCCCAGCCGTATTTATCCTGATCTTTTTCATCATTTACACCTCTTCGGGGTTTGTATCAGCCGGTCGTCTGTTTGAGACGGTCTTCGGTATTCCCTATGAGTATGCGATTTTTATTGGTGCGGGATCGGTAGTATTTTATACACTGATCGGCGGTTTTCTGGCCGTATCCCGTACGGATTTTATCCAGGGTGTCATGATGTTCTTTGCCATTCTGGTGGTTCCTATCACAGCTGGTATGGAAATGGGCGGTTTCTCGACGACTATTGCTGCTATCGGTAATGTTCAGCATTCGATGCTGGAACCGCTGACGAAACCTGATGGCTCGTTGATGGGCGGAATTGAACTGATTTCATTGTTGGCGTGGGGTATTGGTTATTTTGGGCAGCCTCACATTTTGGTGCGATTTATGGCGGTCTCAAGTTCCAAAGAGCTCAAACAGGCGACGCATATTGCCATGACATGGGTGGTTCTGTCGCTGGCTGCAGCAGTAGCTGTCGGCATGGTCGGCCGGGTATTCCTAACAACCCCGCTGGTGGGGACAGAGTCGGAGACGGTATTTCTGGTTATGACCAATAGCCTGTTCCCGCCGGTGGTCATTGGGATGATTTTGTCGGCAGTATTGGCTGCTATTATGAGCACCGCGTCATCGCAGTTGCTGGTAGCGGCTTCGGCATTTGCGCAGGATTTTTATCAAACCCTGCTGCGCAAGGATGCAGGACAGAAAGAACTGGTCTGGGTCAGCCGGGCCTCGGTCCTTGTTATTGCTGCGCTGGCAATTGCCCTTGGGTTCAATCCAAACAGTTTTATCTTGGACATGGTTTCTTATGCCTGGGCTGGTTTTGGCGCGGCCTTTGGTCCGGCTATCCTGACCGCTTTATTTTGGCGCCGGACGACCCGCAATGGAGTGCTGGCCGGTATCATTGTTGGCGGCGTGACAGTTTTAGTCTGGAAACAGCTGGCGCTTTTCGGTCTTTATGAAATTGTGCCAGGCTTCGTGTTCTCGCTGCTGGCCATTTATATTGTAAGCAGGCTTGATGAAGCGCCTTCGGCAGACATTATAGAAACGTTTGACGCGGTAGGTGAAAGTAAGATTTAGAAATAAAGGCAGTGTGCCGGACTTTTGTCCGGCATTTTTCTTGAGCATCGAAAAAAAGAATAATTTTTGGGGATAGGCAGGGATTTAGGGGAAGAATAGCGAAATTATTATTACATTGAAGGTGTAATGTCTTAACAGCTAATCATGCCGGAGTTGTAAGGGAAAAATAGAGAAGCAGGTGAGCATTTGTGGAGAAAGTCAAAGTAATGATTGTCGATGACTCGAAGGTCAGCCGTGCGATGCTTGAGGGAAATCTGTCAAAGACGAACTTTGAAGTATGTGCTATGGCGAAGAATGCAGCAGAGGCTGTCGAGCTATATGAGAAGTCAAGGCCAGCTGTCGTGACGATGGATATGAATCTTCCTGATGCAGATGGTATAGAATGCAGCCGTCGTATCCATGAAATCGATGATGAGGCCAAGATCGTTATGATCAGTGCCATGAAGGATGCGAGTCTTGTGGCTAAAGGCCGCGAGGCCGGAATCAGTGCCTTTTTGCAGAAACCGATCAGCACGAATGATTTGATTGACACGCTGATGATTCTCTGTCAGAATAAGGTGGGGAAAATTGCCGTTCTTCGCGAATCGTATGCAAAGCCGTTTGTCCGTGCACTCCAGCAGGGAATATTCAGTCTGATTGGTGTGCATAGTGAAGTGGAGCTGGCGCTTGATGAGCGTAATTTCCTTGATGTGACGGGAGGCGTAGCGGTTATTATCGGTTTGACCGGTTATCCGAATGGCCGCGCTATCGTATCGATGGATTCAGCGACAATGCATAAGTTTTCGATGATCATGCTGGACAAAGAGAGTCCGGCAGCGGTGAGTGAAGAAGAGGGCAGTGAGTCAGTGGAGGAAGCTGCCAATATCATTGTAGGGCGTGGGGTGTCGAATATTAACGATGTATTTAAGGATAAGGAAATGCGTATTACGCCGCCAGGGACGATTGTTGGCTCAAATATCCGCATTGCCAGCCCAAAGCTGACCACCTTCCGTATTGTTGCCAAGACAAGGATTGGTGATATTGAGATGAATGTAGGATTTGCGGAGGGGGAATGATACGATGGATGCAAAACTTGTGAATCCGTTTGTCGACGCATTCGTCGCCGTAATGCCGCAAATGGGATTTCCAGAGCCAAAGCGCGTTAAGATGAACGTTAAGACAAAGAATGCAGTAAGCCTCGGGGTGGCGGTTATTGTGGGTTTTACGAAGCAGCTTCGTGGCAATATTGTCTATAACATGTCAGAGGACACGGCAAAGTATATTGCTTCAACGATGATGATGGGAATGCCGGTGGAGACATTCGATGAAATGGCGCAGAGCGCTATCTCGGAGATGAGCAACATGCTGACGGCAAATGCCGCGACGAATTTGACTGGTCTGGGGCTGGATGTCGATATTTCGACGCCATCTTTGTCCATTGGTCCGAGCTTTCAGGTGAAAATCAGTGACTCTACCTATCTGACGGTAGAGATGGAGCTGGATGGCCGTCTGGTTGAGCTTGACATTGCGGTTGAGCAGCAGTAATATTTTAAGAAAGAGCATTGTGCGTAAATAAGATGCGTACAATGCTTTTTGGATATAAAGTGTTTGGGGCTATAGATATCCGGATGGGGGGAACATCTGGATGGGAGGATTCCAGGAGGTTGGTTATATGAAACTGAACAGTCTGAGAGTGAAATTCCTGGCAGGTTTTTTGACGCTTTTCTTAGGCAGCTTTATCGTGTTCTTTGCGGTCAGCTACTACATGTCAAGCCGGGCTCTGTATAGTGATGCAGATGAAATTTCTAAGGGGATCGGACGTAGTACAGCGCTGGAGATTGAGAAGATCTATCAGGCGAAGGAAATGACAATTGAGGATCTGGCTCATAATCCGGCGATCATCAGCGGGGACCGCACGGCGCGGATACAGGCGCTGGCAGAAGCCAAATCGCGGACGAAGGGGTTTGCCATGGTTGCGTACTCGGATGTCAATGGCAAAGCGTATAGCGAGACTGGTACGGATATGGACCGCGCATCGCGTGATTATATCAAAGCCGTGCGTGAAACGAAGAAACCATTCATGACGGGGCCTTCTGTATCGGGGACGTCTGGCAAGCTGATTACGATTATTGCCTATCCGGTGTTGGATAATGGTGAGCTGACAGGAATCATTTATGGTACGATCGAGCTGGAGGATATTTCCAGTCTGGTTGGCGGTATCAAGTATATGGAGACAGGTCATGTTTATATTGCAGACAAGGATGGTCTGGTTATTGTTTATGCGCAGCAGCCGGATGACGTTGGTCAGCTGGACCTGTCCAAGGAGAGTTCCAATAAGACCATCGATAAAGCACTGGTCGGGGCTTACCAGCAGGCGATACAGGAAGACCAGCAGGTTACGACGGCGTATAAGACTTCGGCCGGCGTGGAGTCGCAGGTAGTAATGACGCCAATTCATCTGGGACACCGTACGTGGCTGGCTGTATCCACAGCACCAGTCTCTGAGGTCCGGGCCGGGGCAGCGCAGCTGCTCAAGGTAATGCTGCTGATCGGACTGGCTATGGCGGTAATCATTGCGCTGATTATCTGGTTTATCGCGAAGAAGATGTGCGATTCTGTGGTGGCTTTGCGGGAAGAGTGCCAGGCATTGGCCGGCAAGGATCTGCGGTCGCGTCCGCTGACGGTTACGCAGGATGATGAACTGGGCGACCTCGCAAAAGGGTTTGCGGAAATGCGGCGTGCTATCCGCGAACTGATCGGGCATATCCAGACCAATACGGAGAAGGTGTCGGCATCGGCTGAGGAGCTCACGGCAGCCTCGCACCAGTCGGCCGAGGCTGCAAATCAGGTAGCCGGCCAGATCACAAGTATTGCTGCGGGAATCGCTGCGCAGTCAGAAGAAGCTGCCAATGCGGACCAGACGGCAGCCGATATTGCAGAGCGTACTGAAAATGTTGCCAACAATGCTGAGGCGATTGCAGCTGTCACGCAGATGACCGTCGAAAGCGTTAACTCCGGCCGGGAGGCAATCAATACGGTGGTTGGGGCGATGGAGCATATCAATGACAGCACGAGGACCGTACAGACGACGATTCAGGAATTGTCCCGCAGTTCCGATGAGATCAGCAACATCGTGGCGATGATTTCAGGTATTGCCGAACAGACGAACCTGCTCGCGCTCAATGCGGCTATTGAGGCTGCCCGGGCAGGTGAAGCCGGCCGCGGGTTTGCGGTGGTAGCGGATGAAGTTCGGAAGCTGGCTGAGGAGTCGGCATCGTCGACACAGCAGATTGCCGATCTGGTCATGAAAATCCAGACCGATATGAAGCAGGCTGTTTCTGCCAGCGAGATGAGCTCGGAAAGTGTGACGAGCAGTATGGATTCGGTTAAGAGTGCCGATGAGGTATTCGAATCCATCAAGATCTCGATTGAATCATTGGCCGCTGGGATTACCGAGGTTTCAGCGAGTATCAAGGGGATTGCCGATGGAACGAACTCCATGCAGGGTGCCATGAAGGATATTGCGGAAATCAGCAATCAGAATGCATCGCGGGCCCAGTCAGTCTCTGCGACGACGGAGGAGCAGTCTGCTTCAACGCAGGAGATCGCAGCGGCGACCCGGAGTCTGGCCGAACAGGCCGAGAAACTGGCTCAGGAAGTCGAGTCATTTAAAATATAAGTACAAATCGTTTGGCAAAGGTGCCGCCGCAGGGCGGCACCTTTAACTTTTAAGAAGTCCCTAAATTTTAGGTTGGCAAGGTTGCATCATTGGTTTATAATATAGTACAGTATGTTTTAAAGAGGTGGCAGAATGAGTGAAGCAGACCGCTTCAAAATCCACATCAGAGGAATCCAGCGGGATTCTGCTGGTGAGGAGCAGGTGATTGAGACTATCGCCGAGGGCAAGTATGCTTTTCGGGCGGGCCGGCATTATATCCGCTATAAGGATCAGTCGCTGAGCCCCGAGCAGTGTACATCAACGGTACTGAAGTTTAATAATGATTCGCTGGTGCTCCTGCGCAAGGGGGCAGTCGATACCGAGCAGCGTTTTATACCTGGGCAGGAGACACGCAGTACATACCGGACGCCTTATGGCAATCTGGACTTGTCAGCACGGACTGACCGTTTGTCCATTGTATTTGATGCGCAGCAGGGCGGTCATATTGAGATCGGGTATGATTTATCGGTGAACGGAGCATTTCAAAGCAGGAATACGCTGCTGGTTGAGATCGGCACGATTGCGGCCGGGCAGCATTGAAGATACAAGTAAGCTGGATTCCAGATTAGGAGGAACTGTTTTTGGATATTAAAGATATACTCACTGCTGCTATTGAGCAGGCAGCGAAGGATGCTATGGCTGAGGGCGTTTTCCCTGAGGGGGAGCTGCCAACTATCGTTCTGGAGGTGCCGCCGCAGAAAGAGTTCGGTGATTTTGCAACGAATTTTGCGATGCAGTCGGCCAAGGTATTTCACAAGAATCCACGGCAGATTGCCGAAGAACTGGTCCGGCGGATACAGGGCAGCTGGCTTGATCATGCGCAGATTGCCGGGCCGGGGTTCCTGAATTTCTACCTCAAGGGGAATGTTCTTTATGATGCTTTTCAGCAGATTTTGGCGGCTGGTGAGTCCTTTGGGCAGCTGCCGCCAAAGGATGCGCCGAAGATCCAGGTGGAGTATGTCAGTGCCAACCCGACGGGGCTGCTGCATGTTGGCCACGGCCGCGGAGCAGCAGCCGGCTCAGCGCTGGTCAATCTGCTTCGCGCTGCAGGCTATCCGGTAGAGAGCGAATACTACATCAATGATGCTGGCAACCAGATGGATAATCTGGCTCGTTCGGTCAATGCCCGTTATCTGGAGCTGCTTGGCCGTGAGATTGCGTTCCCGGAGGATGGGTATCATGGGCAGGATATCATTGATACAGCTCAGCGTATTATCGATAAAGAGGGAGATAAATATCTCAATCTGGATGAGGCAGAGCGCCTGACTATCTTCAAGGACCTTGCTTATGTTGAGAAACTGGCGGCATTGAAGGAAGATCTGGCGGCATTCAACGTCACGTTTGACCACTGGTTTAGTGAGCGCACACTGCATCCTGATGCAGTCCGGGCGGCAGTAAAGATCCTGCAGGATAACGGCAACATCTATGAAAAAGAAGGAGCCCTCTGGCTCAGGTCGACAGCCTATGGTGACGACAAGGACCGTGTTGTCATCCGTGATAATGGAGTGCCGACTTACCTGGCTGCAGATATTGCCTATCATCATAATAAATATGAGCGTGGTTTCGATCGTATCGTCAATATCTGGGGCGCTGATCATCACGGCTATGTCTGCCGGGTCAAGGCGGCGATGCAGGCATTGGGGCATGATCCGGAGAAGCTGACTGTGCTGCTGCTGCAGATGGTCGCTCTCTTCCGCGGCGGCGAGCTGGTCAAGATGAGCAAGCGTACCGGTCAGAGCGTCTCACTCAATGAGCTGATGGAGGAGGTCGGCACGGATGCTGCCCGTTACTTCTTCCTGATGCGTTCGCTGGACAGTCAGCTGGACTTTGATCTGGACCTGGCCAAGAAGAAGTCCAACGATAATCCGGTTTATTACATTCAATATGCGCATGCCCGTATTCACAGTATCTATCGTCAGGCCGAAGAAACCGGGCTCAAGCTGGGCAGTCAGCCGGAGCTCAGTCTGCTGACTGATGAATCAGAAGTCGGTCTTATCAAGAAAATCGAAGAATATCCGGAAGAAGTGGAACGGGCGGCCCGTGATTATGCGCCGCAGCGTATTGCACGTTACAGCTATGACCTGGCCAGTGCGTTCCACAGCTTCTATAATAAATGCCGGATCATGGGGGTTGAGCCGAAACTGGCGGAATCCCGTCTGGCGCTGGTGACGGTTACGGCGCATGTCATCCGTCACTCCCTGGGCATCCTGGGCGTATCAGCTCCGGAGCATATGTAACCTGTTGCAAGTAAAGAAACAAGAGTAGAAGGAGACCGATAGATTATGGATTTCGTGAACAGCTCGGAAGTGGATATCGCTTATTATGTCCTGACGGAAAAAGGTGAGACAATGTATTATAAGGACCTTGTGCTGGAGGTCATCGAAAAAAAACATAAGCCGGTGCAGTCTCTGTCCGCAGCCATCTCAGAAGTATATACCTTGATTAACATGGAAAGCCGTTTCCAGTATGAGGGGGAAGGGCAGTGGGGGCTCACTGAGTGGAACCCGCCTGAGGTCAAGCGTCATGCATCGCGTACAGGCGCCGCTAAAACCAAAGCGGCCAACAAGGCTATCAACAACCGGCAGAAGAAACTGGAGAGTATCCAGGAATAAGAGCTTTTAGGAACCACTGAAACCGACGCTTGTGTCAAACACCAGAGGAATCAGTGGTTTCTGTATTGACAGTCCTGGTTAAAAAGGATAGAATAGTCCACATGTGATTTTTGCAGAGTGTAAGAGAACGTAACAGGAGGCAGTTCCATGGCAAAGTATATTTTCGTTACCGGTGGCGTTGTTTCTTCCCTGGGCAAGGGCATCACGGCCGCATCGCTCGGCCGTCTCCTCAAGAGCCGGGGAATCAAGGTCACGATCCAGAAATTCGATCCGTACATCAACATCGATCCGGGTACGATGAGCCCGTTCCAACACGGTGAAGTATTCGTTACCGAAGATGGTGCCGAAACTGACCTAGACTTGGGTTATTACGAGCGTTTTTTACGTCACTCAAAAATGAGTAAAAACAATAACTTTACCAGTGGTCGTATTTACCAAACCGTGATTGAAAAAGAACGTCGCGGTGACTATCTGGGTGGTACCGTTCAGGTGATTCCTCATATCACTGATGAAATCAAACGTGACATGCTTTACCTTGGCAAAACCAAAAAGTATGATTTCGTTATAACAGAAATAGGCGGAACCGTTGGTGATATTGAAGGCCAGCCCTTTCTTGAAGCGATAAGGCAACTCAAATGGGATTTAGGGAAAAATGCTGTATGCATTCATCTTACTTATGTCCCATATTTGGCTGCTGCAGGTGAATTAAAGACTAAACCGACACAACACTCTGTAAAGGAATTGCAAAGTTTAGGCATACAACCAGACATTTTGGTTTTACGCGCAGAACATGAATTAGGCACTGGATTACGACGTAAGATTGCCGCTTTTTGCAATGTCTCGCCTGAGGCTGTGGTGCAAAGTT
>ERZ650307.1429-NODE-1429-length-13472-cov-8.644704_pt1 | contig 13472 bp, 12 predicted proteins | sample MGYA00376243_ERZ650307 | MGnify/ENA primary metagenome ERZ650307 (study PRJEB26733, sample SAMN07839242) | wastewater metagenome | biome: urban; feature: artificial channel; material: waste water | place: USA: North Carolina | collected 2016-03-31 ... | reverse complement strand
TCTACATTCCGGGTCACTTCAACGTGAACTCGGTACTGTTCGAGACGGCGGTCTGCATGACCATCTATATCGGCATCATGGCGCTGGAATTTGCTCCGGCTCTGTTTGAACGTCTGGGGTGGAAAGTTTCCCTCAAACGTTTGAATAAAGTGATGTTCTTTATTATTGCCCTCGGCGCGCTGCTGCCAACCATGCACCAGTCTTCAATGGGTTCATTGATGATTTCTGCGGGTTATAAGGTGCATCCGCTTTGGCAAGCTTATGAAATGTTGCCGCTTTTCTCGGTATTAACCGCCTTTATTATGGGCTTCTCGATCGTCATCTTTGAAGGCTCACTGGTACAAGCGGGTCTGAAAGGTAACGGTCCGGACGAGAAAAGTTTGTTCATCAAGCTGACGAATACCATCAGTGTGCTGTTGGCGATTTTCGTGGTCCTGCGCTTTGGCGAACTGATCTATCGCGACAAGCTGTCCTATGCGTTCTCAGGCGATCTTTACTCCCTGATGTTCTGGATTGAAGTCGTGCTGATGGTCTTCCCGCTGGTGGTGCTGCGCGTCACTAAGCTGCGTAATGACTCGCGCATGCTGTATCTGTCTGCGCTGAGCGCATTGCTGGGTTGTGCAACATGGCGTCTGTCCTATTCGCTGGTGGCGTTCAATCCTGGTGGTGGCTACCACTACTTCCCGACCTGGGAAGAACTGTTGATTTCTATTGGTTTTGTGGCTATTGAGATTTGTGCATACATCGTACTCATTCGTCTACTGCCGATACTTCCTCCTTTAAAACAAAACGATCATAATCGTCATGAGGCGAGCAAAGCATGAGCCAGAGAATTACTATTGATCCGGTAACCCGTATTGAGGGTCATTTACGCATCGACTGCGAAATCGAAAATGGCGTGGTATCTAAAGCATGGGCTTCCGGTACCATGTGGCGCGGCATGGAAGAGATCGTGAAAAACCGCGATCCGCGCGATGCCTGGATGATTGTGCAGCGTATCTGTGGCGTTTGTACGACCACTCACGCTATCTCTTCCGTTCGTGCAGCAGAAAGTGCGCTGAATATTGATGTTCCGGTGAACGCACAGTATATCCGTAACATCATTCTGGCCGCGCACACCACGCATGACCACATTGTTCACTTCTATCAGCTGTCTGCGCTGGACTGGGTGGATATCACCTCTGCACTGAAAGCAGATCCAGCGAAAGCGTCTGCCATGCTGAACGGCGTGTCCTCCTGGCACCTGAACAGCGCAGAAGAGTTCACCAAGGTTCAGAACAAGATCAAAGATCTTGTTGCCAGCGGTCAGTTAGGCATTTTTGCTAACGGTTGCTGGGGGCACCCGGCAATGCAGCTGCCGCCGGAAGTGAACCTGATTGCGGTCGCTCACTATCTGCAGGCGCTGGAATGCCAGCGTGATGCCAACCGCGTTGTGGCGCTGTTGGGCGGTAAAACGCCGCACATCCAGAACCTGGCGGTAGGTGGGGTTGCTAACCCGATTAACCTCGACGGTCTTGGCGTGCTGAACCTTGAACGGCTGATGTACATCAAGTCATTCATTGATAAGCTGAGCGACTTCGTTGAGCAGGTTTACAAGGTTGATACCGCGGTCATTGCTGCGTTCTACCCTGAATGGCTGGAACGTGGTCAGGGCGCGGTTAACTACCTGAGCGCGCCGGAATTCCCGACTGACGGTAAAAACGGCAGCTTCCTGTTCCCGGGTGGTTACATTACTAATGAAGATCTGTCGACCTATCGTCCGATCACCTCTCACTCCGATGAGTACCTGATCAAAGGGATTCAGGAGAGTGCGAAACACGCGTGGTACAAAGACGAAGCGCCGCAGGCTCCGTGGGAAGGCACAACGGTTCCTGATTACACCGGTTGGTCAGATGACGGCAAGTACTCCTGGGTTAAAGCACCGACCTTCTACGGTAAAACGGTTGAAGTGGGTCCGCTGGCCAACATGCTGTGTAAACTGGCGGCCAAACGTGAGTCTACTCATGCCAAGCTGAATGAAATCATCGCGATTTACACCAAGCTGACCGGTAAAACTATCGAAGTGTCACAGCTGCACTCTACGTTGGGCCGTATTATTGGCCGTACCGTTCACTGCTGTGAACTGCAGAACGTTCTGCAGGATCAGTACAACGCGCTGATCGTGAACATCGGTAAAGGCGACCATACCACCTTCGTGAAACCGGATATTCCGGCAACGGGCGAATTCAAAGGTGTTGGTTTCCTCGAAGCGCCGCGCGGTATGCTGTCTCACTGGATGGTGATTAAAGATGGCATTATCAGCAACTACCAGGCGGTTGTACCGTCAACCTGGAACTCTGGCCCACGTAACTTTAATGATGAAGTGGGACCGTATGAGCGCTCGCTGGTAGGTACGCCGATTGCCGATCCAAACAAACCGCTGGAAGTGGTTCGTACCATTCACTCCTTCGACCCTTGTATGTCATGTGCGGTGCATGTGGTGGACGTTGACGGGAACGAAGTGGTCTCAGTTAAGGTTCTGTAATGCGGATATTAGTCTTAGGGGTCGGCAATATTTTGCTGACCGACGAAGCCATCGGAGTACGTATCGTTGAGGCATTAGAGCAACGGTACATCCTGCCAGACTTTGTTGATGTTCTGGACGGTGGTACGGCTGGGATGGAGCTTCTCGGCGATATGGCGAACAGAGATCATCTGATCATTGCTGACGCCATTGTGTCGAAGAAAAACACGCCAGGAACGATGATGGTCCTGCGGGATGAAGAGATCCCGGCGCTGTTTACCAACAAAATCTCACCGCACCAGCTTGGCCTGGCCGACGTATTGTCGGCCCTGCGCTTCACCGGCGAGTTTCCGAAAAAGCTGACGCTGGTCGGCGTGATCCCGGAATCGCTGGAGCCGCACATCGGCTTAACGCCGACGGTTGAAGCAATGATTGAACCTGCGCTTGAGCAGGTTCTGGCTGCGCTGCGCGAATCAGGCGTGGAAGCCCTCCCACGGGAGGCGATTCATGACTGAAGAGATAGCAGGTTTCCAGACCTCCCCGAAGGCGCAAGTACAGGCAGCGTTTGAAGAAATTGCCCGGCGTTCGATGCACGATCTCTCTTTTCTGCATCCTTCAATGCCGGTGTATGTTTCTGACTTTACGCTGTTCGAAGGTCAGTGGACGGGGTGTGTGATCACCCCGTGGATGCTGAGTGCAGTTATCTTCCCCGGCCCGGATCAACTCTGGCCGCTGCGCAAAGTGAGTGAAAAAATTGGTCTGCAACTGCCGTATGGCACCATGACCTTTACCGTTGGCGAAATTCGCTATTTCTCCCAACGACTTCCACTCCACATCTCTATCTTCAAAACTCAACAACTGGTCGCGATAGTAGTTGTATTGTTTTTTGCGGGCGGTCAGCTCGGCGGTCAGCTCGGCGGTCAGCTCGGCGAAAGCATCCAAAACACGAACGATTCTCGCCTGAATCTCCAGTGATTTTTTTGGGTTATCTGGACAGGGAACGGGGATTGAGATTTTTGCCATATCTGTAGCAGAAACATCAATTACCTTTGTCCCTTTTGCGTACTTTCGTTTTTCGCTAGCAAAATGATCTGTCTGAGTGAGATACGCAAAGTATTTGCCCAGCAGGCATTTACCTGGCTTCAAGATGGTCGCATGCCCGCCAGTGACAGCTTGATGTTTACCGAGATAAACCAAAGACTTGCCTACATCCTCAAGATTTTCGCTTGTATTTGTAATTACAACATCGCCTTGATCAACTTTCTTGAGTTGCTTCGCCAAATCTAGCGACACAAAAGATTTTGTCTCTGTTGTAGATAGACCGTAGTAAGTATAAATTTGACCATAATGAATAGCTGGCACACCTGACTCGGTGAAGTCCTTTTTTTGTAATCCATTACCACGAACTAAGTCACCTAGACTACCCAACGCCCTCCACTCGACATCAACCCCATCCAGCAGCTTTTCTATAAATTTCGTGTTATTCATCGTTTTTTCGTCTAGTTAAGTAACCCCACCCTAACCCTCCCCTTCGCAGGGGAGGGGACTGTTAGGTGCTTTTCTTTGCAGAAGAGGGTTGTGGCTATCAAGTTATCCCGTTTACAGGGGTGGGTATTTTTTGCGCCATGTCATGGTAATATAAAATCGTAAAGCCCTCCCCCTGCCAAGGGAGAGTTAGAGGGGGTTGTTTTTTAGCTAACATAATGTTTTTAAAATAAATTACTTACAGCATCTCAATCTTAAATTCGCTATAACCTTCGTAGTAATAGCTGACATCAATGCCCTTCATAAATAAAGCGCGGTCGTTAATTTGGTCAGTAAGGGCATGTTTAAGCAATACCTTGATTTCCAAGTCTTTGACAGGGCTGCGTTGCATGGCAGAAAGGTAGTCTTCTTTATCGACCTGATTCCAATCGACCACCTGCCGGATTTCTTTTTTAAGCATCAAATCCAGCCAAATGCGGGTGGCGCGGCCATTGCCTTCGCGGAAGGGGTGGGCGACATTCATTTCTACGTATTTCTCGATGATGTGCTCAAACGTCTGGTGGGGCATGGCATCAATGTGCTTAAGTGACGCTTCCAGATACATAACAGGGGCAAAACGAAAATTTCCCTTGGCGATATTAACGTCACGAATTTGCCCAGCGAAGGGGTAAATTTCATCAAATAAGTAGGCGTGAATAAAGGCAAGCCCAGCAAATTTGCCAATCTTAACTTTGTGAATATCGCCAGAATCAAAAAGCTGCTTGGCTTTTTGTTTGCTGATTTTTTCTTCGGCCTTGGCTAACTCGATTTGCTCGGTGATATTCAGCTTGTTTGCCAGAATCATGCAGCCTCTCCTTCAATCTCCGCCACGATGGCATCAATGTCCTTCCGAAGCTGGTCAATCTTGGCCACGGTGATTTTTAGCGCGGCATTGAGCTGGGCAATATCCACCACTTCGCGGGTGTCCTTGGCTTCGATATAGCTGCTGACCGACAGGTTGTAGTCGTTGGCCACCACCTGCTCCAACGGGATGGACAGGGCAAAGTGATCGACATTTTCCTTGCAGTCGAATACCGCCATGATCTGCTCGATGTGTGCATCCAGCAGCACATTGTTATTAGTTTCTTTCTTGAACAGCCCACTGGCATCAATAAACTGGATTGTGGTATCGGTTTTGTGTTTGGACAGCACCAGAATATTCACGGCGATGGGGGTGCTAAAAAACAGATTGGGCGCGAGCGAAATCACGCTTTCAACGTAGTTGTTATCTACTAGATATTTGCGAATCTTTTGCTCGGCGCCGCTCCGGTAAAAAATACCAGGGAAGCAGACGATGGCCGCACGACCCTTGGGGGAAAGGTAGCTGAGGGCGTGCAGCACAAAGGCAAAGTCGGCCTTAGATTTGGGCGCGAGCACGCCCGCCGGGGCAAAGCGGTCGTCGTTGATCAGCGTGGGGTCGTCGCTGCCAATCCATTTCACCGAATACGGCGGGTTGGAAACGACGGCATCGAAGGGTTTGTCGTCGCCAAAATGCGGGGCGAGCAGGGTATTGCCGAGCTGGATGTTGAACTTGTCGTAGTTGATGTTGTGCAAGAACATGTTCATCCGCGCCAAGTTATAGGTGGTGTGGTTGATTTCCTGCCCAAAAAACCCGTCTTCGATGATGTGAGCGTCAAAGTGCTTCTTGGCTTGCAGCAGCAGCGAGCCGGAGCCACAGGCGGGGTCGTAAATCTTGTTAACACTGGTCTGCTGGTGCATGGCGAGCTGGGCAATCAGCTTGGACACATGCTGCGGGGTAAAAAACTCACCGCCGGATTTACCAGCATTGGCGGCGTAGTTGGAGATTAAAAATTCGTAGGCATCGCCAAACAAGTCGATATGGTTGCCTTCAAAATCGCCAAATTCCAGCCCAGCCACGCCTTTGAGCACCGCAGCCAAACGGGTGTTTTTATCGACGACGGTGTTGCCAAGGCGGTTGCTGGTGGTGTCGAAATCGGCAAACAGGCCTTTGATGTCGCGCTCCGAGGGGTAGCCGTTGGCGGAGCTTTCAATCGCGGCAAAAATGGCGGCTAGATCGGTATTCAGGCTTTCGTTGGTGGTGGCACTGGCCGCGACCTTGGCAAAAAGCTGGCTGGGGTAGATGAAATAACCCTTGGTCTTGATGGCATCGTCTTTGATGTCTGCGGTGATGACGCTATCGGGCAGCGCGGCATAGTTCACGCTATCGTCACCACCTTCGATATAGCTGGCGAAGTTCTCGCTGATAAAGCGGTAGAACAGGCTGCCAAGTACGTATTGCTTGAAGTCCCAGCCATCAACGGCACCTCGGACATCATTGGCAATTTTCCAGATCTGGCTTTGTAGGGCGGCGCGTTGTTGGGTGCTGGTCATGCTTGGTTTCCTGTCAAATCGTTTAATTTGTCTTCATCGGCACCGCCTGAACGTACCCATTGATCTACCTCGGACACTTGGAACTTCCACAGTCGTCCCACGCGGTGTGCAGGCAGGTTCTTGCGGTCGATCCAGCGGTAAATTGAGTCTCGGGTTACGCCCAGATGCTCGGCTATCTGAGCGACCGAAATCCACGGTTCAGTCGTCATGGCAGTACTCCGGTAGCAGTGGTTTGGGTCGCATAAAGTCGGTTTAAATCGCAAAAATTGCAATTTATCAGGTTGAAGGGCAGCGGACGAGCGTTAGAAGCTGTTTACGATCTCAAGGGCGCAGGGGTTGCCAAGGCGAAATGCCCCAAAAAACGCCGTTGGAACTGAATCCATCCGCATTTTTTGGGGCATTTCAACGCAGGATTACCCGAGTCTCGCCGATTTTGAATACGTTTTAAAGGATGGGAGGGACACGCCCAGTTAGCCTGTGAAGTGAATGGTGCGGCTATGCCGTCAGCAGCAGAGGAGCCCACCGCAGCGATTCAGGCGCGACACAATGCCGCGCCTGAGGACCGTAGGAATCTCCGGTCTTTAATGTCACCTATCCACCCAAGGGATGCAGTGTTTTAATGTGTAGATACAACAAGGGGGACATCATGGTTTATCGGTATCGGCAGTGGCTAGGCGCAGTGGTGGCCTGTGTGCTGTGGACGGGCTTGCCCAGTGCGGCATTCCCCGTGGCGCAGGCGCAAACGATGTCGGCGCAGCAGCCCTATGGGCAAGCGGTGCTCGACCAATTACTCGCCCCCATCGCACTCTATCCCGACCCCTTGTTGACGCAGGTACTGGTGGCGGCGACCTATCCGCTGGAAGTGATTCAGGCCGAGCAGTTTATAAAGGCCAATCCCAACCGCCAAGGTAATAGTCTTGCCCACATGGTCAAAGACAAACCATGGGATACCAGCGTCAAAGCCCTAGCCGAATTTCCTTCGGTGCTGACCATGATGCACGATAACCTCGAATGGACACAGCAGCTCGGCGATGCGTTTTTAGCGCAGCAAGTGGAGGTGATGGACACAGTACAGAGCTTGCGGCAAAAGGCGCAGGCGCAGGGTTCGCTGCAAAATACCGCCCAGCAAAATGTGGTGCAGCAGGGCAGCGCGATTGTGATTCAGCCCGCCAATCCCCAAGTGGTTCATGTGCCGTACTACAACCCCAACGTGGTGTATGGCGCGTGGGACTGGCCAGCCTATCCGCCACTATTTTGGCAACCGCCACCCCTGTATCGCCCACCTTCTTTTGGGCAAGTGGTGGCTGCAGGGATTGCTTTTGGCGCGGGTGTGGCCATCATCCACTCTATTTTTGACAACATGCACCCCAACTGGGGGCACCACCACTTTGCCTACCGCAATCGCCCCCACAACAACATCAATTTTATTAGCATAAACGGTCACCCCGCATGGCAGCACAACCCGCTTCACCGCCGTGGTGTTGCCTATCAAAACCCCAACACCCACCAGCAATTGGGCTATCACCCCGCCGATACCGACCATCATCGCCCTGTAATACGCCCCTACGACCGGCAGCCCCCTGGGTTTAACCGGCCAGACCCTGCCCGCCCCGAGGGGCAACGCCCCAGCCCTAGCCCTCCACACTATCGCCCTGCTGGTGGTCAGGTACAGCCTGAAGCGGGCTACACTCGCCCCCAGCACGCGCAGCAAAGCCGTCCGGCCTTTTCCCGCCATGAGCCATCCCGCCATCCAGCAAAGTGGAAGGGGGGGTTATAGTCGGTAAGCGGGGGCGGGGACTGGTTGGGCTGCTGTGCTTAGGCAGCCTAGTGGGAGGCGGGGCAGGCGGCGGCTTGGGGCTAACCGACCCACCCAGCAAGCCACGTAGTGTTAGCGATGCCAGCTTAGGTAGCCAACGTTACCTAAAGAAACCGATCGCCCCCCGAGGGGTTAAGCCCCATAGTGGACACAGTTACGCCCTAAGGCTTTGGCTTCATATAGAGCCTCATCCGCACGATGCAAAGCAAGGTGAATGGGCTCTTCGCTGCGATAGTCGGTGAATCCAATGCTGACAGAGGCCGACAGCCCCTGCTGATGGATGCCCAAAGGCAGTGACTGGACCGCTTTCCGCAGCCGGTCAAACAGTGGCTCAGCAGCTTGATGGGGCGTGGCAGGCAGCAGAATCAAAAATTCTTCGCCCCCCCAGCGGGCACAAGTGTCAGAGGTACGAAGGTTGCTGTGCAGTACCTTCGCGATTTCTCGAATCACCATATCCCCAACCAAATGCCCGTAGGTATCGTTAACCCGTTTAAACAGGTCAATATCGACAATTCCCAAGGTGAGCGAGCCACCACTACGACAGGCAAAGCTGGCGGCTTTTTCTAGCTGGTCTACGCCATAGCGGCGGTTAGGCAAGCCGGTCAGCTCGTCGCTAATAGATAGCTGATGCAGGCGTGCATTCAGGTCTTGCATCATACCTTGGTAGCTATCGCTAATCCGCACGAGCTTTTCGAGCTGGTGCATTTTGCGTTTGTAGTGGCTTTGGCTAGAGATACCGTGGTTACGCTCAATAGTTTGGTAGCGATCAGACACCCGAATCAGCCGATCCATCATCCGTTGTTGGTTTTGATAGGCAGCGTAAACCGCACGCAACCCCTGCCGCAGTTGGGTGGGGTCATCTGGGGCAACTTCGCTGAGCAGTAGATCAACAAGCTGCTCTAGATTTTCACCACTAGGCTCTGCCAAGGTCATCTTTTATTCCGCGCGAATGTGGAATGGGAAGGTGCAGTCTTCTTTGAACTCTTCAGCCAACTCACCAACCCGTTCGTTGTTTTCGTTATACAACCAGACAACTTCAACACCGCGCCCGCCTTGGTGGGCTTCTTCTAGGATATCGAGCATATCCATCAGCACCCGAACGCTACTGGTATTCAGATAGACCAAGCTGAGTTCCAGCAAAATAGGACGAGTTTCTGTGGTCAAAAAAGACTCGAGCCAATCAATCACCGGCTGAAATATATCAAAAGAATTTTCGGGGTAGGAATCTCCCCCCATGCGCAGTCGGCCGGCTTCCCAATTTGCATCAACATCGGGCGTAGATGTTGTTGCTGTGAAATGTAGGTCTTTCATTACAAAGCCCTTTAGAGTGAAGCGTGTAAGCTAAAAAAAGAAAAATCGGTATCTTCAACGGTTAGGGTTGCACGTAGAGGGAAGGTTGCCTTGCGTGCCATATCAATCAGCCCCAAGCCTGCACCGTTGAATTTTTTGCTGGTGTCTCGGGGTTGCCGCAGCTGTGCTTTAAAGGCCGCTTTAAGCGCGACTTTATCCATCTCTTGCAAGCTCTGCGCCCGTGCCAGCAAGCGTTCGCCATCGGCGTGGTACACCATATTGCCGGCACTGACGGTGTAAACCCCGTCACTATCCCGAGAAACTACAATAATCGCACTGGCTGCCGCCCCCTGTAGGTCATGCTCCATCGTGTAGCGGCGAATGTTTTGCGTCATTTCGATATACATCGAAAACACATCAGTAATCGCGGAGGGAGATTCGACCAATGCCAGCATATGTTCGCGCAGGGCAGAGCCGATTTCATCAATCAGCGATTCGGTAAAAGGGCCATTAAACGATAGCAAGATACGTTCTTGCATAAACGTTTGGCGTAGCGCGTAAATATCAGGGGTTAGCACATTGGCTCCTTATTGCTCTTAATGAGGGGAACGGCAGCAATTTTCACCCCTTAAGAATATCAGGGGACACAAACAGTGAGGGACAAAACCCTAGCACGGTAACATCGTCTCGTTGCGGTAGGTCGCCTTTCCACTGGCTGAGTAGGTTTTCGAGTGCGGACTTTTGTGCCAACAGCGGCAGCTGGGCATGGGCACGGAGGCAGGCGGTAAAGCGGGTGGTGCCTAAGCCAAAACCTTCACTCCCGCCCGCTTGGTCTAAGAAACCATCAGAAGACAAGTAGAACAAGCGACCAGGCACGGCCTCTAGGGTTTGGTTTTCAAATTCGCCCTTGCGCTGGCCAGCGATATTACGCCGTGAGGGCTTAGCCTGCCCTTCGCCGGTTTGGTCCACCCAATACAGTGGCAGCTTGGCTCCTGCGTAAACGACGTTCTGCTGAGCATAGTCCACATAGCAGAGAGCCATATCCATGTCGGTGGTGATTTGGCCAAAACGAGCGCGAGGCAAAATACTGCGCACGGTATCATCGAATCGAGTCAGCAAAGCGGCAGGGTCTTTAGGCCCTATCATCGCCAACGAGGTATCCAGCGCGGCATAGGCAATCATGGTCATAAAAGCACCAGGCACGCCGTGCCCCGCACAATCGACCAGCCCAATAAAGCAGCCTTCCGCCGTGGGGCGCATAAAATACAAGTCGCCGCCCACCACATCACGGGGCTTCCACACCACAAAGCTGGCATTGGGATTAACGTTACTTATGGTCATATCGGGTAACAGTGCCGATTGGTAAAAGCTGGCATAGCGAATACTGTCGGTCAGCTCGTGGTGGGCTTCTTCGATTTTGGCATGAGCCAAGCTGAGGTCGGCGGTGCGCTCGGCCACTTTGGTTTCTAGGGTTTCGGTGTGCTCACGCACGCTGGTAACCATCGTATCGAAGCTGCGGGTCAGGTCGCCCAGCTCATCCTTACGTGAGGTATGGAGCGCGACACTATAGTTGCCATCGACACACTGGCTCACAGTACGGGTCAGGCGCAGCAGCGGAGAAAGAACCAGCTGGTCAAAGCCCAGCTGCGTTAGCAAGACCAACACCAAGGCGACCACTAAACCCGCACTGGCCAGCCCCGCAAGCGTATCGCCATCCAGCACGCCGGCTTGCTGCAGGTCAATCACACTCACGGCGAACCACTTCAGCTCTGGCACATAGCTAATGCCCAGCAAGCGGGGCTTGCCCTGCATCATGGCAGAGACGACGGTCACAGGGTACTTGTCGGTTTGGCGTGCGGAATTACTCAAGGTTGCACGCAGGGCGTTGCGCTCATCTTCGCGGTCTAGCAGGGCGTAAATGGTCTTGCTGGGGTCAATACCCCGCATGGCGACATAGGAAATCAGGCTGGGGTCGGGGTGGGCTTGAATCGCCCCTTCTGGGCTCATAAAAATCGGCAAAATACCTTTTTCTTTGGTGTGGACAAACTGCGCCAAAAAGTCGGTCAAATCCAGCCCTGTACTGACCACCCCCATCGCTGTGCCGGCTTTGTCGCGTGCCAAGACGTTAATCCAAATCAGGGTACGTTTCAGCGTCGGGCTGGTGCCATCGACGTTAAAGCTGTATTCCTCTTTTTGCTTAAGCGTTAAGAAAAACCACTCATCCGCAGCACGGTCTGGATTGACAAAATAGCGTGGGGCTTCACTATAGGTTTGGTTGGCCGAATTTTGGTAATAAGCCTTGCTCTTCGCGCTGATAGCGGCGTACGACCGGTCGGCAAAACTACGGCGATAGGTTTCGGCTTCTTCAAAAAATTCTGCGCGGAGGCGGAGGTTTTCTTCGTCGGCCAGCCAGCGATGTGTGACGCTAGACTGTGCCAACTGGCGCGTTAAGGTTAGCTCGGGCAGAACCTTGGTACGAACACGTTCCTTGAGCAAGGAGACATGACTCTTTACAAACGAGGAGCCCAATTCTTTACGCATCATATCCAGCGCAAAATCGCCGGCAAAAAAAGCAAAGCACAGTGCTAGCCCCAAAATAAGCGTGAGTGCGACCAAACTTTTGGTGCGTAACCCCCAGCGTAAGTTATCAATAAATGCCATAGTGCAGAACTCCCCATCTCTGTAAATAAAACATAATTCAGACAAGCGCACGAGTAACACGCTAGGCATTTTTATCTAAAACAATTAACAACTCAGCGACTGGATGGGGATTATTGCCTACCCCTTGTTTTGACCACAACCCGTAACGGTAAGCAAACCGTGTACGCGTCCACACCTGCCGCAATGCGCGGAGTAAGCGTGCCCTTGGCCGAGAGAAAGCACCTCTACAAACTGTGTTGTGCACTGGCATACATTCCCCTCTAAAGGAAAATTACTTCATGCTATCCGGTACAGCAAGAACCAAGAGAGGCCAAGCGGTGCCCCCTTACCCTACAGCTCAAAACAACACTTTTCAGTAGCACTATATTTATTAGTCCTATATCAAGCATGACACATGGTAAGGCGCGGGCAGTGATATGGGGCAAAAAAGGCAAAACGTTACCCGCCAGCAAAAAGTTTTGACGCTCAAACAAAAATGAGTACGTGAATTAGCCTTGCCAAGCCGCTGACGGCAACCCGTCACTCCCTTTTTTATCTGTCAAAACGCAGCACTTGAACGCATCAACTGCCGACCATTTGGATGGCTAAAACCTGCCTACTTTTCGGCACATCCGTAGACCACAACAGGGATAGCCCGTTTGCACCTTTGCCAATGCGGTGGCTTTCCGTATAATTCCGGCTTAATTCAATTTGTCATTTCTTTTCAATAAGGCAGGTAGCCCATGGGTTGCGAAAACAAATGTTCTTCTGGCGGCGGCGTGACCGCTGTATTGGCCGTACTCGGCTTGGTCGCGCTGGTGGCATGGTTGGTCATTAAGTTGGCAACCAGCGGTATGGTCGTCAGCACCGACGCAGTCAGCAAAGAAGCCGTCGCTGCACGACTGAAGCCCGTGGGCTTGTCGGTGGCGGGAGAAGGTGGCGCACCGGGCAGCCGCTCTGGCGAAGCCATTTACAAATCGGTGTGCGCCGCTTGCCACGCTGCAGGGCTGATTGGCGCACCTAAATTTGCCGACAATGGCGCATGGGCAGGGCGGATTGCTCAGGGCTTCGATACCTTGGTTAAAAATGCAACCAACGGTCTGCGTGCCATGCCTGCCAAGGGTGGCGCAGCTGATTTGACCGATGCTGAATTGGCGCGTGTTGTGGCCTACATGGCCAACAATGCAGGCGGCAAGTTCGCCGAGCCTAAGGCGGCTGACGCGAAGTAAAACGCGGCACAGACTCACGCGCAGCAAAAAACGGACACAGATACAAATCTTGTGTCCGTTTTTTCAGTTGCGCGTAAAACCTCGCCCTTCAGGGCGGGGATGGACAGCACGGACGGCG
>ERZ650307.1416-NODE-1416-length-13503-cov-5.110202_pt1 | contig 13503 bp, 14 predicted proteins | sample MGYA00376243_ERZ650307 | MGnify/ENA primary metagenome ERZ650307 (study PRJEB26733, sample SAMN07839242) | wastewater metagenome | biome: urban; feature: artificial channel; material: waste water | place: USA: North Carolina | collected 2016-03-31 ... | reverse complement strand
TCTACACAGGCGAAGACACTCTTTCCCTACACGACGCTCTTCCGATCTACATCCGATTCAATGATGAATACTTTGGGCATTGGCAGTTGAGCATTCGCTGCCAGCTGTTCGACCAGGTCATAGAGATGCGGCGATTCCTCGCGGGTAACTTCCTGTGCATCATACATTTTAAGCACCATCGTATCGCTGAACCAATAGGAGAACATATTCATGCCCAGCGACAGCATCAACATGAACATCATGCCCGTGCGTCCGCCCACGATTCCGCCAATAAAGATCATAATAGCACCGAGAAGAACCATCAGCATCAACGTTTTAAGGTTATTCATAAAAAATCACTCCTTCTTCTTGTGATTGATGAAATAGCCGATGCCAATAACGGCAGCGACAAATAATAGTTTCAAATACAACACATACTCAATGAGATATATACCGACTGCTTTGTCACTGGTCATGAGCTCAGCCGCTGTCCACCCCAGAATAGCAGCACCGGCATAGATCAGTGCCGGGATCTTCAGCATAATCATGAGAAAGATCTGCGCCCCAAAGAGAACAATGGGGATCGATATCATGAGACCACAGATGATGAGGCTCCATTTCCCTTCCGATACCGTATTAGCCAGTCCGGCCAGTGACAGGATGTTATCAATACTCATAATGAAATCCGCGATGAGTATCGTACGGACTGCTGCGCCAAGTGTAGCAGGCTGGCTCTCAGCATCATTACTGCCGGCTTCATTGTTGTCTGTTACCAGCTTCACGGCAATATAGAGCAGCGCCGCACCACCAATGAACTCAAGATAAGGAGCAGCCAGCAGCCCCGTTGCAAAGAGGGTGCAGACAATACGGATAACTACCGCACCGAGTCCGCCAATAAGTATGGCTTTGCGACGGTTAGCACGGGGGAGATTCTTGCAGGCCAGCGCAATAAGGATCGCATTGTCACCTGACAGAAGCAGATCAAGCAGCAATATACCAGACAAAGCAGCCAGCCACTCCGTTGCAGCGCCTCCTGTAAATAGATTTTCCATTTTTTTCCTATCACTTCTTTGCAGTTATTCTAAAAAAAGACCTTGCCTTGCATGCAGCTAAAAAACTGCCTGTAAGACAAGGTCTTGCTTACTAATTAGCCGGTCATACCGGGTGCCTTGCACCGTATTGACGATATCTGACCGTTCAGCTACTCCCCTTGTACGGGATTCTCTATACGAAATACTATATCATTTTTACAGAAAAGATACAAGTCATATCTGAATGAAACTGCTATGACGATCAGATATCCAGATTACGGACAAGCTTCGCATTTTCCTCAATGAACTGGCGGCGCGGTTCTACCTTGTCCCCCATTAAAATCGTAAAGAGCTCATCTGCCGCTTCAGCATCTTCCGTCTGAACGCGCAGCATTGTGCGGCCCTCCGGGTCCATCGTCGTTTCCCAGAGCTGCTCTGGATTCATCTCACCCAGACCTTTGTAGCGCTGGACAGTAATGCTGTCACGACCGACTTCGTCGAGTTTCTTCGACAACTCTTCATCGCTATAGGTGTACCACTGTTTCTTGCCTTTGCGGATCTGATAAAGCGGCGGCTGGGCAATAAATACATGTCCCTGCTCGATGAGCGGCTTCATATAGCGGTAAAGGAAAGTGAGCAGCAGCGTACGAATATGTGCACCATCGACATCGGCATCAGTCATGATGATGATTTTACCATAGCGGCGCTTCGACAAGTCAAACTCCTCGCTGATGCCGGTACCGAAAGCAGTGATCATCGTACGGATCTCAGCGTTGGCAAAGATCTTATCCAGTCGGGCTTTCTCTACATTCAAGATCTTGCCACGCAATGGCAGGATTGCCTGAAAACGCCGATCACGTCCCTGCTTGGCCGAACCACCTGCCGAATCACCCTCTACAAGATAAATTTCGGCCTGTTCCGGATCTTTCACCGAGCAGTCAGCCAGCTTGCCCGGCAGGCTTGATACTTCCAGTGCATTCTTGCGGCGCGTGAGCTCGCGGGCCTTACGGGCCGCTTCACGGGCCCGGGCTGCCATGATAGCTTTCTCTATGATTTTCTTCGTTATGACCGGATTTTCCTCAAAATACTCCGAAAGCCCTTCGGTCACGATAGAATCTACAATCCCACGAATTTCCGAGTTGCCCAGCTTCGTCTTGGTCTGTCCCTCAAACTGCGGTTCGCGGATCTTAAGACTGATAACACAGGTCAATCCCTCACGGACATCATCACCGGAGAGATTGCCATCTTTTTCCTTGAGGATACCCTGTTTACGGGCAAAATCATTGGCAGCACGCGTCAATGCGAGCTTAAAGCCAGCCAGATGTGTGCCACCTTCCTCGGTGTTGATATTATTGACGAAGGAATAGATATTCTCCTGATAGCTGTCGTTATACTGCAAGGCAATTTCAACGACCGTATCGCCCTTGGAACCATTGAAATAGATTGGATCATCATTGATCTTATCTTTCTTGCGGTTCAGATGCTCCACAAACGAGGTTATGCCGCCATCGAAGTGAAAGACCTCGCTGCGCGTCTCTTCTTCGCGCTCATCATGCAAAGCAATGGTAATGCCATGATTGAGGAATGCGAGCTCACGCAGACGGTGTTTAAGCGTATCATAACTGTAGGCCGTGACTGTGAAAATTTCCGGATCAGGGATAAAGTGGACCCTCGTACCGGATTCCTCGGTATCACCAATAATCTGCAGCGGTTTGAGCGTCATTCCACGTTCAAAGGATATCTCATGAATCTTGCCGTCACGCTTGACCTGAACATCCATTCGGGTTGAGAGCGCATTTACGACAGAAACACCGACGCCATGCAATCCACCAGAAACCTTGTACCCATCACCGCCAAATTTACCACCAGCGTGAAGAACCGTGAGTACGACCTCAACGGCCGGTTTGCCGCTGTCATGCATATCGACCGGAATACCACGGCCATTATCGATAACCGTGATGCTGTTATCCCTATGGATGGTCACATCGATCTTATCACAATAGCCCGCCAACGCCTCATCGATAGAATTGTCTACGACCTCATAAACAAGATGATGCAGGCCACGCTCTGACGTGCTGCCGATGTACATGCCTGGGCGCTTCCGCACAGCCTCGAGCCCCTCAAGAATCTGGATCTGATCAGCACCATAGTCAGCCTCAACCGCTGACACTGCCGCGCTGCCTTCATCGGTATGGATCTCGACACCGGTAGTATCCAGGTCTTTATCCGCAAACTCATCAACTACCGGTATATCAGCAACCGGAGTCAAATCGATCTTTTTCTGCTCATTATCATTTGCCATGAAAATCCTACGCTCCCATCATTCTATCTCGTCGGTTCTATCGTTATCCAATGTATCGTAAACCAGCTGCGACCGCCGCTTCAACGTAAGCGGCGAAATCACAGACAAGTAAGCTTTGTCTTTTGTTAATATGAGAGACTTGATTGGTGTCTCATCATCCGGATCCAGCGTACTGACCAGCAGTCCTGCCGCCCGCTGCCGCTCGAGCAACGCCTTGCCCGGCCCCGCCTGGAACAGTGCATAATCGTTGATTGTCACGACATCCTTTGTCCTTACGGAAACACCATTGCCTAAATGTAGAAACATTAAGGTTGCCTCCTGTCTTTTGGGTTCTTCTTCCCTAAAGGGATGACCGAGTAACGTTTCGGTGCTTTATAGTCCTTCGGACGATGAAGGTTGAACCGCAGCCGGTATAGTGACCGGGTAATTTCTTCCTCCGTCAGCTGCTCTGGTGGCAGACAGCGATAGAGCATGACCAGATTTTTAGCCTTCACGCTTTCTGTATCACTGACATCCACTTCGGCAGCCAGCTGCTGCACCATTGCCGCACGCTGGTCATTCAGGAGCTTGGGCGTACACTCTGGTACGTACTCCTGCACCTCTTTGCAATGTGCCCAGGGAATATCGCGAAGAACCTGCCGGATGGCTTCATTCAACTTTTCACGCTGATGAGACATACAAATCGGACAGTACTTCTGCTCCGGCGCACACAAGCTGCCGCAGCTGGCACAGGAATGCCATTCCTGCTGTCGGCGCAGTTTCTGCAGTTGCAAATGTTTCCGATACAGCTCGCGAACCTTAGCCGCCAATTCCTGATCCTCAGCCTTCGTGCCGATAGACTCGGCCTGCTCTTCTTCAGCCAGCGACAAAGACATCGTGCGCCTTTCCCGTCCCAAATCCTTTTCCTTCGCCTGATGGGCCAGACGTATTTCATCAATGCCTTCAGAATCCGGCTGTTCCCAACGACGGCAGAAAGCAATCCCTGTAATCATCTTCTGTCCCGCATAATTATTTACCTGCTGTACAATCTGCGGCATCATCATCTGCAGCTCATTGCGCAGTGCCGCATTATAGCAGTACAAATAAAGAACCTCTTTGCGGATTCCCTGTGGCTCAGCATGCCTTGCAATAAACGCACCGGCAATATCGCTCCAGTGCCAGAGAACCCAGTGCATATAGAACTTCTTCTCCGTGACCTTGCCCAAAGAATGGATGGTCTTGCGAATGATGCTTTTAGGCCTCTCAAGGCCCGGTGTACGCTTCGCCATAGTCTTACCTCACAATGCTGCCTGCTTTGACGTAGTGATAGGTGCCGATGCGTTCCTTAGGGAAATAGGCTTCATCTGTCGCCGTGATCATCGTCTGTATATGCTCTTTGCGGATAAATGACAGCAGCTGATGCCTTCTCGTCACATCAAGCTCACTCATAACATCATCCAGCAGCAGTACCGGATACTCACCAGTCTCCGATCGCAGGAACTCCAGCTCAGCCAGCTTCAATGAAAGCACGCCCGTGCGTTGCTGTCCTTGCGATCCGAACGAACGCAAATTCACGCCATTCACCGTCAAAACGATATCATCGTGATGCGGGCCACGGCTTGTTGAGCCACGTAAGATATCCAGCTCACGGTGAGATTCCAGCTCTTTATTATACCATGAAGCCATATCTTTTGTCACGGACTGGTCCATTTTGCCGTGGATCTCATAGGTAACCGCCAGATTTTCCTGATTATCAGAGATTCGGCGCTGCATAAGATTGGCCAGCATATTCAGCTTACGAACTGCCTCAATACGTTTCTGTGTAATCTTTACAGCAGATGCTGCCAGCTGAACATCCCACAAGTCCAGCATATCCGGACTGGCCTTATGCTCACGAATCCGCTTTAACAGCGTATTGCGCTGCGTAACGATGCGGTTATATTGGACCAATTCATGGTAGTAGGCAGGACTGGCCTGCGAAATTTCACCGTCTAAAAAACGCCGGCGGCCAGCCGGCGCTCCCTTGATAAGGAAAAGATCTTCGGGCGAGAACAATACCGTATTGACATGGCCCACCAATTCCTTGGGACGAATAGGGTGGCCATTCATCAGGATACGACGTCGTTTCTCGCGGCTGAACTGAAACTCGAGCTGATTGCTGATGCCTAATCGTTCAAAGGACAACCGGATACGGCCTTCCGGCTGTTCCCACTGGATCAAATCGGTATCTGTGTGTGTCCGATGCGAATGTCCCAGCGAAGCATAGCAGACTGCCTCAATGATATTGGTCTTGCCCTGCGCATTAGGCCCTAGAAATACATTGATATCCGGTGAGACATCAAGATTCAGTTCAGAATAGTTCCGATAATTTTTTAGATAAATAGAACGAACTAACATTCTTTTTAATCTCCTGTTCGGGTAACTCTCCAGGCGCCCATGTCTTCAATCTCGATAACATCTCCAACATGCAGTTTACGCCGGCGGGCAGTCTCCGTCTCGCCATTGCGTTTGATCTTCTCTTCTGTAAGCAGCGCCTTCACTTCTCCACCAGAAGCGAGCACACCAGCCCATTTGAGAAACTGGTCCAGCTGGATTTCCTCGGTATCGATATTGATATCCTCAATTATCATGTGGATAACCTCCTATCATCAATGTGCAGTTCTTACTGGCGTTACGATATACGTGTAGTTCTCATCATCATCTTCGCGAATAGCTGCTGGTGACAAGGGCTGGTTCAGTTTGATATGGCAGTTCTCGCTGTCCACATTTTTCAATACATCCATGATGTACTGTGCATTGAAGGCAATGCTCAATTCCGGACCTTCAAGTGAAGCCGGAATTGATTCTTCGGCATTACCAATGTCAGGATTTGTTGAGGAGATATTGACCTGATTATTGGCAAATTCGAGTTTGATGATATTGTAGTCCCCAGAACGGGAGATCAAAGAGACACGATCGACTGCGGCACTGAAATCTGCAGTTGCAACGGTCACGATAGTGGAAAAATCCGGTGGGATGACGCGGTGATAGTCTGGAAATGCACCTTCGATAAGACGTGATGTCATATAGAGATTCTCAAAGGCGAAGCTGATCTGATTATAGGTGCAGGTAACTGTTACATCCGTCGGTATTTCGGAGGTCATATTGTGGAGAAGTTCCTGCAGAATACGCGAAGGAACGATAATCTTGATATTGCCGATGGTGTCATCGAAAGTCTCGAATTTAACAGCCAGGCGATGCGTATTGGTCGCAGCCATCGTAAACCGTGTATCGGCTACCTCCATATAACAGCCTGTGAAAACAGGACGCGATTCATCGTTAGAGCAGGCAAAAACAGTTTTTTTGACAAGGGACCTTAGGATATTGTCCTTGATCTTGAACTGCAGGTTGCCTTCCATCTCTTTGATTGTCGGGAATTCTGCGGCATTCATACTGAGCAGTGTAAAGTTAGCCTGATTCGAGTTGATGTGGACAATCTTCTCTTCTCTGTTAAAAGAAATACTGACGTTTTCCCCAGGAAGTTTCCGGATAACCTCCTGAAAATAACGGCCAGTGATTGCAATCTGTCCTGGTTCATCAATTTCAGCAGGGATTCTGGTTACCAGCCCAATCTCATAGTTGGTGGCCTGAACTTCCAGCATTCCATTTTCTGCTCTTAGGTAAATACAGGAAAGAATGGGGGTTTGCGGTTTGGTGGCTACAGCTTTGGATACGATTGACAGGGCATTGACCAGTTCGTTTTTCGCGCATGATATTTTCATTTTTTGGTCCTCTCTAAGTTTTTATTATTACACTGGAAATATATAAATAAATAGCCGTCGTAGTAGTAGGCCTTGTGGAAAAGTGGATAAGGCTTATCAGACCGTATGTTATATACAGTTCAGCTGTTGGTAAGATGTTCATAATAACAGGGGAGGTTATCCACACAATCCACGGTGATAATCTCCCCTGTTACTTATCCACATTCTGTCGACAGGAATACTGCAGGCATTTCCACAGAGTTATCCACGACCATTCTGTTCACAATTTTACATTTTCTGGATACGCTCGATCAACTCGTTCAGGATTGCATTGAGTTTCATATCGGCATCCTTTTCTTTGTTGATTTTGTCGCAGGCATGAATGACGGTTGTATGATCACGACCGCCGAAGAAGTTGCCAATCTGCGGCAGGGAAGTATCTGTAAGCTCACGGCAGAGGTACATGGCAATCTGGCGTGGGAACGCAATACTGCGTGTACGTTTCTTGGCGTGCATGTCCTCAATCTTCATTTTGAAGTAAGAGGCTACAATCTCCTGGATCACTTCCATCGTAATCTCTTTGGTCTTGTTATTCGGGAATACATCCTTTAGGGCCTCCGCAACCAGATCCGTTGTGATCGGTTTCTTGATCAGGGATGCATAGGCAACAACACGTGTCAGTGCGCCTTCAAGCTCACGGATATTGCTGTCAATGCGGCTGGCAATATAGACCATGACATCATTTGGCACGCTGAAGTGGTCGAGTTGGGCTTTGTTCTTAAGGATGGCGATACGAGTCTCCAGATCCGGTGCCTGAATATCTGTGATAAGTCCCCATTCGAAGCGCGAACGCAGCCTGTCCTCGAGACGCTCCACCTCGCGTGGTGGGCGATCTGAGGATAGAATAATCTGTTTCTGCGAGTCGTGCAATGTGTTGAACGTATGGAAGAACTCTTCCTGTGTACTTGTCTTGCCTGACAGAAACTGGATATCGTCGACCAGCAGCACATCAATGTTTCGATATTTCTGCCGGAACTTCTCGGCGTTGCCTTCCTGGATGGAGCGGATGATCTCGTTTGTAAATTGTTCGCTTGAAACATACAGAACCCGCATTTCCGGATGGTTATGAAGGACCCGGTTGCCGATGGCATGCATCAAATGGGTCTTTCCCAGGCCAACACCACCGTACATAAAGAACGGATTATAGACCTTGCCCGGTGATTCTGCTACGGCCATGGCTGCAGCATGGGCAAAGCGGTTGGAGCTGCCAGTGACGAATGTATCAAACGTATATTTCGGGTTAAGTGATGCACCATCGCCGGCCGCGACGATATGCATGTATCCGTTTTCGCTGGCCGAAGCAGACGGATCGGAAAAAAGATTGCCCTGATCGGGATTTTCTGGTTCTTTATGTGGTCGCTGAGCAGGGACCACCGATACGACTGTCTCAGATTCTTCCTTGGGGGAGGGAGCTTCGACGACTTTCATCGTGATTTTTCTTGAGCCGTTGAGTACTGCATCAACGGCATCCTCCAAGATGGTAAGATAATGGCTGGTAATCCAATCTTTGGCCATGCCGGTCTGTGTACCGAGGACAAGTTCGGAGTCGGTCAGGGAGAGAGGCTTGACCGGATCGAGCCATTTAAAAGCAGAGGCGGCCAGCTGATCCCGCATATTATTCAGGATCTGCTCCCACACTGCTTGTAGCTGTGATTGCTCCATGTAATATAACCCTTTCTGCTTATAGAGTATGTAGAAATATTTTTCCACAGGTGAATAATTTTATCCACACTTTTATCCACACCTGTGGATAAGTGAAGGTGTTCCCAGGAGAAGAGGCGGGAATAATAGATAAAATGCGGTCAATAAACGTACCGCATTTTCAGGTGCTGTGGAATTTTCCGCACAATAATCAACAATATCTTATCAAAATCAGCCAAAGTTATCAACAACTTTTAAGGGGATAACCATGAATAGTTAAAAAAATATCCACAAAATGGGGGAAAAAGGACGTTGGAAAATCTTGACACCATTAATGCCGTAGGCTATAATTTACGGTGAGTCTTAGTGCGGGGATATTCTCTGCCTGAGCATGAAATAGTAATTTCTGATCCATTGCTTCTATAACGAATAGAAAAATCAGAAGGAATCAATATAAGGAGGTGTTTAACGAATGAAACAGACTTATCAGCCGAATAACCATTGGAGAAAGCAGACTCATGGCTTCCGTGAGCGCATGAAGACGAAAGGCGGCCGTCTCGTTCTGAAGAGAAGACGCCAGCGCGGTAGAAAGAAGCTTTCGGCATAAATTTTACAGCAAGGTCACTGTATCGGTGGCCTTTTTCTTTAGTTAATGTTATATTTTAGATAGATTATGGTGAAATTACGAATGCTTACATTACCGAGAAAACGGATGCTGAAGCGCAGAAGTGATTTCCAGCGGGTTTACCGGACCGGCCGTTCGTGGGCGAACCGGTATTTTGTGCTGTATGCTTTTGAGTCTGATCGTCTGGAAGGAAAGGTTGGTTTTGCAGCGGGCAAGAAACTGGGTTGTGCGGTGACGCGTAACCGGGTTAAGCGGCTGTTGCGTGAAACCTACCGCCATCATCAGGACATGGTACGTCCCGGGCTGGCATTACTGCTGGTTGGGCGTAAGGCTATGGTGACTGTGAAATGCGATGTTGTAGACAAGGCATTTCAGTCGCTGGGGAAAAAAGCTGGGGTATTTAAGGATACAGAATCAGCTGCAGACAGGAAGAAAGACACGGGGCATAAAAAATGATGAAGAAGGTTTTTCTGTTGGCAATCCAGTTCTATCGAAACTGGATTTCGCCGCTGAAGCCTCCTTCCTGCCGGTATATTCCGACGTGTTCGGAGTATGCCATGATTGCGATAGAGCGATATGGAGCCCGCCGTGGCGGCTGGCTGGCAATCAAGCGGGTTCTCCGCTGCCATCCTTTTCATAAGGGCGGCTATGATCCCGTTCCATAGATGATGTTGTTTCGAATTTTAGATTAGGACGTGATGGTTTGGGTTTCTTTGGAACAATTCTTGCGCCGGTTGAGAATCTCCTGCAATTTGTGCTGGAGTCATTGCATTCGCTTACAGATCTGGCTGGCGTTGGCAGTTATGGTTTGGCGATTATCCTGCTGACAGTAATTATCAAGATGCTGCTTTATCCGTTGACGGTAAAACAGGTCAAATCGATGAAGGCTATGCAGGAACTTTCTCCAAAAATGAAAAAGATTCAGGAGAAATATAAAGACAATCCGCAGGTTATGCAGCAGAAAGTCGGTGCACTTTATAAAGAAGCCGGCGTAAATCCGCTGGCAGGCTGCCTGCCGCTTGTTATCCAGATGCCGATTTTGATGGGCATGTACTATGCTCTGTATAATTTTAGTTATCCTTCGCCTGAGGCGGCTCAGTTCCTGTGGCTGCCGAGTATGTCCGAGGCTGATCCGTTGTATATTCTGCCGGTATTGTCAGCCTTTACGACGTTCCTGCAGCAGAAGATGACAACTACTGAGATGAATCAGCAGATGAAGATCATGATGACCGTTATGCCTATTTTCATTGGCTGGATCTCATTGACCTTCCCGTCTGGTCTGGTCCTGTATTGGGTAACGATGAACGTTGTACAGATTGCACAGCAGTGGTGGATGTATCGTGGCGAGGGTACGAAAAAGGAGGCTGCCTGATATGGCAGATGTTGTTGAGACAACCGGTAAGACAGTCGAAGCAGCGCTGGCAGCAGCATTGACTCAGCTGGGAACGACTGCCGACCAGGTAAGCTATGAGGTCCTTTCTGAGCCATCCCGTGGTTTTTTAGGATTGATTGGTGTTAAGCCTGCCCTGATCCGGGTCAGCCGGCGGCTGTCTAAGGATTTGGATAAGTCCTCCGTGTCCAGCACTGAGCCTGTATTGGCGACAGCAGCTGGAATGGATCGTGCCGTGACTGTCGAGGAACAGGTCGTTCGGGCTGAAACGTTTCTGCGAAATGTCTTTGCAGCCATGCATATCGATCTGGCGATGGAGCGCAGTGAATCGGAGGAAGGCACGGTGTTCGATCTTGCTGGTGAGGATCTGGGTATCCTGATCGGCAAGCATGGACAGACCCTGGATTCCCTGCAGTATCTGACAAATCTGGCGGCTAACCGCGGGGTATCCGAGGGGCGTGTCCGTATTATCATTGATATCGAGAATTATCGTTCCCGCCGCGAGGAAACACTGATGCGGTTGGCCGGGCATCTGGCTGAGAAGGCTTGTCGTATTGGTGATGAGGTTCATCTTGAGCCGATGAACCGCCATGAGCGCAAGATTATTCATATGGCCTTGCAGGATAATCGCCGGGTTACGACCTTCAGTGCTGGTGACGAGCCACGTCGTTATGTGGTGATTGCACCAAAACGCCGTCGTTCACGAAAATGTGACTATGATCGCAGCGACAAAGAATAAGAAATAGCTGTTCAGCAAGAGAGCTGTGAAAGGGCTGTCTCATTTATTGAGGCTGCCCTTTTTGCATCCGGCATCATTTTCCTATATTAAAAAATAAGGGGTAGAGAGTATGCAACAAGGAGATACAATCAGTGCCATTGCTACCGCCATGGGCGAGGGCGGTATTGGCATCATCCGCGTAAGTGGTCAGCAGGCGATAGCGGTAGCTGCTGCTGTGTTCCAGCCAGCCAGCGGGCGCCCATTTAAGGAATATGGCGGGAATCAGATGGTCTATGGACGGATCATTGATAAAGCTGGCGCGATTGTAGACGAGGCGCTGGCGCTTATTATGCGGACACCGCACTCCTATACCCGGGAGGATGTTGTTGAGCTGCAGTGCCATGGGGGAATTATGGCCTTGCGTAAGACGCTGCAGCTGACTTATCAGGCTGGGGCCAGGCCAGCTGAACGCGGTGAGTTTACGAAACGGGCATTTTTGAACGGCCGTTTAGATCTTTCGCAGGCACAGGCCGTCATGGATATCATTGGTGCCAAGACAGAGCGTTCACTGTCGATGGCAGCCGGACATCTGACTGGTCATTTTTCAGCGGGAATTCAAACCATGCGGCACGATATTCTGGGCCAGATTGCCCATCTCGAGGCAGCCATTGATTTTCCGGAAGATGAAGTGGATGATGTTGTGACGGATGAAGTAGAAAAAAAAGTGGTTGATATACGCAATAAAATAAGAAAATTATTGCAGACTGCACATACCGGCCGTATTCTTCGCGACGGTCTGATGACGGCAATCATTGGCAAGCCGAATGTTGGTAAATCCAGTCTCCTCAATGCACTGCTGCGGGAGGAGCGGGCTATCGTTACCGATATTCCGGGAACAACACGCGATTCCATTGAAGAATATGCGAACGTTGGCGGTGTTCCCTTGCGGATTATCGATACAGCAGGTATTCGTGCTACGGAGGATACCGTGGAGCGGATTGGAGTGGACAAGGCACGTGCCTATGCCGATGAAGCTGCGCTCGTACTAGCTTTATTTGATGCCTCGTGCAAGCTGACGGCAGAGGATGAAGAGATATTGTCCCTTATTCGGGGCCGTCAGGCGATCATTTTGCTAAATAAAACTGATTTACCGCAAGTTGTGGAGGAAAAGGTTTTTAAAGAAAAAACGGATTCCGCGGTTATTCCAATTTCAACTGTAACTGAAGATGGGCTCAATGCCTTGAGTGATGCGATTACCGCAAAAGTTTATGCGGGTGATTCTGTTGGCGATGAAGGTGCTTTCGTCAATGATGAACGGCAGGCAGAGTTACTGCGACAGGCAGATACGCATTTGGCAGCTTGTCTGCAGACCATCGGTGCAGGGCTCGGGCTGGATTTTATCTCTATCGATTTACGGTCGGCCTGGGAAAAGCTTGGGGAGCTGACTGGTGAGACAGCAGGTGAGGATATTATCGATGAGATATTCTCGAAGTTCTGCATTGGCAAGTAAGTGATGTTATTTTAGCTGTTGTTGTGGCTGATTCGATAGAAGATAGAAGAAGGTTGATTTTCATTGGATATGAATATTTTTATTGCAGACCGGTATGATGTAATTGTTGTTGGCGCGGGGCATGCTGGTGTTGAGGCTGCATTGGCCGCGGCCCGTATTGGCTGTCGGACGCTGCTCGCGACGCTGTCTATGGACAATATTGCGATGATGCCATGCAACCCGTCTGTAGGCGGTCCGGCTAAAGGGCATCTGGTCAGAGAACTTGATGCCTTGGGAGGCGAGATGGGTGTGAATGCGGATAAGACCTGTATTCAGTTCCGGATGCTTAATACTGGCAAAGGTCCGGCTGTTCATGCGCTGCGGGCACAGGCTGATAAAAAACGGTATCAGTTCAGGATGAAGGAGATCTGTGAGAACACGGAAAATCTTGATGTAAAGCAGATTCTTATTGATAAGCTGCTGGTGGCTGAGGGGAAAGTTACCGGAGTACAGGTCGAAACTGGCGAAATATATGAGGCCGCCGCAGTC
>ERZ650307.1415-NODE-1415-length-13508-cov-14.170966_pt1 | contig 13508 bp, 16 predicted proteins | sample MGYA00376243_ERZ650307 | MGnify/ENA primary metagenome ERZ650307 (study PRJEB26733, sample SAMN07839242) | wastewater metagenome | biome: urban; feature: artificial channel; material: waste water | place: USA: North Carolina | collected 2016-03-31 ... | reverse complement strand
TAGATAAGTCTATGATAATTGTTTCTCATCACAAATCTTTCATTGAAAAAATAGTCTCAAAAATTTATAATTTAAGTTCTTTATAATTAAATTACTCAAATTCAGTAAATAAATACAAAATTTCCTACTTTTTTAATACATAACCAAAATTAGATATATTTTCTATATTAATATCATCTAACTTCTTTTTAAGTCTTGAAACAACATCTCGTACAGTTGAATCAGAAATATCTTTGTTAATCCATACAATATCTTTTAAATATTCGTAAGAGATATTTTTATTTATATTTTTACACAAAATATCTAAAACTTCTAACTCTTTTTTTGTAAGAGCCACAACACAATTATTAAAAGTAATAGTTTTTGAATCAAAATAGTAAATAAATTAAATCAATGCAATAATATGATAATATGATAATAAAAGTCATTTTATAAAAAATATATAAATATGCTTACTTTTTAGCTATTAATTAAAAATAAAGAAGAAAAATGAATGTAATAAAAAAACTATTTACGGATTTAGAAAGTTTATTAAGCTTATTGGTAGATTTTGATTATAGTAAACTAATATTATTAGCAATCATCTTATCAATAATATATTTAATTAACAATATTATCTTAAATAAATACTATAAACCAGGCATAAATAAAACTAAAATAGAGTTAAAAAAAATCAATTTAGAAGCAGCTTTATATAAAAAAAGGAAATATTTATTAAAAACATATTTGATATTATTTATAATCATCTCTTTTTTTGTTATCTCAAAAAATAATTTATCAATAATAATTCCTATATTATCTGCATTTATTTTAATATCTTTATTCTCAATGAAAGAGCAATTAAATAATATGTTTTTAGGTTTTTCTTATAAATCAGCAATTTCAACAACAATTTATGAAGGTATGGAGTTCTATTTTAAAAACAAACCAAATGAAATTTGTAAAGTAACAAAAGTTAATTTATTTAAAACAATATATAAAAATGAGATGAGTGGACAACTATTTTCACTTGAAAATAAAGCATTAAATGAGCTAGAAATAATACATAAAGTAGTTAAAGATTTGGATTATGTGGAGTTCAAATATATAGTAAAAAGTGATTACCCATTTGAAGAATATGTAAAAGAGACAAAAGAGAAATTAAACAACTATATAAATATAATAGAAGTAGATTTTAAAACATTAAGAGAAACTATTCTATCACTAAAATCAAAATATAACTCAACACCTTTTTTAAAGCCATTTTATAAAATAGATATTGAGTTTGATACAAAAGAAGATGTAATAATAAAATTAAAATTAACTACATACAAATATAATTACAACAACTATTTAGATGATTTTTTAAAGTTTAGACCAAAAGTAATTAATCAAATAAATAATGATTTAAATAATATCTATAAAGAGGTTTAGTTTAATTAAGTTTCATTAGCTAAGCGATATTGTTGTAAAGTGTCGCTTTAGAAAAGCAATCAAGGCTAATTATTGAAGTTGTATTCATAGAAAATCCCCTAAATTTTTAGAAAATATTCTATCAAAATAATTAAAATATAAGCTTATTTGTAAAGAAGCTTTAGTTTCCTAAAGCCTCTTTAATAGCAAAAATCTCATCCATAGTTTTATAAAGTTGTTCAATATGAAGCATATTTGGTCCATCACTTTTTGCTGTTTTTGGGTCAATATGTGTTTCAAAGAAAAATCCATCAACTCCAACACTAGCAGCCGCTCTTGCCATATATGGTACAAATGAGCTATTTCCACCAGTAGTACCTCCAGTGCTTGGAATTTGTACACTATGAGTTGCATCGAAAATCACAGGAGCATATTGTCTTAAAAGTAGCAGATTTCTCATATCTACAACCAAAGCACCATATCCAAAAGTATTTCCTCTCTCACAAAGCCAAACACCAGCTTTTTGGCTATTTTCATAAGAAACTTCGCTTACTCCTCTTGTGTTTAATACTTTTTCAACAGGGTGTTTCATAGCATCAGCTGCCAAAAACTGCCCTTTTTTTATATTTATTTTTGCTTTTGTTTTAGCAGCAGCTACAAGCAAATCTGTTTGACGACACAAAAAAGCAGGTATTTGAAGTATATCCATAACCTCTCCAGCAGGTGCTGCTTGATATGATTCGTGAATATCAGTAACTACTTTGTAGCCAAACTCTTTTTTGATTTTTTCAAAAATTTTTAAACCCTCATCAAGTCCTGGACCTCTAAATGAGCTTAGGCTTGTTCTGTTTGCTTTGTCAAAACTTGCTTTAAAATAAAAATCAACTCTTTTATCAAGACTAAGAGGTCTTAATTTTTCTGCTATTTTTAAAACTGTATCCATATCTTCTAAAACACAAGGTCCTGTCATAACTGTCAACATAATATATTTTCCTTTTATTTAATTGGTTCCCAATTAAATAAAAGGAACCATACTATATTAAACTACTTTTTAACGGAATTTATAAAAAATTCCTAAAAGTAGCTTGTTCGTTCGAACTCTCTTTGAGAAAACTCTAAAGGGCTTCGAGAACGAAGCCTTGAACTAATTTATTATTTCTTACTAACCATTATTCCACTAATTACAATCAAAATTATACCCAAAAGCACTATAAAAGATGGAAAAGCATCACCCATAAAAAGCCCCAAAACTATTGAAAAGGCTATATTACTATAAGAAACCGTGCTTACAATTCCAGCTTTTGCAAGAGAGTATGATTTTGTCATATATATTTGTGCATAAGTAGAAAAAACTCCTAATAAAGCTATAAAAATCCAATCTCTTGCCTCTGGCATTACAAAAGTTCCTAGCATAAAATCAAGATGTGGGTTTGTGTAAAACTCACTTATTATCATAAAAATCAAAGGAAAAATTGTACCAACTGCCATAAAAGATAAAACTATGGCTCTACTATCATAAAATCTTCTAAGTTCTCGTATTGAAGTATATGCAAGTGCTGCTCCAACACCTGATAAAATTCCTAAATAATCTGTTTTTTCTAAGCTACTTCCATCAAACTCGGCTATAAATAAAATTCCAATAAATCCTACAATTACTCCAATCCAACCTTTAATTCCAATTTGCTCTTTTAAGAAAAAATATGCCAAAAGTGCTGTAAATATTGTAGAAGTTTTTGAAAAAGTCATTGCCTCACCCAAAGGAATATTTGCTATATTATAAAAGAAAAATAGTAGTGCCAAAAACCCAGCAACTCCTCTAAAAATAAGTAACCAAAATTTTCCACCTAGCTGTTTTAGCGGACTTTTGTATATAGAAAATAGTATAAAAAATACTCCAAAAACATTTCTAAAAAATACTATTTCAATAGTGCTTAATTTATCACTAAGTTCTTTTGCAGCAACTCCCATTAAAGCAAATAAAAAAGAGGCAATAATCATATATTTTATAGCTTTATTTACATTTTCTTCCAATCCAAAATCCTTTTAAAAGCAAAAGTATTGCAAAATTTGGGTTAAAGCAATATTTCGATAAAATCTTAACCATTTTAAACATTATTTAGGAAATTTATGGATTATTTAAAAATCATAGGAAATCAAAAACTAAGTGGAGAAATATATATTTCTGGAGCAAAAAATGCTGCACTTCCTCTAATAGCAGCTACAATTTTAGCAAAAAATGAAACTATCATAAACAATCTTCCAAATGTGGCTGATATAAATACTTTTTTAAAGTTAATAAAAATGCTAGGTGGAAGTTTTACTCAAGATAAAAATAGGGCAATAATAGATACAAGCACTATTACAAATACAACAGCAACTTATGATATTGTAAAAACTATGAGAGCTTCTATTTTGGTTTTAGGTCCACTATTGGCTAGATTTGGACATTGTGAGGTTTCTCTTCCAGGTGGTTGTGCAATAGGTCAGCGACCTGTTGATTTGCATTTAAAAGCTATGGAAGCTATGGGAGCAAAGATTGAAATTTGCCAAGGTTATATAAAAGCAACTGCACCAAATGGATTAAAAGGTGCAAAAATTGTATTTGATAAAGTTACAGTTGGTGGAACTGAAAATACAGTTATGGCAGCTGCTTTAGCTTCAGGAGTTACAACTATAATAAACGCAGCAAAAGAGCCAGAGATTGTTCAATTATGTGAAGTAATAGCAAGTGCTGGAGTAAAAATAGAAGGAATTGGAACTTCTAAAATTATAATTGAAGGAACAGGTGGAGAACTACTTGATATTAAACCTTTTAGCGTAATTCCAGATAGAATAGAAGCTGGAACTTATATGTGTGCTGCTGCTATTACAAACCAAAAATTAACTATAAAAAATATTGTTCCAGCTCATCTTGAAGCTGTTATTTCAAAGTTAGAAGAGATGAATTTTGAGATAGGTATAAAAGAAGATGAACTTACAATTTTTCCAACATCAAAAATTTTACCAGTAAATATTATAACAACAGAGTATCCAGGATTTCCAACAGATATGCAAGCTCAGTTTATGGCACTTGCAACTCAAGCTGAAGGAACTAGCACAATAGATGAGAGACTTTTTGAAAATAGATTTATGCATGTTAGTGAACTTTTAAGAATGGGTGCAGATATTCAGTTAAATGGAAATATAGCAACAATTATTGGAGAAAAAGGTAATTTAAGTGGAACAGATGTTATGGCAACAGATTTAAGAGCATCTTCTGCTTTAGTTCTTGCAGCACTTGTTGCTCAAGGAGAGACAAATATTCATAGAATTTATCATCTTGATAGAGGATATGAAGATTTAGAAGGAAAATTTTTGAAAATTGGTGCAAATATTCAAAGGTGTAAAGAAAAGTAATTTATGCTTCATAATATTAAAAAACTATTTGAATCTAAAGAAGAAGAAAAAAAAGAGTTGAAATTTAATAAATTTCAGCTCTTTTTAGATTTGGTTAATAGTTATTTAAAAAGAGAGTATCCAAATATTACTTTTGATTTATCTTTGTATGAAAATAATGAAGAAGAAGATAATTTAAAAGTTCAAAAAGCTATGCTTATTTATGAAGTTATAAGACAATTTGCAGATTTCAAATGGGAAAAGAGAACCCAAAAAAGTGTAAAAAAAGATCTTATTTGGAGTGGTTATGGAATAAACTCTCAACCAAATAAAAAGATACCACAAGATTTTTTAAGAAGGAAAGAGTTAGTTTTTTTTAGAGAACAAGGTACTTGCAACAGATGCGGTAATGTTATGGATAAGATACAAAAAAGTTCTATAATTTTAGCTCAAGAAAGTGATGAAAATGGAGGGTATAATGTTGAAAATCTTATACTTCTTTGTTCAAACTGTTATAATCTTATACAAAATCAAGATAAGAGTTTTTCAGAAATTCCTCTTAGAATCAGAGATGATTTATACGACTTACTTTAGATATTTCATATTTAATTTATGACAAATTTTTATACCATAAAGATATATTATCCATGAAATATAAATCCATAAAATAGAGAAAAGTAAAGTTGAAAGTGAGCCATAAATTGTTGTATATGTTTTGTTGTAAACAACATAATATATAAAAAGATTTTTTGTAATACTCAAAGTTGTTAAAGTCAGAAATGATGATATAAAAGCTGCTTTTGTAGAGATAATTTTGTTTACACTCACTTTAAATAGAGCAAAAAAGATAAGCCAAGTAAATAAGAATAATAGAATTTTTTTAAACAAATTACTATCATAAAAACTAAGAAGTAAATTTAAAACAATAAAAATAGCAGGAAACACTATAAAAAAGATTGTGTATATAAAAAATGATTTATATATTTCTCTTCTTGTTGTTTGATGTATTTTATTTACAATATAGTCATAATCTTTGAAAAACATAATATATACAAAAAGCATATAAAATATTCCTACAAATCCTAATTTATCAGAGTTTGATATAAAATTTTTTAGAGTATTTACAATTTCATCAGAGTGTGTAGGGTTTAGAAAATTTAGTAAAAAATTTGTAAACATATCAAGATATGAGTTAAACTCTTGAAATTGTGAAATAATAGCAATTCCAAGAGCAATTATTGGTAGTATTGAAAATATAGTAAAGAAACTAAGACTTGCAGCATAGTAGCTTGTGTCATCATTAAAAAATGTTTCAACTGCTACAAATAGCTTTTTGGAAATAGTATTTTTACTATTTTCCAATTTATAATCCCATTTTAAATGGATTTAAAATATTGTTTGGATCAAAAGCTTTTTTAATACTTCTAAATAAATTCATTTCAGCCTCTGTAAAAGCAATATTCATAAATGGTGCTTTTGATATACCAATACCGTGTTCACCACTTAAAGTTCCACCCATATCTACAACTAGTTGGAAAATCTCTTCAATAGCTTTATGACCATCAGCCATCTCTTTTTCATTTGTTTTATCTTTTACCATAACATTTACGTGAATATTTCCATCTCCAGCATGTCCAAAACAAGGTACTTGGAAACCATATTTTTCACCAATTTTATAAATCTCATCTAAAGCCTCTGGAAGCTTACTTCTTGGAACACTTATATCTTCATTTAATTTTTTAGTTCCATAAACCATAGTTGCTGGACTTGCATTTCGTCTTGCAAACCATAGTTTTTTACCTTCTTCTTCATCAAGAGCCACAATAAAATCAATTGAGCCATTCTCTTTAAATGACTCTTTTAAAATATTTAATTGGTCTTCAATTTCAGCTTCACTACTTGCATCTACATCACCTATTAAAATCCCACCAGCATTTTCTGGTAATGAAACTTGAGGAAATTTTTGTTTTAAAGCTTTTATTACAAGTGAGTCTAAAAACTCCATTGCAACAGGATTTGCACCACTTGCAAGCGATTTAAAAACAGCTGTCATAGCACTATTTACATTTGGAAAAACTCCCATGTAAGTTTTTTTGAATTTTGGTTTTGGAATAAGTTTTAAAGTAATCTCTGTAATTACTGCCAAAGTTCCTTCGCTAGCTATTAAAATACCAGCAACATTATAACCAGCAACATCTTTGATAGTTTTTTTACCAGCTACGATAATATCACCATTTGGAAGAACTGCTCTTAGTGCCATTACATAATCTTTTGTAATACCATATTTAGCAGCTCTCATTCCACCTGCATTTTCACTTACATTTCCACCAAGTGTTGAATACTCTTCACTTGCTGGATCTGGTGGATAAAAAAGTCCTACTTCTTCAACTGTTTTTTGAAACTGCATATTTATAACTCCTGGTTGAACAACTCCAACCATATTTTGCATATCAATTTCAAGTATCTTATTCATATGTCTTTCAAGTGATAGAATAATTCCTCCATTTGAAGGTAATGCTCCACCTGTAAATCCACTTCCAGCACCTCTTGGTACAATTACAATTTTGTGTTCATTACAATATTTTAAAATATCACTTACATCTTGTTCATGCCGTGGAAAAACAACTGCATCTGGCTCAAAACGGCTTCTTGTAGCATCGTAGCAAAAAGCTATTAGATGAGCTTTATCAGTTTTGATATTCTCATCTCCTACAATAGAAGTTATGTACTCTAAATGTTTTTTATCAATCACTATTTAACTCCCAAAAGTTGCTTATAGTAGTTGTCATAACTTGAATCATCTATACCATCTTCATTTAAACCTAATACATCTGATACTATAGGAATATTTTTAAGATCAATTAATGGTCCTTTTATCTCTTCAACTCTTGTAAAGAATGGTAACTGTTTTTTAGAAGAACCAATTTGTAAACTATAACTATCTAGTAGAGTAAATGTTTTTGCATCATAGATAAATATTTTTCTATTTAATACAATAAAAATAGTTCCTAAATTTTGCTCAATTGCAAACTTTTGGAAATCTTCAATTCTAGGAAGTGGTTGATTTTGAAATTTTAAAGATGCTGCAAATAAGTCTGGATGTATAAAATTATTTTGTGCAAAATCATCTTTTACTGCTTTATAGTTATTAAAATCAGGAGCTATAAGTAAAGATTGGTCATACATATAGTTTAAAAGTAAAATATCACCTTTTTCAACTACTCTATTTGTATTAGGAATCGCATCTTGTTTTAAATCATCAAAAGGAAAATACTCAATAACAGAACTTTTTTCATTTGAGCTTACTACTTTTGCATTTGAAACTATTAGTCTTCTATCGTTGTCATAAATATGTACAACAATTCCACTTTGACCTACAAGTAGATTTCCTTTTGGTATTGTTGTTCTATTATTTTCTAAATTATCAATTTTAAATGCCATAGGTGAAATAGAGAACTCTTTTTTCCCATAATCTAATTTTGATGCATAAGTTCCACTACTTAAACCTTGTTTTGCATTTTGATAAAAGTAGTATGAGTAACTTAACTTTCCATTTTCAGTTGTTACATTTATATCTAAAATTTGCCAACCATTTTTTAACATTTCACCAACAGTAGTTTTACCACCACAAATTCCACCTTCAAGCTTTGCAGTTTCTATTTGAGATGGTGTATCTAAACCATTTTTATAACAAACAGTTTCAACTGCTAAACTATTTGTAGCAAATAAAATAGCACCAATAAAAGCTAACTTTGTAAACATTTTTTTCATCTTTTTTCCTAATATTTTGATTGTAATTCTTCTAATTTTTCTCTAACTTCATCCACATGTAAAATTTCGATTTTTTCTCCTTTTACACTCTTTGTTTTTCTCACACTTACTTTATCCCAAATATATGCTATCTCTCCTTTTGGATTTATTATAAAAGTAGTTCTAATAACTCCCATAAACTCTTTTCCCATAAACTTTTTTAATTGCCAAACACCATAATCTTGAGCCATTTTTTTATCTTCATCTGCTAAAAGAGTAATTGCTAAATCATACTTTTCTATAAATTTTCTATGTTTTGCACTATCATCTGGGCTTACACCAATAACTGTTGCTTTTAGATTGTCAAACTTATATAAGTTTGCAGTAAAATCACAAGCTTGTGTAGTACATCCTGGTGTCATATCTTTTGGATAAAAGTATAAAACTATCCAATTTCCAACAATATCTCTTAGACAAATCTCTGTATCATCTTGATTAAAAGCACAAAATGCTGGTGCTTTGTCGCCTACTTTTAACATATATTCTCCTTTCAAATTGGTTCCCTAATTTGAAAGGGAACCGTTATTATTTAACTTCTTTTAAAAGAAGCAAACTCTAAAGGGCTCTAAGAATAAAGCCTTTTACTATTTAATTGCTATAAAAGTTGCAAAGTTTACCCATTTAAAAAGAGTTTCACAATGTTTAAATCCAGCATCTTTTATCATCTTTTTATTTTCATCTTCAGTATAAGGAATAAGCACATTCTCCAAAGCCTCTCTTTTTTGAGAGATTTCGAACTCACTATAACCTTGAGTCTTCTTAAAGCTATAATACTCATCTATAAACTGCTTATTCAAAAAACTATCTTGTGAAACTAATTTTTCACTAAAGATAAAAATTCCACCATCTTCTAGGCTATCATATATCTTTTTAACTAGTTTTTCTCTATTTATTGGTCTTATAAACTGTAAAGTGTAGTTTGCAAGAACAAGATTTGCATTTTTTAATTCAACATCAAAAATATCACTGTTTAAAAGCTCAATATCAACACCAAATGCTTTTGCTTTTTTACTAGCTCTTTGAAGCATCGCTTCTGAATTATCTATTCCTACTAAATTTAATTTATAAGGAGTTGCTTTACTAAGTTCAATCAAAGTTGAAGCAGTTGAACAACCTAAATCATATACTTTGCTATTTTCTTTTAAAAAATTGTTGGCAAAAGATATTGATAGTTTTTGCATCTGCTTATAAAAAGGAACTGAACGCTCTAACATATCGTCAAATACGCTAGCTACCTCTTCATCAAACTCAAACTGTTTTGAAATTGTTTTATTAAATACTTTATCAATCATTCTAATATTCTATCTAAAAATTAATAAAAATATTTTTTAGCAATATCTATATCTTTAAGAATTTGATTTTTTAGTTCTAAAAAATTATCAAATTTTCTATTTTCTCTTATGCGTCTTATAAATTTTATTTGCACATTTTCATCTTTTATCTCTATGTTTTCTTGATTTAAAATATGAGTTTCAACAGCAAATTTACCATCTGTTGAGCCTCTATGTCCTAAGAAACTAACAGAGTTGTATTCAATATCATTTACAATAGTTTTTGTGATATAAACTCCACTTTGTGGTAATAAAAACTCATTTACATTTAGATTTATAGTTGCTACAAACTCTTTTTTACCAAGCCCTTGACCAACTATATGTTTCCCAAAAATTTTATACTCTTTTCCTAAAAAGCTATTTGCTTTTTCTATATCTCCATTTAGTAAAAATTCTCTTATATATCGTGAATGAACTGGAAAATTATTTAGTTTTATTTCAGGTATTACAACTACCTCTCCATCAAAAATCTTTTTCAAATCTTGCGTTTTATATGCTCTATTTTTACCAAAACAAAAATCAAAACCAACAACTATTTTTTTCAAGTTTTTAAAATCATTTTTTAACATCTCTATAAAATCAGCTCCATCAAGAGCTTTTATATCTTCTAAATCATAATAAAAAATAGGGTATTTTGTGTACTCTTGTCTATAATTTTTTGGAGTAATTGAAGCATAACCTGTTTCTATACTTATAATTGCACCCTTAGGATTTAAGTTTTTAAATAACTCTTGATGAGCAATATGCATACCATCAAATCCACCAATTGCAATTGAATCTATACTGTTTTTGTCTATATTATTTTTTACTAAAATAGAAGAACTCTTCTTCATTTCCATCTTTTCCTACAAGCTTACTAATGCTGTTATAATTTAATTTCCAATTCAAAGAAAATGCTTTGCTTAAGAAGTTTTCTTTAGCTTTTAAAATCGCATTTTTATCTTTTACTACACCTTTTTTATCTCTTTTTACACCAGTTCCTACTTCAAATTGTGGTTTAAAAAGTATAATTATATTTTTAAAATCTAAAGAGTTTATTGAGTCAATAATCTTTAAAATAGAGATAAAAGAGACATCACAAGTTACAATATCAAAGCTAATATCACTTTTAAAATCTCTAATATCGCAGTTTTCAAAAAACTCTATTCTCTTATCTTTTTTAATCTTTTCATGAAGTTGATTGTTTCCAACATCAACACAAACTACTTTTTGAATATCAAATTCTAGTAAAATTTGTGTAAAACCACCTGTGCTACTTCCAATATCAAGAGCTATTTTATCTTTTAAGTTAATCTCATTTTTATTTTTTAGCTCGTCTAAAAAATATTTTAGTTTGTATGCAGCTCTACTTACATAAAAATCCTCTTCAAGAAGTTCTATTTTCATCTTTTCATCAACTAAAAATGAGGCTTTTGATACAATTTTGCCATCAACTTTTACTTTATTTGAAAGAATTAGTTCAAGTGCTTTATTTCTACTTTGAATATCAAAGTTTTTGCTTAAGTATAAATCTAATCTCATATATTTATAAGTATCTTATTTAGATGCTTTTTTAAATTCATCTACAAGTCTTAGCTCTTCGTCTGTTGTAGGTTTTACAAAAGTTTCATTACCACCACTTTTTTGTAAATTCATTATATTTTGAATAGTTTCATTATCTAAATCTACTTTTTTACCTGTAACTTCATAAATAGCAGTTTGTAAATCTTGTTTTAAAGCTTGAATATACTCTTCAGGGCTAAGAGGTGCTTGTCCTGATTCGGCTCTTTGTTTTTGTAACTCTTCTAAAAGCTCTTTAATTCTGGCTAACTCTTCTTTTGTAAATCCAGTTTTAGAAACAAACTCTAAATCACCTAAAAGTTCACTTCTCTCTTTTTTTTCAGCTTTATCTTTTTCTTGATTTTCTAAAAAAATATCAAACCTATCTTTTTGTTCTTCACTTACTGAACTATTTGTATTTAGATTTGAATTTAAAATTGAATTTGTATTATTTGAAATTTCCATAAAATGCCTCTTTATCTAAGATGAAATTTTTAAAAAATTATAACAATATTAGCTTAAATCTTATAAATTCAAATATCCCTACTCTTGATTTTTACTCTCTTCCCACTCTTTTAAAAGTTTATAAAACTCTTTATCTGATTCACTATCCTCTTTCCCCATAAGATATTTTTGCATAAGTAAAAGTTTGATTAGTTCCATATCTTTTGAGCCATATTTTTCAAGTAAACTATCTGCTTCAGATTTTATTCCTTTAAAGCTAAACTCTTTTAGATTTAGTGCATCTTTTATAATATCTTGACTATTTTCACCATAAACTATATCTTTTCTATATTCTTTAAAAGCTTCGCCTAAAGTTTGAGTCTTTGAAGCTTTTAATTCATATATCCAATCTCTTTTACCAACTCCATATGTTTCACTCTGTCCAACATCATGAAAAGAGCCATTTTTATAATCTATTGACAAATTTAAATCTTCTATGTTTTCAAAGCCTTTTTTTGCAACTTCTGATAAATCTGCACTATAACTATCAAAGGCAACACTTTTATATTGTTCAGGAATATTTTTACTATTCATAACACCAATTCTTAATAACTCTATAACATCTGTTCCATCTTTTGTTAAAAACTTACCATCTATATTTTCCAACTCTCTTAGGTCATATCCAGTTCTATTTTTTATTTCATGAAATAGTGTTTTTTTATCAGATTTTTCTTTGCTTACTTGAGAATTATTATCCAAAGTACTATTATAAATATGAGAAAACAACTCTTTAGAGTTACTTGCTGTATTTAAAACATCTTCTATTAAACTAGATAGATTTTTATCATCAAGTCCACTAACAGTTACTTTATAATCATAAGGTTCAATTGTAAATCTAAGATTACTATCTTTAGGAATAGAAATACCATATTTTTTTAAAAGTTGTTGGAACTGTTCATTAACCATATCTCTATTAAATGCTTTTTTTTCCGCACTCTCTACTCTATCATTCATTGAATTTAAATCTTTTATATTTACCAATCCAATTTTTAATCTCTTGATTTAAATCTGTATCCGAACGACCATAATATTGAACTACAAATAGTCCGCTTTTACTTTCATATCCTAAAGCAAAGTTACCAGCTGATACTTTTGTGATTTCAGAATCTACACTCTTAGCTATTAAAGCATAAGAACTTTTCATTCCAATAGATCTCTTCATTTATTTTCCTTAGGTTGTTTTTCTTAAATTAAATTCAGCAGACAGTATACTAAACTAATTATAATTTAAAATAAAAGGACTATAATTCCACAACAAAAGCCTATCTTCAATAGGTCCAAGGAGACCTTTAATGCCAAGCACCAATCAAAACAATCCAATAGAATTCTCAACAACAGAACAAAATCACCAGCACTTCAAAATATTTAAGCCATACGGTTTTTTGAGTCAGTTTGTACCCGAAACACGAAAGAAAAAAAAGTTATTAGGTGAGTTATTTGATTTCCCTGATAAGATTATGGCTATTGGCAGACTTGATCATGACTCAGAAGGATTGTTGTTACTCACAACTGATGGTATGAAAAGCTTTCAAGTAAGAGATAAAGGAATAGAAAAAG
>ERZ650307.1409-NODE-1409-length-13528-cov-22.266310_pt1 | contig 13528 bp, 14 predicted proteins | sample MGYA00376243_ERZ650307 | MGnify/ENA primary metagenome ERZ650307 (study PRJEB26733, sample SAMN07839242) | wastewater metagenome | biome: urban; feature: artificial channel; material: waste water | place: USA: North Carolina | collected 2016-03-31 ... | reverse complement strand
AAAATGGTGGTTTTTCAATAACATCATGTCCAACATTGATAATTAAATCTGCTCTATCAATTGCACAGTGAACAAAATCATCTTTACTTAATGCAGCAGCACTTAAACACATTGGATGATTTTCATCAATAACACCTTTACCCATTTGAGTAGAGAAGAATGCCATACCAGTTTTATTTACTAAATCTGTTAAAGTATTTCCTATTCTTGTTCTGTTAGCACCTGCTCCAATTAAAAGTAGTGGTCTTTTAGCTTTTTCAATCATAGCAACTGCTTCTGCAATAACCTCATCAACTGCTGCTGGATATTTTACATTGTAAACTGGGTAGATTGTTGTATCAGCATCTACTGGCTCATGTGCAATATCTTCAGGTAGTTCAATATGAACAGCACCTGGTCTTTCAGTTGTTGCAATTTTAAATGCATCTCTTACAACAGAAGGGATATTGTGAACATTTACAATTTGTTTTGCAAATTTAGTCATCGGTCTCATCATTCTTACGATGTCAATAATTTGGAATCTTCCTTGTTTTGATTTTTTAATTGGTTTTTGACCAGTTATCATCATCATAGGCATTCCACCTAATTGTGCATAAGCAGCACAAGTTGCAAAGTTTGTAGCACCAGGCCCAAGAGTTGCTAAACAAACTCCAACTTTTCCTGTTAATCTTCCATAAGTTGCAGCCATAAATCCTGCACCTTGCTCATGTCTTGTTAAGATAAGTTTGATATTTGATTTTCTCATAGCTTCCAAGAAATCTAAGTTTTCTTCACCTGGAACACCAAAAATGTACTCAACACCTTCGTTTTCTAATGCTTTAATAAATAAATCTGATGCATTCATCTTTCTTTTACTCCGTTTTAATTAATAGTTGTAATAATTCACATAGCTAATTTTAAATATAAAAAATATCTTATTTTTTGATACTTAATAAACAATTGACATTATAACCATATTAAAACTATTCTTTATATAATATTAACTATATTTACACATCTTATAACTTTATATTAACAAAAAGTTACACTTTAGATAAAAGGAGAATTTATAGAATGAAAAAAACAGTTATATTTGACCTAGATGGCACACTTTTGGACTCAATTGAAGATATAGCATCTAGTATGAATAAAGTTCTTGAAAGCTTACAGCTTCCAACACATAAAATTGAAGATTATAAACATTTTGTTGGAGGAGGAGTTGATATTTTAGTAGAAAATGCTTTAAATAATCAATCAAAAGAGATAAAAGATGAAGTAATAAAAAGATTTAAAATTGAGTATGATGGAAAACTACACTCAAAAACTCTACCTTATGATGGAATTTATGAATTATTAGATGAGTTAAAAAAGTTGGATATTAATTTGGCAGTTTTATCAAATAAACCTCATGAATTTACAGTTTCATATGTAAACCATTTTTTCAAAAATTATAACTTTAAAGAGATTCATGGACAAAAAAAAGATGTTCCAAAAAAACCAGATCCTAAAGCTGCACTTGATATTGTAAAATGTTTAGATAGTTCTTGTGAAAATACCTATTTTATAGGAGATACAAAAATAGATATGCAAACAGCAAAAAGTGCAAATATGACTGCAATTGGTGTTTTATGGGGATTTAGAGATGAGAAAGAGTTAAGAGATTTTGGTGCTGATTTTATAGTTTCAAATCCTCTTGAGATTTTAAAAATCATTAAATAAATCTTGACAAGCATATTTTTTGATACTATAATAGTTTAACAAAATTTTAAGGAGTTATAAAATGTCAAAAGTAATTAAACAGTTAAAACAAATTCAAGCGGATGCACATGCTTTGTATATAAAAGTTCATAATTATCACTGGAATGTAAAAGGTATGGATTTTCACCCAGTTCATGCTTATACAGAAGGACTTTACAATGAGATGTCAGTTCTTTTCGATGATATGGCAGAAAGAACAATTATCTTAGGTGATAAACCATATTTAACTATTGAAGAGTTAAGTAAAGCTACAAAAATAGAGACTGAAAAAGGTGATAGCTTTAAATCAAGAGAGATAGTAGAAAAAATAACTGCTGATTTTGAATACCTTTTAAAATCTTTCAAAAAACTAAGTGCTGCTGCTAGTGAAGAAGATGACAAAGGAACTGAAGCATTTGCAGATGAAAAAGTTGCAAAACTTGAAAAAGATTTATGGATGCTAAACAGTATGCAAAAATAGGCACAAGCCTATAAAATCTATAAAAGAGGATTTTTATCCTCTTTTAACTACAATCTTACTATCAATTTTTTAATTTCTAATCTTTAAAATCAAAAAAATTTATAATATTTTACAAATGAGTTTTTATGCGAAAATCTATTAATCATCTATATTTAATTATTCTTATATCTATTTTATCTTCAGTAGCTCCAATGGGAGTTGATACATATTTACCATCAATTCCAGAAATTGCAAAATATTTTGATGTAAATATTCACAAAGTAGAGCTATCTTTATCTATATTTTTAATAGGATTTGCTATTGGACAAATTTTTGGTGGTCCAATTTCTGATAGATATGGAAGAAGAGTTGGTTCTATTGTTGGGCTTTTAGGATATGCACTTTTTAGTTTCTTAATCATTTTTAGTTCATCTATTTATGAATTATGGATTTATAGATTTTTAGAAGCATTTTTTGGTGGAATTACAGTTGTTAATGCAACTGCTGCTGTAAGAGATAGATTTAGCGGACAAGAAGCAGCAAAAGTTTTTTCACTTATTGGAATGGTTAGAAGTTTAGCTCCTCTTTTGGCTCCTGTATTTGGTGCTGCTATAATTCACTTTTTCCCATGGGAAGGTATTTTTGTCTTTTTAACAATTTATGCACTAATTGTTGCATTTTTTATTTATAAAGATTTACCAGAGAGTTTTACATATACAAAACAAAATATTATTGAATCATACAAGCTTGTTTTAACTCATAAAAAAGCCATGAAAGCTATGTTGGTACTTGCTATTAGTTTTGGTGCTTTTTTTATTATTATTGCAAAAACATCATATATTTATATTGAATATTTTGGTATAAAAACAGACTATTTCCCACTATTCTTTGGTATAAATTTTATTATTTTAATAGCAATGATAAAAGTAAATGTAAATCTTCTAAAAACTTATGAAGCTAAAAATATTGCAAAATATGCAACATTAATTCAATTTTGTGTTGGTATTATATTTTTATTAATTCACAAAGATATGAACTTGATTTTGACAGTTATTATAATAGCTTCATATATGAGTATGATGGCATTCATTTTTGGAAATTGTATGTCTTTAGCAATTGAGCATTTTTCAAAAAATGCTGGAGTTGCTAGTGGGGTTATTGGTGTTTTACAGTTTGGATTGGGTGCTTTAATATCTTCTGTTGCTCTAAATTTTGATAACAATGGATTTTTTGTGATAGCTTTTAGCATCACTTTTCTATCAATTATCAGCTTTTTGATTATTAGAAGTTATAAATAGTTTATATCTTCAACTATTTATATTATTCTAAAACTAGTCCGCTATTTTTAAGAGAGTTTACTAGATTATCACTATTTTTAGTTGGTACATCTAAGATTATAATATTTGATTTATGAGTAATTTTTAACTTTGTTGTACTATATTTTTTCATATTTTCTATTATATTTTTTAACTCATCTTTAGTGAACTCTTTTTTTATGCTTTTTAGTCCTATAAAAGAGTAACCATCTTTTGAACTTTTATTTATTCCCATTCTAGGTTTTTTTGGTTCTTTTAATATTTTTATCTCTTGATTATTATCTATTTTAATATCCAAATTTGAACTTAAAATATCACAAAAACTCTCAAGTGTAAACTCTTTTATAAACTCTTTAAAATTACTATTTTTTTCTCTATTTCCAAAATCTCTATATACAGCAGCTATTACTCTTGCTGTTTTTATTATCTGAGAACTACCTATTTGAGCTACAACCTTATCCAAAATTTTTAAATCAAAAACTATTTTATCTTTGTTATTTTTAAAAGCATTAAAGCTAACATCTGGTGTAAATCCAGCATCACAACCTTCACGATAACCACTTATCGCAAATTGCAATTTATTTGGAAGATTAAAGAAATTTTTATTTTCAACAAAACTCTCATTTAATTTTTTTGCTAAATCTTCTACATCAAAAATTTGTGTAGTATCTAGTCCATTTACAGGGCATGTCAAAACTTTTTTTATACTATGACTTGACTCAAAAAAACTTGATAGCCCTACTTTATTTAATATATTAAAAATCTCTGGAATATCTCTTAAATTTAAACTATCAAACTCTATTTTTTGACCATCTTTAAAAGATATTTTTAATAGTGAAAAAGTCTCTAAAATATCTAATATTGACTCTAGCTGTTCTAAATTTAGCTCTCCTAAATTTAGAGGAATTTTAAGAGAAAAACTTGTTTGTTTTTCATCTTTAGCATAAATTCCATGCCACTTAAATCTCTCTAAATCATTTTGGGATATTTTTTCTCCAAAAACAGCATAATAAAATAGTGAAGCCAAAATATCTTCACTAGTTATATCTTTTTTTAATTTTTCAATATTTATATTTATTGACATTTTAACTCCATTAAAAAATCTCTTTGCACTCCCAGTGTGGAAAATGTTTTCGCACAAGAGCATTAAACTCAATCTCAAAAGCACTATAAGAGCTATCTTTTTTGCTTTGATCACTTGATTTTGATCTAATCATACCAGCACCAACAGTGTTGTTTGTAACTCTATCTATTATTATAAAGCTTCCCATTGTTTTTATTTTATCATAAGTATCGTATGCAATTATTTGCTCTAAATCAAGTTTAGCTCTTGCAATCTCATTTAAATTTAAAGTATTTGTTGCACTTCTTTCAAGAGTGTTTACATCTGTTTTATAATAAAATTGACTAATAGTTCCAACTGTTGTAGTTGTTGCTCTTTTAATAAAATATTGTTTTCCTTTTATTAGTGGATCTTCACTTAACCATACAATATCTACATCAAAATTGTTTGCCTCATCAGCTTGTTCATCACTTTTTACAATCACATCACCACGACTAATATCTATCTCATCTTCTAAAGTTAAAGTAATTGCTTGTTGTGCATATGCATAAGGCAAATTCCCATCATAAGTTACAATCTCTTTTACTTTTGAGCTTTTTTTAGAAGGTAAAACTGTAATTTCATCACCAACTTTTATAACTCCGCTAGCAACTGTTCCACAAAAACCTCTAAAATCAAGGTTAGCTCTATTTACATATTGAACTGGAAATCTAAAGTGTGTTAAATCTCTATCACTATCAATTTGTACATTTTCTAAATGCTCTATTAATGTTTCACCATTATACCAAGGAGATTTAGAGCTTCTTTCAACTACATTATCTCCATTTAAAGCAGATAATGGAATTAAAGTTATATTACTAGAAAGACCTAACTCTTTTGCAAATTTAAGATAATCCTCTTTAATTTTATTAAAAACATCTTCTCTAAAATCCATTAAGTCCATTTTATTAACAGCTACAACTATATGTTTAATTCCTAATAACTTATTTATAAAAGAGTGTCTTTTCGTTTGAGTTTGAACTCCATATCTAGCATCTATTAAAATAATTGCTAAGTTTGCTGTACTAGCCCCCGTTGCCATATTTCTTGTATATTGCTCATGACCTGGAGTATCTGCAATAATAAACTTTCTTTTTGGAGTTGTAAAGTATCTATATGCAACATCTATAGTGATACCTTGCTCTCTCTCACTTTGTAAACCATCAACTAAAAGTGATAAATCAAACTCATTGTCTGTACTATTATTTTTTTTACTATCTTTTTTTATATTTTCAAGCTGATCTTCAAAAATCCCTTTACTATCATGAAGTAATCTTCCAATTAAAGTAGATTTTCCATCATCAACATTTCCACAAGTTATAAATCTAAGAAGTTGTTTATTCTCATGCTCTTTTAAATAAGCTTTTATATCATCAATTTTTTCCATTTTAAAAATACCCTTCTATTTTTTTCTTCTCCATAGACCCAGCACTATCATTGTCTATAACTCTTCCTTGTCTCTCACTTGTACGGCTTAGAAGCATCTCTTTGATTATCTCTTCAAGAGTTGTTGCAGTTGAATTTACAGCACCTGTTAAAGGATAACATCCTAAAGTTCTGAATCTAACCATCTCTTCTTTTATAACATCTTCTGGACCTATTGGCATTCTTTCATCATCAACCATGATTTTTACACCATCTTTTTCAACAACTGGTCTTTTAGCTGCAAAATATAGTGGAACTATTGGAATTTGCTCTAAATAGATATATTGCCAAATATCAAGTTCTGTCCAGTTTGAAAGTGGGAAAACTCTAATGCTCTCATCTTTGTGAACTCTTGCATTGTAGATATTCCAAAGTTCTGGTCTTTGATTTTTTGGATCCCATCTGTGATTTTTATCTCTAAAAGAGTAGATTCTCTCTTTTGCACGAGATTTTTCTTCATCCCTTCTAGCTCCTCCAAAAACAGCATCAAACTTATATTTATTTAAGGCTTGTTTTAAACCTTGAGTTTTCATAATATCAGTGTGCACTGCACTACCATGAGTAAAAGGTCCAATTCCTTGAGCAATTCCATCTGGATTTGTATGCACTAAAAGTTCAAATCCTTCTTCTTTTGCTCTTTTATCTCTAAAAGCAATCATCTCTTTAAATTTCCATAAAGTATCCACATGTAAAAGTGGAAATGGTAATTTTGCAGGAGCAAATGCCTTTAGTGCTAAATGTAACATAACTGCCGAATCTTTTCCAACAGAGTACATCATAACAGGATTATCAAACTCTGCAACAACTTCTCTAATTATATGAATTGATTCAGCTTCTAGTTGTTTTAAATGTGTTAGTTGTTTTGTATCTAACATCTATTTTCTCCTCTTTAATTTGTCTATGTACTTTTTCTTTTTAAAAAGAAAAGTACCAAAAGAAAATCGTTTGCTCGTTTCAAACTTTTGCCAAAGGCTAGTTGTTGCTCTCCTTTGGATATAAAAAACTATTGCCGTTAGGCAATTCATTTGCCTTAGCAAGGGACACTTTGTCTTTTTAGGAAAAGATTTTTGAGATAAATTTCGTTAAAAAAATGAAACTGTTTGAAGCAAACTTTAGTTTGCAAGTTTTTCATTTTTAGAAATTTATTGAAAAAATCCCTAAAAAGGCAACCGTGTTCCGATTTTGCATACTTTTTTAAAAAGTATGAAATAAAAACCAAAAATCACTTCTTATGAAGCCCGCACTCTTTATGCTCTGGATTCTCCCACCACCATCTTCCAGCTCTTATATCCTCACCATCTTTAATAGCTCTTGTACAAGGTTCACAACCAATACTTGGAAAGCCATTATCGTGTAGTTTATTGTATGGAACTTTATTCTCTTTTATATAATTCCAAACATCATCTTCGCTCCAGTTTATAAGTGGATTTAGTTTTACAACTTTAAAATTTTCATCCCACTCAACTATTGGCATAGTTTCTCTTGTAATACTTTGAGATGCTCTAAGTCCTGTAATCCAAATATCAACATTTTTTAAAGCTCTTTTTAAAGGCTCTATTTTTCTAATATTACAGCAATTTTTTCTCTTATCAATACTTTCAAAGTGACCATTTACACCTTGAGTTTTATATAAGTTTTCAACATCTTCAAATTTTGGGAAAAAAACTTCTATTTTTACACCATATTTTAAATTTGTTGCATCCAAAACTTTATAAGTTTCGCTATGTAATCTTCCAGTATCAAGAGTAAATACTCTACTATTTTTATTTACTTTAAATATCATATCTGTTAAAACTTGATCTTCAGCACCTAGACTAGAACTTAATGCTACATTTTTGTAATTTTCTAATATATATTTGATTAAATCAGTTGTATTTAAAGATAAAATTTTTTCTTCAATATTTTTTACTATTTCTATACTCATAAAATACCTTAAATTTGATAATCGTTTTCTACTTGTTTTACAGTTCCAAATTTTAATCTATTCCAAGCTCTTTCATGAAAATAGTATAAAATCATTTTTGTAATAACTTCAATTGATCCAATTGAAGCTGCCATAACTAAATTTCCAGTTACAAAGTAAGATACTATTATAGTATCTAATGTTCCAACTGTTCGCCAAGATATTGTTTTAACAACTGACCTATATGGTTTTTCGTGCATAAATTTCCTAAATTCAAGCCATATAGAAGAATTATTCTTCTATATAGTCATATAAACCAGAGCTTAAATATCTCTCACCTGTATCACAAAGAATTGTTACTATTGTTTTACCTTTGTTTTCTGGTCTTGAAGCAACTATTTTTGCTGCAAGAGCATTTGAACCTGAAGATACTCCTACTAAAAGTCCTTCTGTTCTTGCTAACTCTCTTGAACTTTCAATTGCATCATCATTTGCTATTTTTATTACCTCATCATAAATTTTTGTATTTAAAACATCAGGTACAAATCCAGCCCCAATTCCTTGAATCTTATGTGGTCCTGGGTTACCTCCACTTAATACAGGAGATGCTTCTGGCTCAACTGCAATTATTTTTATATTTGGGTTATGTGCTTTTAAAACTTCACCAACACCTGTTAGAGTTCCACCTGTTCCAACACCAGCTATAAAAATATCAATTTTTCCATCTGTATCTTTTAAAATCTCTTGCGCTGTTGTCTCTCTATGTATTGCTGGGTTCGAAGCATTTTGAAACTGTTGTAAGATAATTGAATTTGGAGTTTCATCTTTTATCTCATTAGCTTTTTCAATAGCACCTTTCATCCCTTTTTCAGCAGGAGTAAGAACTAATTTTGCACCTAAAGCTTGAAGAAGTCTTCTTCTTTCAATACTCATAGATGCTGGCATTACAAGTACAAGTTTTAATCCTAAAGCTGCACTAACGCTTGCAAGTGCAATTCCAGTGTTTCCACTTGTTGGCTCTATTAAAGTTGATTCTTTATTTATAAGACCCTCTTTAAGAGCAACTTTTATCATATTTGTTCCAATTCTATCTTTTACACTTGAGCTTGGATTCATAAATTCACATTTACCTAAAACTGTAGCTCCACTTACATTACTTGCATCTTGTAGTTTTACTAATGGAGTATTTCCTACTAATTCTGTTACATTATTTGCATATTTCATACTATTTACCTTTCAAAATTATTATATTAAACTATTAAATTCTCTATGAGAACGACCTAAATTGCTTTTAGAACAAAGCCTTGCTTAAATATTATAGTGTAAAAACTCATTATATTTTCCCTCATATTTATCTAAATCAGCTAAAGTCAAATCAAAAATTCTTTTTGTTTTCTCTTTTGACTCTTCAAAAAATAGATTTAAAATCGGGTTATCAACCTTTGAATCAACAATTTTTATATCATCTTCAAGGGCGATTAAAATATCAACTATCTTTATATCTTTTGGACTTTTTGCCAAAAGATAGCCACCTCTAGCTCCTCTTGTACTTATTAGTAAATCAGCACGTCTAAGTTTACTTAAAAGTTGCTCCAAGTAGTTTTGAGGAATTGAAGCATTTGCTGATATATCTTTTATTTGCATGGGAGTATCATCTTTATGTTTGCTTAACTCATAAATAGCAGCCAAACCATACACCCCCTTTGTTGAAATCAGTGGCATATCAAACTACTTGTTTAATGCTTGATTCAAATCTTCAATCAAATCAGCACTATCTTCAAGCCCAATAGATAGCCTAACTGTTACAGGAGTAACTCCAGCTTTTAGTAAATCCTCTTCATTCATTTGAGAGTGAGTTGTAGAAGCTGGGTGAACAATTAAAGATTTGCTATCTCCAATGTTTACAACTATGCTAAACAGTTTTGCACTATCAATAACTTTTTTAGCCTCTTCAAAACTACTTACCTCAAAAGATATAAGACCACTTGCAAGTCCATTTTTAAAATATTTTTGTGCTTTATCATAATACTTATCACCTTTTAATCCTGGGTAACTAACTTTTTTTACTTTTGGATGTGATTGTAAAAACTGCGCAACTTTTAAAGCATTATTAGAGTGTTTTTCAACTCTTAAACTTAAACTTTCTAAACTTTGAATTAAAAGCCATGAATTAAATGGTGCAGGAGTTGCTCCAATATCTCTTAAAAGTGACAACCTAGCTCTTAAACAAAAGTTTGGAAGTGGAACATCTGTATATACAAGTCCGTGATAAGAAGCATCAGGAGTTGTAAACTGAGGATATCTTGCACTATTTTTTTTGAAAAACTCTGCTAGACCATCTCTTTCAACTATAACTCCACCTAAAGCTGTACCGTTTCCACTTGTATATTTACTTGTAGAGTGAACTACAACATCAACTCCCCATGAAATTGGATTGAATAAAGTAGCAGTTGCAACTGTATTGTCACAAATAGTTATAATTCCATATTTTTTTGCTACTTCAACAATTTTTTCAATAGCAGGAATTGCAATTTGAGGGTTTGATAATGATTCAAAAAATATACCTTTTGTTTTATCATCAACCAAACTCTCTAAATCAGAAGCATCATCACTTTTGAATGTTTTTACACTAATTCCAAATCTTTTTAATGTAAAATGAAACAGAGTTACACTTCCACCATATAGTTTATCAGAGATTAAAATATTATCTCCAGCTTCTGCTATATTTGCTATTGCATAAAAAATTGCACTTGCACCACTTGCAGTTACAAGTGCAGCAGCACCATTTTCAAGCTGAGCATATCTTTGTTCTAAAATATCATTTGTAGGATTATTTAATCTTGTATAAATAGGTCCTAGTTCTTTTAGTGCAAACAAATTTGCCGCATGTTCTGCATCTCTAAAAGCATAAGCTGTTGTTTGAGAAATAGGAATTGCCATCTCACCATTTCCACTTTTTTTATCATAACCTGCATGAATTGCAATTGTATCTTTTTGCATTTTTTATCCTTTTTAAATTAATCAACTTTAAATATGTTGGAATTATAATATCTTTTTTTTACAATGTCAAGTCTTTTAATCAAATTTATATGATTATAGTATTTATAGGCTTATTAGATTATCTAAAGTAATTTAATCAACTATTGTAAACTACTTAAGTAATTTTTTGTTAGAATACTATAAAATAAGAACTAAGAAGATAAAATTGATAGAAAAATATAATATTTTTAAAGAGATTCCTATAGATAAAAGTGAAGAGAAATTTTTTGAAATTTTTAAAAATGAGAATATTAAAATAGAAAAAATTGTATCAAATGGACAAAAATCTCCTGATAATTTTTGGTATGAACAAGAAAAAAGTGAGTATATTTTGCTTTTGAGTGGATATGCTATTTTAGAGTTTGAAGATTTTGAAATAGAACTTTTTAAAGGTGATTGTTTAAATATAGAGGCTTTTAAAAAGCATAGAGTTAAATTTACAAGCCTTGATGAACCAACTATTTGGTTTGCAGTTTTTTATTAAAGGAAAATTTTGAAAATAGCAATAATAGGTGGTGGAGCTTCTGGAATAATAGCCGCAATCACAGCAAAAAGATTAAATAAAAATATAGAAATTGATATTTTTGATGCAAATAAAAGCATAGGTAAAAAAATTCTTGCAAGTGGAAATGGAAGATGCAATATCTCAAATACCTCAATATCTTCAAAAAACTATTTAGGAGAGAGTCCAACTTTCGTAGATTTTGCTCTAAAAGAGTTTGATTTTAAAGCATTTCTTAAGTTTTGTAAAACTATTGGTCTTTTACTTGATATTAAAGAAAATGGCAAGGTTTATCCTCTTTCAAATGAAGCAAAATCTGTAACAAATCTTTTTTCTTTGGCTTTAGAAGAGTTAAATGTAAATATATTTTGTGAACACTTTGTACAAAAAGTAGAAAAAAAAGATGATAAGTTTATAATTTATGCAAATGATAAAGAGTTTAAATCCTATGATAAAGTTTTAATTTCAAGTGGCTTAGCTGCTGCTCCTCAACTAAATGCAACTGAAATTGGTCTTGAAATTGCATCAAGTTTTGGACACACTTATAATCCTACATATCCAAGCCTTGTTGGACTTCAAACAAAAGAGACATACAAAGGAAAACTTCAAGGAGTTAAAAAAGAGTGTAGTGTAGGATTGTATATAAATGGAAGTTTTGAACAAGAGATTTTAGGAGATGTACTTTTTACAGCTTATGGAGTATCTGGATTTGCTATTTTAGATATCTCTCAAAGAGCTGTTTTGGCTTTGAGTCAATTTTATGATGTTGAACTTAGAGTTAATTTTTTTCCTAAAACTTCTATAAATGATTTAGCAAATCAAATACAAACTTTGTTTAAGAATTTACCAAAACAAAAAGCAGTTGATATTTTAACTGGACTTATATCAAATAAAATAGCTCCAATACTTTTAGAGATTTGTAAAATTGATATAAATACAAAAGCAGATGATATAAATACAAAACAGATAAAATCACTTGCTCATCAGCTAAACTCATGGAGATTAAAAGTAGTAGATACTCAAGGATTTTCTCATGCGGAAGCAAGTGGTGGAGGAGTTAAAACTTGTGAAGTAGATAATAAAACTTTTGAGAGTAAATTAATAAAAAATCTATTTTTTGCTGGAGAGGTTTTGGACATAGTTGGAAATAGAGGTGGATACAATCTTCACTTTGCATGGGCTAGTGGTTATTTGGTTGGGAAAAACCTATCAAACATTTAAAATATTTTTTTAGTTCTTACTATTTTAAAACCATCATCGCTAATACTATTTTATTAGAATTTAATTACTAATATTTCACTATATTTTTTTATTTGCAATTATATTTATCTAATAAAACTTCAGAAATTATTTGAAAGTTATTATCAATATATGTAACTACTATTTCATAGTTGTAATCTAAAATATTTTTAAATGTATGTTCTGCACAAAATTTATCTTGCAATATACTTGAAAAATTTTCTCGCTCTACATAAGTCATATCATAACTATTTATCCCATCAGCCATATATCTTAAATTTATACTTTTTTTATTTATTGTAGCATTTAAAAATGTTGTAGATTCATTGATTTTTTGTGATGGTAGATTTATTAAATCATGTACACTTTTTTCTACACCGCTCCAAAACAATAAGATTATTAAAAACCAACTTTATAAAATCTCATATTGGTTTCTTTGAAGCAAATTGTTTAGTTGTTGGTTTTTCACAGCTATTGGATTGTCCTGAGTGTTTTTTCCCTTTTCTCATATCTAATATCTTTCCGTGATTTACCTTTTAAAGCAGAGTTAAGTTATTCTTTCTACAAAATAATTTATAAATAATACAGTAAATCAACTAGACCAACAAACACAACAAAACGCTAGTATAGCCTCTAAAACTCAAGATATTGCTTTGCAAACAGATACTCTTTCAAAAGAGATTGTAAAAGAAGTTTTAGAGAAAAGATTTATAGGAAAAAATGAAATAATCGATAATATAAACTCAAAATAGTGGATAAATATGGTATTTGAAAAAATTAGGCTTCCATAGAGTTTTTTCACTCTATTTCTCCGCCTAAAGTTTTA
>ERZ650307.1403-NODE-1403-length-13552-cov-5.781507_pt1 | contig 13552 bp, 12 predicted proteins | sample MGYA00376243_ERZ650307 | MGnify/ENA primary metagenome ERZ650307 (study PRJEB26733, sample SAMN07839242) | wastewater metagenome | biome: urban; feature: artificial channel; material: waste water | place: USA: North Carolina | collected 2016-03-31 ... | reverse complement strand
AGCCAGTTAATGTTCCGCTGCAGACAGGTCTTAAGGCTATCGACGCAATGGTTCCGATCGGACGTGGTCAGCGTGAATTAATCATCGGTGACCGTGGTACCGGTAAAACAGCTATCGCTATCGATACGATTTTGAACCAGAAGGGTCAGGACGTAATTTGTATTTACGTAGCTATCGGTCAGAAGGAATCTACCGTAGCACGTGTAGTACAGAAATTGCAGGAAGCCGGCGCTATGGACTATACCATCGTATTGTCTGCCGGTGCTTCTGAAGGTGCGCCGATGCAGTACTTGGCACCGTATGCCGGTGTTGCAATGGGCGAACACTTCATGTATCAGGGTAAACACGTATTGTGCGTATATGATGACTTGTCTAAACAGGCAGCGGCATACCGTGCAATGAGTTTGCTTCTCCGTCGTCCGCCAGGACGTGAAGCGTATCCGGGCGATGTATTCTATTTACATTCCCGTTTGTTGGAACGTGCCGCTAAATTATCTGATGAATTAGGTGGCGGTTCCATTACGGCATTGCCGATTATCGAAACCCAGGCCGGCGACGTTTCGGCTTATATTCCGACTAACGTAATTTCCATTACCGATGGTCAGATCTTCTTGGGTACTGATATGTTCTATTCCGGGATTCGTCCGGCCGTTGACGTAGGCTTGTCCGTATCTCGTGTAGGTGGTAGTGCGCAGATTAAAGCCATGAAGCAGGTAGCAGGTAAGCTTCGTTTGGATTTGGCGCAGTATCGTGAATTGGCAGCGTTCGCGCAGTTCGGTTCCGACCTCGATAAATCCACGAAGGCACAGCTTGACCGCGGTGCTCGTTTGACAGAAATGTTGAAACAGCCGCAGTATTCGCCGCTTAAGGTTGAAGAACAGGTTGTATGCCTCTATGCCGGTGTTAACGGTTATTTCAGTACCATTCAGGTTGAAGACGTTCCGGCATTCCAGGATGATTTGCTCCGCTATGTAAAGGCTAACTACCCGACGATTTTGACCGATATTGCTACGTCCAAGAAATTGGAACCGGCTACGGAAGAAACGTTGAAAAAAGCTATTACTGAATGTGTCGATGCTTTCGGCGCAACGCATACCTTGATTAAAGAGGGGGCGTAACGGATGAGCAGTGCACAGGATTTACGTAAGCGTATTAAATCTGTAAAAAATACGCAGCAGATTACGAAAGCCATGAAAATGGTGGCCTCTGCCCGATTGCGCCGTGCACAAACTAAAGCAAAATCCACTGAACCTTATGCAGAAAAGCTAGGGGCGATTATGAGCAATGTGGCGAATGGCATTGCAGGTGCTTCCATGTCGCGGTATCCCCTGATGGTGGAACGAACCGTTAATCGGACCGGTTATTTGCTTATCGGTGCCGATAAAGGCTTGGCTGGTGCCTACACCAGCAATCTCATTAAATTCTTCAAGCAAGAAGTTAGTGAAATGAATCGCGACGCGTTGACGACGGTCACCGTTGGCCGCAAGCCTTATGAACACATGAAGCATCAAGGCTTCCACATTTCCTCGTCCTATTCGGAATTTTCCGACAAACCGGAATATACCGATGCACAGGCGATCGTAGCCGATGTAACGGAACGATTCTTGAAGGGCGATATTGATCGCGTGGTAATGATATATACCCATTTCGTAAACTCCTTGACGCAAACGGTTAAAGCGGTACAGCTTTTGCCGGTAGCGCCACCGGAATGCGAAACTGTGAAATCCTCGGCTTTGTATGACTTTGAGCCTAGCGAAGGCGAAATCTTTGGTGAGTTATTGCCGAAGTATCTGGAAATCACGGTATATAATGCTTTGTTGCAGGCCGCAGCCAGCGAATTGGGTGCGCGCATGACGGCTATGACCTCGGCTACGGATAATGCAGGCGAGTTGATTAGCAACTTGAACTTGGAATACAACAAATTACGACAAGCCGGCATTACGAACGAATTGAACGAAATTGTCGGTGGTGCTAATGCGTTGCAGTAGCATTCTACGAAGGAGGAGAGACCTCTTACATGAGTACAAATATAGGTAAAGTTGTACAGGTTATCGGACCGGTAGTCGACATTCTCTTTGCAGCGGGAAACTTGCCGGCTATTTACAACGCAATTCATATTAAAAAGACCAACGAAGAAGGTAAAGAAGAAACCATCGTCGTTGAAGTTATGCAGCATTTGGGCGACGATACGGTTCGTGCCGTAGCTATGAGCTCTACCGATGGTTTAACCCGCGGTATGGATGCTGTCGACACGGGTGCTGCTATTTCCGTGCCAGTTGGTGACGGCGTATTGGGCCGTATTTTCAACGTTCTGGGCGAAACAGTTGACCATGATGACACGCCGGTTAAGGCTGCCGAAAAATGGCCAATTCATCGTCCGGCTCCTAAATTTGATGATTTGGCTCCAGAAACGACCATCCTTGAAACTGGTATTAAAGTCGTTGACTTGATTGCGCCGTATGTAAAAGGCGGTAAAATTGGTTTGTTCGGTGGTGCCGGTGTAGGTAAAACCGTATTGATCATGGAATTGATTCACAACATTGCTACCGAACACGGCGGCTACTCCGTATTCTCCGGCGTAGGCGAACGTACTCGTGAAGGTAATGACTTGTGGAATGAAATGAAGGAATCCGGCGTTATTTCCAAAACGGCCTTGGTATATGGCCAGATGAATGAACCGCCAGGAGCTCGTATGCGTGTAGGCTTGACTGGTTTGACCATGGCGGAATATTTCCGTGATGTACAGAAACAGGACGTGTTGCTCTTCATTGATAACATTTTCCGTTTCATTCAGGCTGGTTCCGAAGTATCTGCCTTGCTCGGTCGTATGCCGTCTGCCGTAGGTTATCAGCCTACCTTGGCCAACGACGTTGGTGCTTTGCAGGAACGTATTACGTCCACTAAAGAAGGTTCTGTAACGTCTGTACAGGCCGTATATGTGCCGGCCGATGACTTGACTGACCCGGCGCCGGCTGCTACGTTCGCTCACTTGGATGCGACCACTGTATTGAGCCGTTCCATTGCCGAATTAGGTATCTATCCGGCCGTGGATCCGTTGGACTCCACTAGCCGTATCTTGGACCCGTTGGTACTTGGTGAAGAACATTACCGCATTGCCCGCGGCGTACAGGAAGTATTGCAGAAATACAAAGACTTACAGGATATCATCGCTATCTTGGGGATGGAAGAATTGTCGGAAGAAGATAAGTTGACCGTTGCGCGCGCTCGTAAGATTCAGCGTTTCCTCAGCCAGCCGTTCTTCGTAGCCGAAGTCTTCACTGGTTCTCCGGGTAAATATGTACCGCTTAAAGAAACCTTACGTGGCTTCAAAGAAATCCTTGAAGGTAAACATGATGATTTACCGGAAGGTGCTTTCTACATGGTTGGTACTATTGATGAAGCTGTGGCCAAAGGAAAGGAAATGCTGGAGAAGGAGGCGTAACATATGAGTAGTGTCAGCACGATGCGTCTGAATGTTATTACCCCTGACAGAATAGTATTTAGCGATGATGTTCATTTTGTCATAGCTCGTACTGGTTCCGGCGATATGGGCATTTTGCCGAATCACTCGCCGCTCGTAGCAACCTTGCGTATTTGGCCGATGAAAATTGAAATGCCGAATGGTGATAAGCATGAATTGGCTGTATTCGGTGGCTTCATGGAAGTAAATGCCAATGAAGTTAACATCGTTACGCCTAACTGTGAATTGCCGGAGGCTATCGATCTAGACCGTGCTAAACGGGCTAAAGAACGTGCCGAACGCCGCTTAGCCGATAAGAATACCAATATTGATATTCAGCGTGCCCAGCATGCCTTACAGCGTGCTATGGTACGTATTAATGTTGGTGGTAAAGGCGTTGGCAAATAGTCATGATTACACGATTCGCATAAAAAGCGTCGCTTAGTGTATAATTGAACCCCTCATTTTTTAGAAACTTCATGTTAAGTTTTAGAAAATGAGGGTTCTTTTTTGCCTTGGTGGCGAAAAATTTTTTACCCATAAAAACCTAGATAAATACTAGGTGTTTCTGCTCACGTGACACATGTTTTCGAGAAATGTAAAAAATTGTTGTTGACAGAATCTTGGTCAACTGGTATAGTTATCACATCGAGAAAACAGCACAACGAATTGACGATGAAAAGATAAGTACCCGTAAGGTGTTGCTACAGAGAGTCCCGTGAGGTGAAAGGGGATGCAAAGGAATACGGCGAAAATGGTCTTGGAGTATCCGAGGCGGAATGCCCATGCTTTAGCTTCGGCGGATGCAACCGTTAAAATGCCGCGGTATAACCTTACTCATCCGTAAGGCGTACCGGTTGAGGAACATATCCGTGAGGTGTGTTCGAATCAAGGTGGTATCACGTTTATACGACGTCCTTGTTTGCGTATGCAAATAAGGACGTTTTTTTATGGTCAAACAGATTTGAGAAAAAAGAGAGAGGGGCTACCCAATTGTGGGGGCAGGCGGGTAGCCAATACAAATTGATTAGGAGGGATTAGGGATGCCCATTACGGTTGTGAAAGATTTGCCGGCAATCCAGAAACTGGCAGCAGAAAACATATTCGTTATGGACACGGTACGAGCCGAAACACAAGACATTCGACCATTGCAAATTTTAATCGTGAATTTGATGCCTACTAAGGAAACTACAGAAACACAAATTCTTAGAGCATTAAGTAATACACCGCTGCAACTCGAAATTACACTGGTTCACACGGCTTCACATAAGGCAACGCACACGTCCAGCGAGTACTTGAAATCATTTTACCGAATCTTTGAAGATGTTAAGGATAAGTACTTCGATGGTATGATCATCACCGGCGCACCGGTTGAGCAGATGCCTTTTGAAGACGTTAACTACTGGCAAGAGCTAACAGAGATTATGGACTGGGGCGAATCACACGTTTACTCCACACTGTATATCTGCTGGGGCGCCCAAGCCGGTATTTATCATCACTTTGGGATTAACAAAATTCCGCTGGACAAGAAAATGTTCGGTGTTTTTGAAAATCGGGTGTTGAATCAACGGCCCATGTTACTGAGAGGTATGGATGAAATTTTCTACATGCCGCACACAAGACACACGACGGTACCGTTAGAAGAAATTGAGAAAAACGAGAAATTGGAGGTGTTAGCCGTATCGGATGAGGCAGGGGCCTCTATTGTTCGAAGCAGAGACAACAAACACATCTTTATCTTCGGACATGCCGAATATGACCGGGATACGCTACAGCGTGAATATGAACGCGACGTAGCCTTAGGCTTAGACATCGCTATACCGAAGAACTACTACCCACAAGACGATCCGAAAAAGGAACCGGTAGTACGGTGGCGGTCAACAAGTACATTGTTATTTACAAACTGGTTAAACTACTACGTTTACCAGGAAACACCATATATTATTGAACAAATTCAACGTATGAAACGAAAAGAGATAGCCGGTAATTGAGAGAGACTGGCCGTCACTTTGACAACATATAGAAAGCATATACGAGTATTTAGGGATTGCGTCGAGTGAGAACGACGTAGAGAAAAGGAGAGATTTCATTATGAGCAAACAGTACAAATTCGAAACCATTCAGTTACACGCAGGTCACAAATTAGACGAAACCGGTTCCCGTGCAGTGCCGATTTACCAAACTACTAGCTATGTATTCAAAGATGCTGAACAGGCTGCTAATCGCTTCGCATTGAAAGATGCCGGCGGGATTTACTCCCGTTTGGGTACGCCGACCAACGATGTGTTGGAAGCTCGTATCGCTGAATTGGAAGGCGGCGCAGGCGCATTGAGCGTAGGCTCCGGCTCCGCAGCTATCGCGTATGCTATTGAAAACGTAGCAAGCACTGGTGATAACATCGTTGCAGCAGCAACCTTGTACGGCGGCACTTACAACCTCTTCAGTGCAACGCTTCCGCGTTTTGGCATTACCACCAAATTTGTTAATCCGGATAATTTAAATGAATTTGAGGAGAACATCGATGACAAAACAAAAGCTATTTACATTGAATCTATCGGGAACCCAAACATCAACCTCATTGATATTCAGGCTGTTGCTGACATTGCCCACAAACATGGCATTATTTTAATCGTAGATAACACCTTCGGTTCCCCGTACCTTATCCGTCCGTTCGAACATGGCGCTGACGTAGTTGTTCATTCCGCTACGAAGTACCTCGGCGGCCACGGCACTACCATTGCCGGTGTTATCGTTGAAAGCGGCAAATTCGACTACAAAGCAAGCGGTCGTTACCCTGGCTTCGTAGAAGGCGACACTCACTACAACGGCTTGGTATATGGCGACTTGCCGATTCCGTTCACCGTTAAAGTTCGCGCCCAGCTCCTTCGCGATACCGGCGCTGCTTTGACTCCGCTCGCTGCATGGCTTATTTTACAGGGCGTTGAAACCTTGTCCTTGCGCGTTGAACGCCACGTAGAAAATGCTCGTAAAGTTGTTAACTTCCTCAAAAACCATCCGAAAGTTGCTTGGATTAACTATCCGGAATTGGAAGACAGCAAATACAAACCGTTGGCCGACAAATACTATCCGAAAGGGGTAGGCGGTATCTTCACCTTCGGTATCAAGGGCGGCAAAGAAGAAGGCATTAAATTCGTTGATGCTTTGCAGATCTTCTCCAACTTGGCAAACGTTGCCGATGCTAAATCCTTGGTAATTCATCCGGCCAGCACGACCCACGCTCAGCTTAACGAAGAAGAACAGAAAGCTGCCGGCGTAACTCCGGACATGATTCGTATCTCCGTTGGCCTTGAAAACGCTGACGACTTAATCGACGATTTGTCCCAGGCTTTGGATCGCGTTTGATAGACACATCGTATACTACACTACAGCATTAAGTAAACTACTGAATTCCTTACAGTTTCCTTTACAAAACCTTACCTTTCCATAATACAAAAAGACCGTAATAACTAGAGACGCCACTCAGTTATTACGGTCTTCTTTTCTGTTTTTGTGATGGCGCAGCTTATTCTGAAATAAGCCACTCAATGAGATTTAAGGATTTTATGCCTTCATAGGAGGCGTCCAAGCCCGTATCGAGGGAGAGCACGATTTTTTCGTAGTTGTCGTTAACTTTTTGAAGCGGTGCCAGTTCTCGTTGTCGCACCGTGTCACTCATCATGGATTCGGTGACCTGGATATAGAGCTTTTCGTCGGCATTGGTGGCTATGAAATCAATTTCCCCGGTGCCCACTTTGCCGATGGCGACGTCATAGCCGCGGCGCAGGAGCTCAAAGTACACTACGTTTTCAATAGCGTGACCACTGTCGCGGTTTCTAAAACCGAGTAAGTAATTGCGAAGGCCCATGTCCACAATATAGTATTTGCCTAAGGTTCTAAGAAACTCTTTGCCCTTAATGTCGAAGCGTTTAATATCATAGAAAAAATATGCTTCGAGTAGTGCATTTACATAAGCCTGCACCGTGTGGGCGCTAGGAGTGCCTTTACGGTTATCGGTAGCTAGTAAGCCGTCCTTGATGAGACTATTGGTAATGGACGAAACAGAAAGGTTAGTACCGATATTGTTGGCGATGAAAACGAGGATTCTTCGTAATAGTATAGGGTCACTGAGACGGCGATGACCGCGAAGGTATTCCCGTTCGAGAATGTCTTGGAGGAGAATCGTATTAACAGTTCCTTCTAGATACGCGGCGGCTTTTTCTTGGTTAAGGCCTACGTCAGCAATACCAGGCATACCGCCAAAGCGCATGTACGCATCAAAGACTTCGCGAAGTTCATAGGTGTTGTTTTCTTTATCGAAAATGCGTTTCCGAAGTCCACCTAAGGCACTGGGGGTTTCTTTGATTGTGAAACCGTGAAAGTCGATAAATTCCGTAAAGGACAGAGGAAGCATTTTTATTTCAACGCAGCGACCGGATAAATAGGTAGCGTACTCAGAGGATAACATGTACGCATTGGAGCCGGTCACATAGATATCGCAGTTGAAATCAACGCGGAATGAATTGATGGCGTTTTCCCATTGCGGAATGCGCTGCACTTCATCGAAAAAGAGGTACGTCCTTTTCGTCGGATGAATATGTTCTTTTACATAGTGATAGAAATCATCGCTTGTCATATCTTGAAAAGCATACGATTCGAAGTTCATCTCAAGAATTTGGTCAGCCTCGATGCCGTTACTTTTTAAGTGAGCCATCATAAGCTTTAAGACGCTGGATTTGCCGCAACGACGGATACCGGTGACAACCTTTACAGGTTCTGTATCCTGGAATGCGATAAGCTTGTTGACGTATAAATCGCGCTTTTTTAGTTCGTGGGTGTCAATCATCGGGTATCCCTCCTTATAGCTTGAGTATAGCAAAAACTTTCAAATAAATATACTTTTTGCTGTGTATAGCAAAAAAGTAGAGATGAAGCTGATGATAAACTACATGACATAGGTGATTCTTTGCAAAATAAATGATTTCAAAATATAATATAAGTAATATACGTAAATGCTGTATTGTAGGAGGAATGCTTGTGATTACTGGTGCAATTAAGAATAAAATCGATAAAATATGGACGGATATTTGGGCCGGAGGTATTACTAACCCAATAACGGTTATTGAGCAGCTAACATATTTAATGTTCATCCGCTCTCTTGACGAAAAAGAGCTTGAAAATGAAGAGTATGAAGCAATGGGAATGACAATGACAAAAATATTCCCACAAACTCCGACTGGTCAATCTATGCGTTGGAGTAAGTTTAAAAATAACGATCCGCGAGATATTTTCGAAATAGTGTCGCAACGTGTTTTTCCTGCGATTAAAGAGTATAAAAATGGCCGATTACCAGATTTTAATGAACAAGGTAAGCTGGTAATCCTTGATAGTGAAGAGACTACAGACTCAGAGAATAATACAGCGTTTGCTAGATATATGGAAAACGCTACTTTCTCAATTCCAACTCCACAAGTATTGCAAAAAATCATTACTGGGCTTGATGATTTATATGAGAATGATCTTGAAGGATTGGATATGCAAGGTGACTTGTATGAATATATGTTGAGCAAGATCCAAACAGCGGGTAAAAATGGTCAGTTTAGAACGCCAAAGCATATTCGTGAGATGATGGTTGAGTTAATCGCTCCTACACCAGATGATATTATTTGCGAAATTAAGACTCGCTATTTAATACAAAGAAATGCGGCATAGGCACAAGGGTGTCGGGGTGTCGTTTAGGGTGTCGGTTTTGCAGAAAACCGGCTGTTTTTATATTCGGGAGGATATGATATGCCTACAATCACAAAAAAGGAACTCGAAGATTATAAGAAAATGTGTTATGATAGAGAACACGGTAGATTATTAACGGTAGATGGATTGAAGCTGATTTGCGATGGGCTTAACAGAGACCCGGAGGCCATCGGGAAACACTTTCTTGAAACATTGGCCAGAATCCAGTCTGCGGATAACCGATAAGCTCGCGAAATTTACAAGCTCTGTTATAGAACAAGAAACGGAGGTAACTTTATGGCAATAGCACAAGATGCATTTTATATTCCAGACGATATCGCAACAGGACTGGCGACCGGCCTGTATCGCAGAATTGGTAGCGTTGTTCGTTATGCAGTGGGACCAAACAAAGGTCAGATTGTAAAACACCTGCAGCCAATTGATTTGAAAGCAGCAGAACAGGCGCAGGGACTTGGTGCAAAGGCATTACAGTTCGTTCAGCATCACAAGAAAGAGGTCGGCATTGCGGCAATTGGAGCAGCTGTGGTAGGTGTCGGTATCTGGGGATATAACAAGTGGAAGAACCACGAACCGAAGGTTCTTACTGAATTCCGTGCGGCACTGAAAACATATATTGATGCCATCCGCAATGGCAATATGGATATTGATAAAATCAATGGTTTGATGGAAGCTCTGGAAGCGCTGAAGCAGCACAAGGATTATGAGAAAATCAGCATTCAGCTTTCGGCAGAAGATTTGGAAGTGCTGGTAGGTCGTATTTACGATTATACCATCAAACTGGCAGCGGATAATGCTGTTGACCTGTCTGATGAAGAACTGAACCTGAACAACGGTGCGATCATCAATCTGCAGTCTTATCTGAAAGCACAGAAAAGAATATTTGAAGAAGCTGCGTAATGCAAAAAAGCGCCTCACTACCGGAAACAAATCCAGTGGTGAGGCGTTTCTGCGTCTATGGGATTATGCCTGTATTTCCTGACCGTGTTTGAAGGTGATGCGGATATCGTTAGCGCTGTAGACGGTGGCATGGTCCACCAGCGCATGCCAGTTTTCGACGCTGAACTCGGTGAGCGTATCTGGCACTTCCTCAAAGGATTTAAGGAAGGCTTCAATGTCGGCTCGTTGCAGCTGCATCTGCTGAAGCTGAGCCATGACCGTCTCCAAGCGCTCCTTTGCAGTATCAAATCGGTGCGTAAGGCTGTCATAGCGTTTTTGGTATTCTGCTTGGTCGAGGGCGATGTGGGCGTTTTCGTAGATGCTCTGCTGCACCATATCCGAAATCAGCTGTGTTTCTTCCAGCAAGGTGGCCTGTTCTGCTTCCAGCTCCGAAGTGTCAAAGAGCAGGTCCACCATTTCGTGACCGTTGGCAATAACCTCATCCTTGGTGGCCAGCAGCTTGTTTGCCGCCGACAGGAAGGCGTTCTGGATGTCCTCATCCGTCAGGTGAGGCGTGGTGCAATGCTCGTTGTTATCGAATTTGTGATTGCACTGCCAGACGGTTTTGCGGTATTTGCTGTTGGAATGCCAGACCTTTGAGCCGTACCAGCATCCACACTGACCGCAGCGGATCTGCGAAGAGAAAGCATGTACACTGCTGTGATAATTCTTGCCACGACCACGCTTGGTCATTTCACGCTGGACCATTGCGAAAACGTCCGGTGAAATAATGGCTTCGTGGTTTTCCTCTACATAGTATTGCGGAATTTCACCCTCGTTGATTTTGGTTTTCTTGGTCAGGAAATCTACGGTGTAGGACTTCTGCAGGAGCGCATCGCCTTTGTATTTCTCGTTGCTTAGAATGCTGCGGATGGTGGAAATGCTCCATTTATCCTTACCGCCGGGAGTGGGAATGCCATCGGCGGTCAGCTGCTTTGCGATGCCATGATAGCTCATGCCTTGCAGGAACATGGCGTAAATGCGCTGCACGATGACTGCCTGTTCTCGGTTGACCACCAGATTCCCATCCGGGCCACGGTCGTAGGTTGAATGTAAAAGTAAACGCAGGTAAGTATTGACAGAATTAATATAAAGCATAGAATTTAAGCAGAAGTATGCAGGACTGGTTCTGTATACGGAGAAAAACTGCTTGAATCAGGGTTCAAGAGCGCACGAAAACCGGACGACGGCCATTTTATTGAAAAAATAAATGCAACCCTCGCCTAAAACAGATATACAAACATCTGCCCGGCATTTGTGAATAGTTAAATCAACGGTTTCTGAGATTTAGCAGCCTTGGACTTAATGTGACCTCATCAGCGGGAACTGGGGAGAGGTGCAAGAGATTCAGCAGTTTTTTCTCGTTTTCACCGGTGAAAAGAGAAAAGGGAGATTTGTTCTGCAGAACCTCTCTGGACTCACTGTTAATATGACTCAGAAGAAGAGAGACATCCCCACCGGTCAGTTTAGAGAAAGAGGTGCCTTTGGGAAGAATTTTACGCAGCTCCACATGGTTTTTCTCAATATGCGGTTTCTGCCATGATGCCTGCGGATCACAATAGAAAATGTTGGTCCTTCTGGCATTAGATGCAGAATATTCAAGAGACATCGGATCTTTGAATTCAACACCATTATCCGTAAGAATGACAGGAAAAAGCTTCCGGAATGCTGTTAATCCAAGGTTCTCCGTCAGGAAGTCAAATACACTGAGGACACTTCGTTTTGAGCCGTCTTTCAGAAGAAATGCAATCATAAAATTGCTTTTGCTGAAAATGAAGGTAAGCAGGACCTTTTTTGAACCCCGTGCGCCTTTAACGGTATCCATTTCAACGACCTGAGCATCCGGATGAAGCTCCATATACTTTTGAAACGCATCCCATTCTCTTCCACGACGGTATTTGTATTCCAAGTGCGTCAGGACCGGACGGTCGTTCTTTCTTGGACGGTAAGACACTTTCTTGGGCAGATGAATATCCTTGGCCTTGAATACATTTGCATTGACATAGTTGTACAGCGTCTTCTCGGACAGACCAATTTCGGTGCCGTGATTGGAAAGAATGTGGTTAAGAGATTGACCTTTGCGAATTAAAGGTGAGATCAGTTCATCTATCTCAGCCAGCTTTTCAGGAGGGGTACGGATTCCTTTCCTGGATTCGGAAAGCTGTTTTTCGTAAGCTGCATTTGCCTTATGGGCAGAATAGTAAGCATGCTGTTTCTTACAGGACTTCTCCATCACACAGTTATTGCATACATATGGCGGATCATTCAGATCTTCGCAGAGGCTGGACTCATAATCCTTGCAGATTTCGGTACATTTGCATCTGTCACAGAATTTGCAGCGGCTGAAACAGGAATACTTCGTTTCTTCCGGACAAAGGTTTTTGTGCAGGCATTTATTAAAGTTTGTGCAGTCATTGCGGGCACCCGTTATGCGATTGACGAATACTCTGTTATTCTTGACCTCTCTTGAAATTGTGGTCGGTGACCGGCCGAGCATCATGCCTATATTCTTGAAACTGCTGCCAAGAATTAATGCCCTTTCTATTGTAGTTCGCTCGGACAATGATAAATGCTTTGCCATGTTTCTCCTTTCCGCCGGGCATATCTAAAGGATACAGGAAAAAAGGAGTTTGTAAAACTAATTGCAGCATCTGTAATAGTAAATGTTTAGTTTTCTCGACAGTTACTTTTACATTCTACGCCTACTTTCTTTTTTAAAAGAAAGTAGGCAAAGAAAATTTAAAGCGCCCCGAAGCTGTGCACAAAACATTTTTTAAACAAAATAATTACAAGAATTATTACACCCCTATCCAAACGGATAGGGGTATATACATCTGCACTTACAGAGCGTTATAGTCTGCCGGAACTGGACCGACGATGCTTACAAAGACAATATCCTCAGAGCCGGTGTTTTTTGCGCCGTGGCACTCGCCCTTTTTGTTGACGATCACCTGTCCTGCATGGAAAGATATTTCCTCGTCCGGGGTGGGGTAAAATATACCTTCGCCCTTGATAATAACCCATATATCGTCTGAGTTGTTATGTGAATGTTTGGCTAATGTTTGCCCCGGCTGAATTACCCATACAGAGCCGCTGGTCGCGTCGGTGGAGTAGAACACCGTTTTTAATGCCTTTTCGTCGTCTTTAATTGCGTAGTCTGTTATCTCATAGAATTTGTCCATGTTCAAATACCTCCTTATCAAATTGTAAATTATAATACCATATTTGTACGGTTTAGTCAAATATGGTATTATATTACGTGTCAACATACTTTCTTTCAAGAAAGTGACGAGGGACGCTATTAAGCTTTCTTGGTTACTTCTTTTTAAAAGAAGGTTGAATGTAAAAGTAAACCCCGAATTGCAATAATAAGTTGAACACCCGGCGAACCTTTATGCAGTAAGTGCT
>ERZ650307.1394-NODE-1394-length-13603-cov-4.155964_pt1 | contig 13603 bp, 12 predicted proteins | sample MGYA00376243_ERZ650307 | MGnify/ENA primary metagenome ERZ650307 (study PRJEB26733, sample SAMN07839242) | wastewater metagenome | biome: urban; feature: artificial channel; material: waste water | place: USA: North Carolina | collected 2016-03-31 ... | reverse complement strand
GACCGGCTTACTGCAGTGCTTCTTTCAGTACTTCCATGTTCTTCTTCATCGCGTTGATGTAGGCATCCATGGCCTGATCATTGGCTTCACCGGTGACGACCGGGTCAAGGGTATAGATCTTCGCTCCGGTTTCACGGGCGATGGTCTCAGCGGCAGCTGGTGAATACTGCGGTTCCGTAAAGAGTACCTTGACCGGCAGGCTGTTGACCTTGGCGATCGTTGCTTCCAGCTCCTGCGGAGTCGGTTCCGTCCCGGGCTCACGCTCGATAACACTGATGACATTCAGCTTGAATTCCTTGGCCAGATAGGGGAAGGCTTCATGGAAGGTCACAATATCCTTATGCGGCAGACCGTCAAGCTGTTCGTGCATTTCCTTCTTGAGTGCTTCGAGCTTCATGCAGTAGTCCAACGCATTTTTACGATAAGCGTCAGCGTGAGACGGGTCCGCTTCGCAAAGCGCCGCAGTTATCGCCTTGACCTGCCCGATTGCATAGGTAACAGACAGCCAGACATGAGGGTTCTCCTCGTCTCCATCCTTCAGCAGATCAATATCCTTGTAGTTTGCAGCCTCGACGACCTTAAGTTTCTTGTTCTGTTTCACAGCCTTGTCCAGGAAATTTTCCATGCCGGCGCCATTGGCTACGAACAGATCTGCCTTTTCCAGTGTCTTCATGTCTTCCGTTGTCAGCTGATAGTCATGCAGGCAGCCGGTCTGCGGTTTTGTCATATTGACGACCTTGACTCCGTCAACGCCCTTCGTGATGTTGATGACATCGACATACATCGGATAAAACGAAGTCACGATGGTGAAATCTTTCTTTGCAGACTGCCCCTGCAGGCCACAGCCAGCCATGGCCAGCAGACTCAGCGCGACCAGTAATAGTATCGTTAATTTTTTCAATGCAATTCTCCTCTTGTTCCAAAACTTTCTATTCTATATTCTAGCAGAACTGTCAAGCCTTGTATATCCTCGGAACAGCAAAAAGAGCGCTTCCCGAAGGAAACGCTCTTTGATATTGCGATTGTGAATCAGCCGATGATTACGAGGGACTCACGAGCCTTTACGCTCTGGCCAGCAGAAACGTTGAAGCTCTTGACTACGCCAGCCGTGTCAGCAGCGATCTCGTTCTGCATCTTCATAGCCTCGAGGATGAGCAGCGTGTCGCCAGCCTTGACAGCCTGACCTTCTTCAGCAACGAGCTTGACAATCTTGCCCGGCATCGGAGCATCGATGGAATGCTCGCCAGCGCCTGCAGCAACAGCAGCCTTAGCCGGAGCTGCCGGTGCAGCCGGAGCTTTCGGTGCCGGAGCAGCCTTCGGAGCTGCTTTCGGTGCAGCTGCGACAGCAGCTTTGACTTCTTCTACTTCTACTTCATAAGCCGCGCCATTAACGGTGATGTTAAACTTTTTCATTAGAAATTCCTCCAAATATCAATTTACTTCGGAATCAATCAAAATGGTTTGGCAAGGCCGCCACGAGCGGACATTGCCCAGATATCACTGCGCTTGATGCGGACAGCAATAACCTGATTGGACGTCATCATCTGAACTGCAGCTGAAATAGCAGCTACAACCTCAGGCGATACACCTTTTGCTTCTGTTTTCATTGTAAAGCCTCCGATTAAAGCGGAATATTGCCATGCTTCTTAGCCGGGCCAACTTCGCGCTTGCTGGACAGTGCATTGAGGGCCGTGATGATGCGTGGACGCGTCTCTTTCGGCTCAATGACCATGTCTACATAGCCGCGCTCAGCAGCGACATACGGCGTAGCAAAGTTCTCGACATACTCAGCCGTCTTGGCATCTTTGTCCGGATCCTTGCGGAAAATGATATTGGCTGCACCAGCCGGTCCCATAACAGCGATCTCAGAGGTCGGCCATGCCATAACCTGATCAGCACCGAGCTCACGGCAGCACATTGCGATATAGGAACCGCCATATGCCTTACGAGTGATAACCGTAACCTTGGGAACCGTAGCCTCACTGTAAGCATACAGCATCTTCGCACCATGACGGATGATGCCGTTGTGCTCCTGATCGACACCTGGCAGGAAGCCCGGTACATCGACGAGGTTGACGAGCGGGATATTGAACGCATCGCAGAAACGGATGAAGCGGGCGGATTTATCCGACGCATCAACATCCAGGCAGCCAGCCATAACACTTGGCTGGTTTGCGATGATACCAACGCTGCGGCCGTCGAAACGGGCAAAGCAGCAGATGATATTCGTAGCAAAGTGCTCATGGACTTCGTAGAATTCACCGTTATCGACGAGCGAGCGGATTACGTTCTTCATGTCGTACGGTGCATTCGGATTATCCGGAATAACCGTATTCAGGCTCTCATCCTGACGGTCCGGATCATCACCAGTATCAACGATCGGTGCATCATCCATGTTGTTGCTTGGCAGGAAGGACAGCAGGTAGCGGATCTGCTTGATGCAGTCATCCTCATCCTCAGCTGCGAAATGCGCCACACCGCTGCGGGTGTTGTGCGTCATTGCGCCGCCAAGTGCCTCAGCCGTTACTTCCTCAGCCGTTACCGATTTGATAACTGCCGGGCCAGTGATGAACATCTGGCTGGTATTCTTGACCATATAGATAAAGTCAGTGATTGCCGGGCTGTAAACAGCACCGCCAGCGCATGGTCCCATGATAACTGAGATCTGCGGAATGACACCGGATGCGGCCGTGTTGCGGTAGAAGATTCCACCATAACCGGACAGTGCATCAACAGCCTCCTGAATACGAGCTCCGCCGGAATCGTTGATGCCGATGCACGGTGCGCCCATCTTCATAGCCAGATCCATGACCTTCCAGATCTTATGTGCATGCTTTTCACCCAGGGAACCACCTTCAACGGTGAAATCCTGTGCATACGCATAAACCAGACGGCCATCAACCGTGCCGTATCCCGTTACAACGCCCTCGCCTGGGAGCTCTTTCTTCTCCTGACCGAAGTTCGTGCAGCGATGTTTCATGAACATATCCAGTTCAACGAACGTTCCTTCATCGAACAGCTTGTTGATGCGCTCACGGGCTGTCATCTTGCCTTTCGCATGCTGCTTGTCGATGCGGGCCTGACCGCCACCCTGAATGATATGCTCTTTTTTTGCATTCATTAACTCAATTTTCTCTTGAACAGTAGCCATTATATACCTCCTATAATTAGCTTTGGAGAACCCTGCCTGTGACAGGACTCTCATATCCTGCAACATCTATTTTGCACCATTTGTATGAAAATTGCAAGATAAAAATTATTACCAGGTAATAAAATTATACGTTACTGACAATCAGTCACGCTGGCAGAGTTCGAGGAGAACGCCATGCGAAGCCTTCGGATGAACGAATGCAATCTTAGCGCCGCCAGCACCGATACGCGGTTTCTCATCAATCAGACGAGCACCTTTTGCCTTGAGGTCAGCCAGAGCAGCCTCAAGATTATCAACGCGCAGTGCAACATGCTGAATGCCCTCACGGCCGCCGTTCTTCTCGATGAATTTGGCAATTGGGGACGTCTCATCCGTTGCTGCCAGCAGCTCGATCTCACTGCCGTTCGGCGTCGGGAAGAAGCCCGTCGTTACTTTCTGCTCAGCAACGGTTTCTTCACCATTGGCCGGCAGACCAAGAACGTCGCCCCAGAACGAACCAACCTCTTTGAGATCTGAAACTGCGATTCCGATATGATCTACACCTAAAACTTTAAACATATTGATTTCCTCCAAACCTTAATGGGTCTTAATTTATTTCAGCATTTCCCTGACCACTTCTGCCACGACTGTGTACGGGTCAGTCTTATGCTGTTTGATCTGCTCAACATACGTGTCAAGCCGGCCGCTAGCGACAATTTTCTGCTCGATATAGCCGCCGACATCACTGTTCAGGATGTCGAGCATCTCATCACGGGTACGCTTCGTACGGCGGCTGGCCAGCTGGCCATTGCCCTCGATATACGTCCGATGTTTCACGACAGTTCCTAAAAGCTCCTCAATGCCTTCATTCTGGCTGGCAATGACCTTGGTGATTGGCGGACGCCAATCGGTCATGAAGCTATCCAGATCCAGCATCATGTTGATCTCACGAACAAGTTTGTCCGCACCGTCGATATCGGACTTATTGATGCAGTACACATCTCCGATCTCGAGGATACCGGCCTTGATCGCCTGAATATCATCGCCCATGCCGGGAATCAGTACGACAATTGTCGTATCTGCAGCCTTGACGATATCTACTTCCGACTGACCAACGCCGACGGTCTCAACGATGATGATGTCCTTTCCAAAGGCATCCATTGCTTTGACAGCATCTGCAGTCTTATGGGAAAGACCGCCCAGGCTGCCACGAGTGCCCATACTGCGGATAAAGACTCCCTCGTCGAGGGTCAGATCGTTCATACGGATACGGTCACCCAGGATGGCGCCGCCCGTAAACGGGCTGGTCGGGTCGACAGCAACAATTCCTACGGTCTTGCCCTGTTCCCTGTACGTTCTGGCAATCTTGTCGGTCAGGGTGCTTTTACCAGCTCCTGGTGGTCCGGTGATTCCCAGAACATACGCATGTCCGGTATGCGGATAAATCTTGCGCATGATCTCGACAGCCTCATCGTACTCATTCTCGATGGCCGTAATGGCACGGGAAAGAGCCAGTCGGCTGCCATTCAGCAGTTCTTCTGCAATATCCAATTTTCCACCACCTCTCGGTAGTTTTTTTTGCGAATAGTACCAAAAGGAGCAAGCCAGGGCCAAGTCCCTGGCTCCCCCCTACTGACACAAATCTATGTCTGAATTTCTCAGAGCTTAGTATTCTCTTTGATGAATTTTATGACATCACCAGTCGGCGTTCCCGGCGTAAATACTTCGGATACGCCAGCTTTTTTAAGAGCCGGGATATCGGCATCAGGAATAACGCCGCCACCGATGATCAGAACATCTTTCATGCCCTTTTCATGGACGAGATCGACAACTTTCGGGAAGAGATGGCCATGGGCACCGGAAAGGATGCTCATAGCTACAACATTGACGTCCTCCTGCAGTGCTGCCTCAGCAATCTGCTCCGGCGTCTGACGAAGGCCAGTATAAATGACCTCGAATCCGGCATCACGCAGGGCACGGGCAACGACTTTAGCGCCGCGATCGTGGCCGTCAAGACCCGGTTTAGCAACTAATACTCTGATTTTCTTTTCCATTTTGAATTCCTCCAACTATGCTACCGTCAATCAATCGACAGGTCTTTGCTTACAGGCTGACATGCGCCTCATACTCGCCGAATACTTCACGCATGACGTTGCAGATCTCACCCAGCGTTGCATAGGTCTTGACTGCAGTCAGGATATACGGCATAAGGTTCGCGTCATCATCCTGGCAAGCTTTCTTGAGGTCAGCCAGGGCAGCTTTAACTGCATCATTGTCGCGTTTTGCCTTCATCGCGTTGACTCTGGCTTTCTGGCCGGCACCGACAGCCTCATCGACTTTCAGCAGGTCTTTTGGAGGTTCTTCATTTTCCAGCTGGAACTTGTTGACACCAACGATCGTACGGGCACCAGACTCGACATCCATCTGCCATTTGTAAGCAGAATCCTGAATTTCCTTCTGGATGTAGCCTTTCTCAATAGCTGCAACAGCGCCGCCGATATCGTCAATCTTCTTGATGTAATCCCATGCCTCAGCCTCAATCGTGTTCGTCATGGACTCTACATAGTAGGAGCCGGCCAGCGGATCAATGACGTCAGCCAGACCACTCTCATAAGCAACAATCTGCTGCGTACGCAGAGCAATCGTAACAGCTTCCTGTGTCGGCAGAGCCAGCGCCTCATCACGGGAGTTCGTATGCAGGGACTGCGTACCACCCATGACAGCAGCTGCCGTCTGCAGCGCAACACGGACAATGTTGTTGTTCGGCTGCTGTGCCGTCAGCATCGAGCCAGCGGTCTGCGTATGGAAACGGAGCATCATGGATTTCGGCTTTTCCGCATGGAAACGCTCTTTCATGACTTTCGCCCAGATGCGGCGGGAAGCACGGAACTTCGCAACTTCTTCCAGCACGTTGTTGTGTGCATTCCAGAAGAAAGACAGACGGCCAGCGAAATCATCGATCTTCAGGCCAGCTTTGATGGCAGCCTCGCAATATGCGATACCATCGGCAATCGTGAAGGCGATTTCCTGCGCAGCCGTGGAACCTGCCTCACGGATATGATAACCGGAGATGGAAATGGTATTCCATTTCGGTACATTCTGCGAGCAATACTCGAAGATGTTCGTGATGAGACGCATGGACGGACGCGGCGGGAAGATATACGTACCGCGGGCAGCGTACTCTTTGAGGATATCATTCTGGATCGTGCCGCGGAGCTGGTCAGCTGCTACGCCCTGCTTCTCAGCAACAGCGATGTACATAGCCAGCAGGACGGAGGCCGGAGCATTGATCGTCATAGACGTGGAAACTTTGCCCAGGTCGATCTTGTTGAACAGGACTTCCATATCAGCCAGCGAGTCAATAGCAACGCCGACCTTGCCGACCTCACCCTCGGAAATAGCATCCGTGGAGTCATAACCGATCTGCGTCGGCAGGTCGAATGCACAGGACAGGCCCGTTGCACCATTCTCGATCAGCATACGATAACGTTTGTTGGATTCCTCAGCCGTAGAGAAACCTGCGTACATACGCATCGTCCAGAAACGTCCACGATACATCGTCGGCTGTACGCCGCGGGTGTATGGGTATACGCCTGGGAAGCTGATCTCGTCAGCATAGTCTGTATCTTTGATGTCAAGCGGCGTGTACAGACGCTTCTCTGGCAGATGTTCGCGCTCTGGGAAACGAGCGACAGCCTTCGCTACGCTGGCTTCGTATTTCGCAAGCTCAGCCTGGATTTTCTCATGTTCAGTGCTCATTTGGAAATTCCTCCTGATTCATTCAGTCATTTTATCTATTTGAATTATTTGGTTAGTCTTTTCTCATGCTGCCCGTCTCAACGAAACGCTCATGGAAGGAAAGCGACTCCTTGAGGATATGCGGCGTATTGTCATGTTTCGTGGCTTCCGTTGCACGCTGGAAGTAATCCAGCAGAAGCGGACGATAATCCGGATGAGCGCAGTGGTTGATGATCTCCAGTGCACGCTCACGCGGTGCCTTGCCACGCAGGTCAGCAACGCCCTGCTCCGTGATGATGACATCCACATCATGCTCCGTATGATCGATATGCGAGCACATCGGAACAACCGACGAGATCTTGCCATCTTTCGCAATGGACGGCGTGTAGAAAATGGTCAGGTATGCGTTGCGGGCAAAGTCGCCGCTGCCGCCGATACCATTCATCATCTTCGTGCCCGTGATATGCGTGGAATTGACATTACCGTAGATATCGACTTCAATAGCCGTATTCATAGCGATAACACCCAAACGATGCACGACTTCCGGGCTGTTGGAAATTTCTTCCGGACGCAGCAGCAGGTATTTCTTATACTTGGCAACATCCTTGTAGAAACGGGCCATGCCTTCCGGAGACGGGCTGAATGCGGTACCTGAAGCAAAGTTCAGTTTGCCGGCATCAATGAGGTCAAGCATGCCATCCTGAATTACCTCGGTGTAAACCTGCAGATCCTTGAGATCCGAGTCTACAAAACCAGCAATAACGGCATTAGCAACATTGCCGACACCGGACTGCAGCGGCAGCAGGTTCTTTGGCATACGGCCAGCCGCGATTTCCTTGTTCAGGAATTCCAGCGTCAACTGGCTCATCTTCTTGGAGCCCTCATCAATCGCCTTCAATGGGCGCGTGTGATCAGGGATATCGCAAGGAACGATGTACTTGATTTTCTCTGGCGTGCAGGGAATATAGCTCGTACCGACACGATCACTGGCTTTCACGATTGGAATCGGCAGACGATTTGGCGGGTCCATCGGGATGTAGACATCATGCATGCCCTCAAGCTCAAGCGGCTGAGAGGTGTTGACCTCAACAATGACCACATCTGCACTCTGAACATACGATGCAGCATTACCCAGCGACGTCGTTGGAATGATGTTGCCGTCTTCAGTGATTGCACAGGCCTCTACTACTGCCACATCTACCTTGCCCAGGTAGCCGCAGCGGCTGAGCTGTGCCGACTCTGACAGATGCAGGTCAAGATAGTTGACCGAACCGTCATTGATCTCGTTACGCAGAACCTTGTCCGTCTGATATGGCAGACGTTTGCCGATACCATGAACCTGCGCCAACGCATCATCAAGTTCCGGACCAGTGGATGCACCCGTCCAGAGATTGATCGTGAACGGTTCCTTCTTCATGCGCTCCGCCAGGGCAAGAGGAACAGCCTTCGGATACGAAGATGCCGTAAAGCCGCTCGTTGCTACATTCATTCCTGGCTTGAAGTAAGCAGCTGCTTCTTCTGCCGTCACAATCTTCGCCTGCAGAGCTTTACTACGCACGCGATCGAGAATATCAATCATGGAAAATCCTCCCTCATCAGTGCCGACCCATTTTCGGTTCCGACATCAGATTCTAACATCTCCGAGCATAATTCATAACCAGAAGTATTTCTTTCGATTCCATAGTGACCGTGAAAGTATAACATTAAGTTATCATCACTATGAATTATAACCATGAATTATCGTACTACTATGCCACAATTATGCCCCATGCACTAGAATAGCACGAAAAGAAAACGCCGTCAAGAATGGTTGGCGGCGTTTTCAAGGAATTTGTTAAAAACTTCACGAAGAATCCCTTCGCTAAAATTTTCGTTATTTTCTTGTAATATGATAAGACAAACTGCTAAGACCAATCGACAAATCTTCATTGACAATATGCATCGTATCCGGCACTTCCATCTTGATCGGTGCAAAATTCCAGATGCCCTTGACGCCGGCAGCAACCAGTTTATCCGCTACCCCCTGTGCAAAAGCCGCCGGCACCGCAATGATGCCGATCTGTATATTGCGCTCCTGTACGATCTCCTTCATGTACCGGATATCTTCTACCTTGACATGATTGACCGTCGCGCCGATGACATGCGGGTCCTGATCGAACAATGCGACCAGATTAAATCCCAGCGTAACAAAGTTCTGATAGTTGGCCAGCGCTGCGCCCAGATGACCAATACCAATGACCGTGATATTCCAATGATTATTCAACCCAAGAATCTCGCCTACATTGCGCTTGAGCTCGTTGACATAGTAGCCGACGCCTTTCTTGCCAAACTGGCCAAAGGATGCCAGGTCCTTGCGGATCTGCTCCGGTGTGATGCCCAGACGCCGTCCCAGCTCATCGGACGAGATGATGTCAATTCCTTCATCCTGAGCCAGCCTCAGCGTACGGAAATACAGTGGCAGGCGATCGATTGTCGCCTTTGAAATATTAACCTGACCTTTCATTCGGCCACCTTCCTTTCGTCTGATCCACATTCCTCAGCGGGCTTCATCTCCTCGCTCAGCAAAGCCGCCGCTGCTGCCAGGGCAGCCATCATCCATAAAAACATAGATGATGGAATATTGAACAGCAGGTCATCGGTAAAGCCATTGAGTGCTACCGACAGGATTGCGAGTCCGAGCCCCAATGAAAGCCCCCCCAGCAGACGCCAGTCTTCCCAGTTCCGGAAATCCTGCCACAGCGAAACAGTCGGGATTGGCCGGCTGCTGTCGACACTCTCCTGCACCTTCTGCAATTCGGCATCGGCTGCATGTTCCTCTTTCAGATCAAAGGGTCCTGGCTCAGACGGTTCTGGTGCCGGCGGCAGAAACTTTTGCCGCAGTGCCATGACCATGCTGCCAAAAAAGAACCAGCAGAACGATATCGCCCCAGCGATACCGATCTCCGCCGCATAGTTCAGGTACAGATTATGCGCATGTACAATCCGGATGGCTGCCCCCTGCAGATAGAAATCATATTCTGGATAGACCATCCAGTAAGCGCCCCAGCCGATTCCCAGGAAGGGATGATCCTGAATCATGGCCAGCGTGCTTTCCCAGAACGCCAGCCGCATCTCTGAGGAAGTATCCACTTTAGTGAACACAGAGGACAGCCGTTCATAGAGAACCGGGTCCGCCAACAGCAGGATGCCGCCAACAACAACGCAGGCCAGCAAAACCCGCCAGTCTTTCAGCATGCCATAAAGTAAGAATATGACAGCGATCACCAGACAGGCACCACGGGCATAGGTCATTCCCAGACAAGCCGTCATTGCCAGCAGCAGCAGGCCCAGTATCAGGCGTTTCGGCCGGCTGCCAGACTTGGCAAACAAGCCAAAGAGCAGGCAGATCACAATATCCAGATACCCTGCCAGGATATTTGGATTTTCCCAGGTTGAAAACACCCGTTTCCGCAATTCAGGAAATGCTTCGCCATCGACCCACTTCATCGCGCTGATATCGATGCCGAACAAGAACTGATAAAAGCCATAGATCACTACGATCACCGCAGCAGCACCAATGGCCACGAGAACCTGACGGAACTGTCCGGCTGTCCGCACATTCTGGCCGATCAGCAGATAGGTCAGGACATAGACGCCGACCAGATTATACCAGTTATAGAAACTGAAGCCCCTGTCCGGCGACACGAACACCGATACGCCGCTGATAAGCACAAACAAAGCCGCCGGTACATCAAACGGCAGATGCCGGAATTGAAACGTCCGGTCAGCCCGGAAGTGCAGAACGGTCATAAGGATACCAGACAGCAGCGCAATCGTTGCCCCTGCCGGCCAAAGTGCCAGCAGGAATACTTCAGCCAGCACGGCATACCATGACCACTGGGAAAAGCGTTTTTTCCACTTATTTCGCGCCGCCTCATGACGACGGCGATAAAAATCCTGCATCTCTGCAGATTCAGAACTACCCATTGACTCACCCCCTCCGTTCGAGCAGCAATTGTCGTTCGCTGCCTACCAGATAAAGCGACCCGGCCATAACCATGAGTTTTTCTTTATTGGCCAGCTCCAAAGCTCGTTCCAGCGCTTCCGCATTATCCGGTACAGCTTCCACATGCTGGACATGGGGAGCCGCTTTTCTGGCCAGTGCCAGCGGATCTGAGGCCCGGTCTGAGTGAGGAACGGTGACTACCACCGTATCATTTGGCCGCAGCAGGATGTCCAGCATATTATCTATATCTTTGTCCTTGAGTATCCCCAGCAGCAAAACCCGCTGTTCCGCAGGGAAATACTGATCCAGACTCGACCGTAGTGCTTTCATGCCCGCCGGGTTGTGAGCACCATCGATAATGATGGTCTGCCCGGCCTGGTCGACACGCTCAAAACGGGCCGGCCAGGCAACCAGTTTCAGAGCTTCGCCAATACTCTGCTCATTGACCCGGGCATCGATATTATGAATCAGCTGGGCAGCCATGACAGCCACAGAACTGTTCACTACCTGATGGCAGCCCAGCAGGTGCAGCTCATAGGGCTCACGGGCCACGCCCAGCAGTCTGGAGCTGAACTCCAGCTGCTGACTGCGCCCATCGCAGCCGATGAACGTCGACTGAAAGTCTTCGTCCGCCACAAAAATATCAGCATTCCGGGCATCAGCAGTCTCCCGTATGATGTCGAGCGGCTCCCCGGTAGCGGCTGTCACGACAGGCACCCCGTCCTTGATGATGCCCGACTTGTGCCGGGCAATACCGGCCAATGTGCCGCCACAGCGGTCTGCATGTTCAAAAGTCACGTTGGTAATAACCGAAAGCTCCGGCGTAATGACATTCGTTGAATCCAGCAGTCCGCCAAGACCAACCTCAATGACCGCATATTCCACATGACGCATGGCAAAATAGAAGAAGGCCAGTGCGGTCAGCACCTCAAACTGCGTCGGACTTTCACTGCCCTCAGCGACCATCTGGTCGACGTAGACCCGGATCGTTGAAAGACAGTGCGCGAACTCTTCCTCGCTGATTGACTGTCCATCCACGCGCATCCGCTCCGTATAGGAGACCAGATGCGGGGAACTGTAAAAACCGGTATGAATCCCCGAATGCTGAAGAATGCCGGCCAGCATCGCCGAAACCGAGCCTTTGCCATTGGTGCCGGTCACATGAATCGTGCGATAGCGGTTCTGCGGCAGGTCCAAAAGCTCCAGCAGACGGTTGATGCGGTCCAGTCCGAGCTTGATGCCAAAAATGTTCAGCCCCTCCAAATAGGAGAGTGCTTCCTCATAGTTCATGCTTGTCGCTCCTATCAAAGCTTTGCGAGTTCCTGAATCCGGCCTTCTACCGACTTCTTCTTCTCCTCATAGCCGGCCAGTTTCTCTTTTTCACCGGCTACTACCTGCTCTGGCGCTTTCTTAAGGAATCCTTCATTGCCCAGCTTGCCAGCCAGACGCTTGATCTCTTTTTCCAGCTTCTCCATTTCCTTATTCAGACGCGCTGTTTCCTTTTCGACATCGATAAGCCCCTTGAGCGGCAGATAGATCTCGACGCCATTCACGACACCGGCCATCGCATTATCCGGCTTGGCCGATCCTGCCGGCAGGATTGTTACGGGCTCAGCTGCAGCCAGCTTGTCCAGATAGCTCTGATTCTGGGCAAAGACCTCACGCAGCGACTCATCGGTAAAGTTCAGGATAACCTCGCTCTTATGCCCCGGTGCCGCACCGACCTCCGCCCGCATATTGCGGACCGACTTGATGGTTTCCATTATCGCTGTCATCTGGGCCTCTACGCTGTCGCTGATGCGCGCAGCATCTGCCTCCGGCCAATCCGCAATCATGATACTGCTGACATTCTCTGCATGCGGCACCTTCTGCCAGATTTCCTCAGTCAGGAACGGCATAAACGGATGCAGCAGGCGCAGCGTGCCCTCCAGAACATGCGACAGCACATAGAGCGCCGTATTGCGGGCCTGCGCGTTGTCCTTGTCATAGAGACGGGCCTTGGTCAGCTCGATGTACCAGTCACAGAACTCATTCCAGATGAACTCATAGATCATGCGGGCAGCCTCGCCAAGCTCGAACTTGTCCAGATTCCCAGTTACGTCGCGGACGGTACGGGCATAGCGCGAAAGAATCCACTGATCGGACAGCGTGTAGTCGCTCTCAGCCGGTACGAAGTCCTTGTCGAACCCCTCTTCCAGATTCATCAGCATATAGCGGGACGCATTCCAGATCTTATTGGCGAAGTTGCGGGCAGACTCGACGCGCTCCCAGTAGAAACGCATATCGTTGCCCGGCGTATTGCCTGTAATGAGCATAAAGCGCAGCGTATCCGCACCATATTTCTCGACGACCTCAACCGGATCGATGCCATTGCCGAGCGATTTGGACATTTTACGGCCCTGGCTGTCGCGTACAAGACCATGGATGAATACATGATGGAACGGGATGTCCTTGCCGAACTCGAGTCCCATCATGACCATGCGGGCTACCCAGAAGAAGATGATGTCGTAGCCGGTAACCAGCGTAGCCGTCGGATAGAACTGCTTGAATTCTTCCGTCTGCTCGGGCCAGCCCATCGTCTCAAACGGCCAGAGGCCCGAGGAGAACCAGGTATCGAGCACATCCTCATCCTGATGGATATGATGGCCATGACAATGCGGGCACTCCGTCAGATCCGTCCGCGAAACGCTGGTCTCGCCGCAGTCATCACAGTACCAGGCCGGAATACGGTGTCCCCACCAGAGCTGACG
>ERZ650307.1393-NODE-1393-length-13606-cov-4.583868_pt1 | contig 13606 bp, 7 predicted proteins | sample MGYA00376243_ERZ650307 | MGnify/ENA primary metagenome ERZ650307 (study PRJEB26733, sample SAMN07839242) | wastewater metagenome | biome: urban; feature: artificial channel; material: waste water | place: USA: North Carolina | collected 2016-03-31 ... | reverse complement strand
ACGAGATAAACATCGGTGACTGGAGTTCAGACGTGTGCTCTTCCGATCTTTGAAATTACCACCCTTAGCAACGTACTGCACTTTACCGGCCGTTACGATACCTTGGTTGCTGTAGTCCTTAGTCATCTTCAAGACACCCGTCGGAACGTCAGCTACCTTCCAGGTCTTAAGGGCCGGCTTCAACAAATCAGCGAATGCTTTGTATTCCGGTTCTTCACCGACGAACATGACATTCAAGTTATTAGCACGGAACAATTTCTTCGCAACGGCATCAACCTTTTCAGCCAAGTCTTTTAAGGTTTCCGGCTTTTCATCAATCTTAGCGAGCTTTTCAAAGTAACCCATAGCGTCCTGATCATTGAACTTCGCTACGTCAGACACCTGCGCCATTACGCGAGTGGACACGATAGTATGACCACGACGGAACGCTTCCGTAGCCCATACAGCCTTGGATTCCTTAATCAACTCGTTGAAACGGGTCGTATCCGAGAACTGCGTGTCGTTGATGATTTCACCAAGCAAGGCAATCAACTTATTCAACTTCGCATGTAACGCTTTAGCACGGAACACGAACAACGGCTTGTACGCATTGCGATCATTGAAACGACTTACGGCTACTACATCAGAGCTGAATCCGCCTAAATGGAGGTTCAATTCATTAGCCAAGGCCACATAGCTATGTTCCTTCGTGTCCATACGGCTCAACACGTCGCTCAATACCTGCGCGTAGAACACTTCCTCTTCAGTGAGGCAGGACATATCAAAATAGAACGCTGTGTAGTTGATACCCTTCGCAGCCGTCGGGATGAAATGAACACGGGTGCCGTCCCAGTCTTCCTGGCGGCGTTCGATATGTTCTACTTCCGGCGACAAATCGGACAACTCAAGAAGCGGAATCGTCGCTAATGCTTCTTCCGAATCCGGCGCTTCCTGGCGTGCTTTTAATTTCTTAGTCTGTTCAACGATGGCGTTCACTTCGTCAGTAGACAATTTAGCCTTTACATCAGCTAAGTACTTGCGTTCAGCGGCTTCCTTGCGTTCCTGCAAGCCCTTTTCCGGCACAACCGACACAAGTGCTTTATGGTTATTGGCGAGCAAGCATTTTTCGATTAAGCCTTCGAACAAGCCGTTCTGCAAGCCTTCGCGAATGGTTTTCAAATCTTCTTCGTAATGCAAGAGCGCAATAGGATCGCGGTCATAAATCCAGCCATCCATTACACGAATGCCATAGGCCAAGCCGATAGGACGACCACCGAAATCAGCTTCACGAAGCGCGAATTCAGTGCTGTTCAAGGATGCTTCCAAGAGCACCTTATCTAAGCCGTCAGCTACCATTTTACGCAATTCGCGGTCTACTACCGTCTGCAATTCAGCCTGCTTGTCCCCATCGGAACCGGCTACGGAAATGGACCAAATTGGCTGACGGAGACTATCTAAATAGTAACCGCTTACATCATGACCGATGCCGGCCTTAACGAGGGCTTCCTTCAACGGTGCTGCGGACGAATTCAACAACGCGTGCGTCAAAATTTCGAAAGCCAAGTTTTCCGCCGTAGACAATTCCGGCATAACGAAGGTATACGAATGAATGGCCTTGCCCGCTTCTTCTTCGTCACTGCCAATGTTGTACGGATAAACGGCTACCTTACCATGGCTGAACGGCGCCTGGAGCTTGATTTCAGAATCTACTTCAATAGCATCGAAGCCACTTAAGTATTCTTCGTCGATGAACTTCAACTGCGCTTCAATATCCATCTGGCCATAGAGGAAAATGTAGCTGTTGGACGGATGATAGAACTTGTGGTAGAAATCCTGGAACCCCTTATAGGTCAAATCCGTAATGTTATCCGGATTCCCGCCGGAATCTACGCCGTACGTCGTATCCGGGAATAACTCGTGCATCATGTGCGTTTCCAACACGGAATCGCCGGACGAGTACACGCCTTTCATTTCATTATATACGACGCCTTTGTACGTCAATTCGTCGGCCGGGTCGTTCAATTCATAATGCCAGCCTTCCTGCATGATGATTTCCGGGTCCGTCGCCACGCGCGGATAGAAAACGGCGTCGAGATACACGTCCATCAAGTTGTGGAAGTCCTTATCGTTCTTGCTGGCTACCGGGTACATGGTCTTGTCCGGATACGTCATAGCGTTGAGGAACGTGTTCAAAGAACCTTTTACGAGTTCAACGAATGGCTCTTTAAGCGGGAATTTACGGGAACCGCAGAGCACGGAATGTTCCGTAATGTGCGCCACACCGGTGCTATCCTTCGGCGGCGTGCGGAACGACACGGAGAACACCTTGTTGGTGTCCGGTGCATCGATATAAAGCAAGCGAGCGCCCGATTTTTCATGGTGCAACAAGTAAACCGTGCCGTTTACTTCGTTTACGACTTCCTTGCGCTCAACGCGAAAGCCGCTGTATATTTCATTTAAATTCATCATAACAACTCCTATTTCAATAGTTTAGGGTAACCTATTATGGTAAGGTTACTCTTATATAGTACCACAGATGAGAAATTATTTCATTAGCTAACATTGAATTTCTTCGTTGCGCCCCCCCCTATGAAATGAACCCCCGCTAACAGCAAAAGCGACCAACGCATCTCCTACCGTGCGCCGGTCGCCTTCTACTGTTATGTATTATCTTAGCTTAAAAGTCTTACTATTAGCCTCGTTCGTCGATAACCAATTTTTCGTGAATTGCTTTTACAGCGTCTTTCACGCGGTTTTCAGCGATAAGGCAGGTAATACTGATTTCAGACGTGCTGATAATTTCAATATTGATATCTTGTTCGCTGAAGATGCCAAACATCTGCGCTGCAACGCCCGGCTGACCAAGCATGCCGGCACCGATGATGGATACCTTTGCCATCTGTTCGTTGATAACAAACTGTTCCATGTGCAAGGTTTCCTTCAATTTGTTGAGCACGTCGCGAGCCAACACTACATCGTCCAAAGCGATGGTGAATACGATATCCGTAGCTTCGTCGTCTACTGTGCGAATGCTCTGTACGATCATGTCTACGTCAACGTTTTCAGCGGCCAAAGCCTGGAACACCTGATGCGCAACGCCCGGACGGTTTTCGACGCCGATTAAAGATACCTTGGCTACGTTCGTGTCGTCAGCCACACCAGTTATAATACGTTTATTTGCTGTCATTGTATATTCCTCCCGAATGATGGTTCCTTCGTTATCACTAAATGTGGAGCGTACATGAATTGGCACGCCATAGCGGCTACCCATTTCAACGGCTCGCGGCTGCATAACCCCGGCACCAAGTCGGGCCATTTCCAGCATTTCACCATATGTAATCTCACTGAGCTTGATCGCATTCGGTGCTACACGCGGGTCCGTAGAGTAAACACCTTCTACGTCCGTGAAGATTTCGCACACGTCTGCTTTCATCGCACCGGCCAAAGCAACAGCCGTAGTATCACTACCGCCACGGCCCAAGGTAGTAATATCACCTTCGTCCGTAAAGCCCTGGAAACCAGCTACGATAACGATTTGACCAGCATCGAGAGCCTCAAATACTCGATGGGGATCAATGTCAAGAATTCGGCCTTTACCATATGCGTCGCTACTTAAAATACCGGCCTGTTCGCCAGTCATAGAAATAGCCGGATGTCCTTTTTCCATAAATGCCATTGCCATCAAAGCAATGGACATTTGTTCCCCCGTGGACAAAAGGCGGTCCATTTCACGACCATACGGATGACTGGTTACCTGTTTAGCCAAGGCTACCAAGTCATCAGTCGTATCACCCATAGCGGAGACAACGACTACAATTCGGTCATCCTCTTTTTTATCGCGTAAAACGCGATTTACAATGTTAAACATTTTTTCCGGCGTTGCCACAGAGCTGCCGCCGAACTTTTTCACAATTAAGGCCACATCTATCCCTCTTCATCCTAAAATAAAGTTCTAAAACATACGAATAATTTACCACATAAAAGGGCTTGCTGTAAAGAGATTCTCAGTAAATTTTCAAAAAATTTTCCATTTGACATGGATTTTTGCTTTTTACAGGTGTACAGAGAGCCTATAAAAAAGACCGGCAAAAGCGGGCCGCTTCTGTCGGTCTTCTTACTTAAACGCTATACCTAGAGATAGCGCCCAATTGCTTTACTAGCTGTTCAATTATTCAACAGTAATAGTTTTTTCGGATTCCCACAAGCCGTGGATGTTGCAGTAGGAAGTAGCGATCAATTTACCGGATTTTTTGAAGGTAGCCGTTACAGTACCAGCTGCTTCTGCGAATACAGGGCCTTCGTTAGCGCCGGCAACAGCTTCGCCATGAACGTTGAATTCCAAGCGAGCTACTTCGTACGGAAGAGTCGTGCCTTCCTGTACATAGTACAATTTAATCCAAGAAATGTGATGTTCCGTAGTGTTCGGATGAGCAATATCTTTACCAACTTCCAAACCAATCTGAACTTTTTCACCAGCTTTTACAGTGTCCGGTGCAGTGATAACGGGAACGTGTTTTTCAGTTTTGAAATCTGCGGATTTTACGAATTCTGCTAATGCCATAATACATGACCTCCTTGTACAACAAGTACTAATAAGAACTTACTTATAGCCGTCGCAACTTGCGCGCGATAGTCTTTATCAAAAGAAAACAAAGAATATACATAAGTATTAAATTATCCCCTGTCTCTGTTCTTATTATACCCATTTTCAACCCGATTTTCAAGAACTATTTTTAAATTTTTCGATATATTTTCAAGACTGTATCAGTTAGACAATTGTTTCTTCTGAAATTACAACCCTCCTCCGCACCGCTCGCAAAAATACCGCCAGCCACGTCAGCGGATAGCGGTATTTTAACACCATAGAGCATTACTTCTATTGATACTGTATCTTATTTTCTACGTAAAACACGGCCACTACGAACAGCGTCTTCTTGATACTCACCGTTCACAACCGTCGGCACGCCGTTAACAAAGACATATTTAATCCCTACCGGGTACTGATCCGGTTCGGTGTACGTGCCCATGTCCTTAATGGTCTTGCTGTCAAAGACAACGAGGTCAGCGAAGTAGCCTTCTTTGATTTCACCGCGTTCTTTAAGACCTAATACGGCAGCGGCCTTCTTGGTCATCTTGTACACAGCCTTTTCCATAGGGATAACCTGTTCTTCACGAGCGTATTTGCCGAGCACGCGAGCAAAGGCACCGTATACACGCGGGTGCGGCTTCCCTTTCATGAGACCATCCGTGCAGACGTTCATTTCAGGGCGCTTCATCATAAGCTTAACCTGTTCTTCTTCGCCGTAGAAATCAACCATGCCTACTGCATTTTCTTCTTCGTACAGCAAATCGAAGGTAGCGTCATTCACATCCTTGCCGCGCAGCTTCGCGAACTCCGTCAAGGACAAGCCTACCGCATCACGGTTCTTTTCCGTCTTAACGGACGTAATGTAAATGTTAGTCAAACCGGCAAAATCGACGAAATTATCCCAGCCTGGAATACCGTGCTTAATGTCGTAGATAATCTTTTCGCGCGCCGACTTCTTAGTCAAACGTTCCAACAGCTTATTGGTGCCCCCATCGTGAGCCCACGGCGGCAAAATAACGCCTAACATGGTGCTGCCAGCTACATACGGGTACTGGTCAAAGGAAATGCGAATACCTTCCTTTTCCCCTTCTTCGAGGACCTTGATAACCTCCGGCATGAGCTTCCAGTTATCGTGACCACAAATCTTGAAGTGAGAGAAATGCACCTTCACGCCGGATTCGCGGCCAATACGCACCACTTCCTTCATGGAGTTTACGATGTCGTCTGCTTCACTGCGCTGGTGGACCACGAATACACCATCATATTCAGCCACAACCTTACAAAGCTCGATAAGCTCTTCCGTTTCCGCATACGCACAAGGCATATAAATAAGACCTGTGGACAAGCCCCACGCACCGGCATCGAGCTCACGGCGCAAGATGTCTTTCATTTTTTCAAGCGTCGCTTTATTGGGTTGTTCATTGAAGAGGCCCATAGCTTCCATGCGCACATTGCCGTGTGGCACCAAGTACGTTTCGTTAATAGCCGGCTTCGCTTCTTCGATAAGCTCCAAATACCGTGCCGTCGTCTTGTAATGCCAATCCACACTATTGCTATCCCCATCAAGACCGGCCAAATTCTTGCGCCAAGCGCTAATGTATTCCTCCGGCAGCGGTGCCATCGAAATGCCGTCCTGACCAAGCACCTCCGTCGTAATGCCTTGCATAATCTTCGGCAACAACTGCGGCTTTCTAAGTACATTCAAATCGCTGTGGCTATGCGTGTCGATAAACCCAGGCGCAACAGTCAATCCCGTTCCGTCCCAAACCTCAGCGTCGTCAGGCACCTCCTCAGTAATAGCGGCAATGCGATCACCATCGACTACTAGATTTTTTACATACGATGGGCCGCCTGTGCCATCGATAATCGTAGCGTTCGTTATAACTCGTTTCATATACTACCTCTTTTATGTCTTGCTTCTTAACTATATTATATTTTCTATCTTTATGTTGAACTCGTGAAATAAACCGCCCCGTTGCACGAGGCACTCACTAAGTGAAATTAGCACCGCTATCAACCTAAACAGTCGCTAGCGGTGTTAATTTCAACACGAAACTCACCGATTTTCAGGCTCCGGCGCCAGTTCCGTAGTCCGTTCCTTCGGTGGGAACAGCTTCGAGAAGATGACGAACGCGATGAACCCTACCACCAAGCCCGGCAAAATGGGCTGGCCAAATTTAACACCAAAGAGAATCCCTTTGGATACCTGTTCTAAGTACACGACCACGATAGTCCCCGCTACTAAGGAAGCAATGGTCCCTGCCGTGGACGCCCCTTTCCAATAGTGACCCAGCACGTACGGGAAGAACGCACCAGCTGCGCGCAATGAGAAAGAGAACATCAAAATCGTGATAATGCTAGACGTATTGAACAACGCAATGACCAAGGACAAAATGCCGGACAAAACCATGACGATTTTTGCTACCTTCATAACCTCCGCATCAGACGCACCGGGCTTCAACACTTCGCGGTAAATATCATTGGCGAAGATGGAGCCATTTTGTCCATAGGAAACCCTCCTCCTTTACCTGGCCGTACTGCCTACAAGGTTTGAGGGTTCTGGCCTATGAAATTAACTTCCTTAGCCAACATCACGCCGTCATGGCGTAACAAAGAAGCCGCAAACCCTTGCATTGCATGTACGGCTTCTTCGCCTTTTATTCTATTTATTCTATATTAATAGCGTCTAAAAACTGCCTATTCAAGAACTTACTTTAATAACGCTTTCATTACGTCCACGTAGCACTGCGTTACTTTCGTCAGCTGTTCCAACTCGATGTATTCATCCACGGTATGCGCCAAGTTTTCACGGGATGGCCCAAGACCGATGGTCTTGATGCCTGCTTCGCCGGCGTAATGGCTACCGTTGGTGCAGAAGTTGTACTGCGTGATTTCAGGTTCGAAGCCGTCCTTGTGGAGTTCGTCCACGACGGCGGTTACGAAGTCGGCATCCTTTTCATAGAGCCAGCCCGGGAAGAAGCGGTCAGCAGAAATGGTGTTACCGGTGTAACACTGTTCGCTACCGTTAGCGTAGGACAATTTGAACTTCGCTTCCGGATCTTCAGCCATCAATTTATCTAAAACTGCCTGATACGGTGCCAATACGGATTCCGGCGTTTCGTTAACCAACAAACGACGGTCATAGGTTACGCGGCAATAGTCAGGCACTACGGAAGCACCCGGGTACGGCGAGGACTTGATGTCCGTCAATTCCAAGATGCCTTTGCCCAATACGGGATGTACCGGCGGTTCTACTTCCTGCAAGGCAGCAATGGCTTTACCAATTTTATATACAGAGTTAATGCCCTTTTCCGGGTTAGCGGAGTGGCAGCTCTTACCGAAGGATTCCAACACGATTTCTGCACGGCCACGCTGACCAACCTTAACATTGCAAAGAGAGGCTTCGCCAATAACAACATAATCCGGTTTTACGCGAGCGCTAATAGCTCGAGCAGCTACGCCTTCGAAGCATTCTTCGTGAACTACACCGGCTACATAGACAGAACCAGCGAAGTTTTTGTTATTAGCAGCGGCAAAGTCGCCGGCAGCAACGGTCATCGCCGCCAAGGCGCCTTTCATGTCCGACGTGCCACGGCCATACATTTTGCCGTCTACGATTTCAGCTTTGAACGGATCATGAGTCCATACGGACGCATCCGGTACCGGCACCGTATCCATATGCCCATCAAAGAGCACCTTCGGTCCCGGCTGGTTGCCATGAATGCAACCAATCAAGTTGCCATAGTCGTCGGTGATGACTTCATCGAAGCCATGCGCTTCCATGTATTTACGAAGCTCGCCGGCTACACCATCTTCATGTCCCGAATAGCTTTTCTGTTGTATTAATTTGCCACAAAGGTCGATAACGGCCTTATCTCTTGCAGTTTCCATTGTGATACCTCCCACACCTGTGTACTATACCTAAGCATGGCTGCTCCCTAAACGGTAACGTTCGTAACAATGGCGAATCTCGTCGTAGTAGCGAAACCTGTCACACGATTTAGTCAGTAGTCTGCTAATGAGCTATACTGCCCTTCGACTAAAAAAAGACGCCGAAACGGGTGACTCCCATTCCAGCGCCCTTGCTATGTGTTATTTATAACACAGCGGACTATACTTGTCAACAAAATTAATAAATTATAAGTACCGTTGACAATTGTCTTTTATTCATTTTGTATAGTAATTAAAAACGACACTAGTCCATAGCGATAACCGGTTCCCCTTTTTCAAGGCTTGCCTTTACATCGAGGATACGCTGATTCTTGGACCCTCTGAAACGAAGGGCCGGATCATGGAGCGCATCCACAAAAGGACCATCGACTAAGATGTCGCACAATTCTAAGAGAGCGCGTTTTTCCGGACAAGCAATGAGCTGGTCAAAGGTATAGCCGGAGTACGCCCAAATGTCCTTATCCGGTACGGCGGCACGAACCTTTTTCACTACCGGTAGCAAGCCGTCCACGTTCTGGAACGGTTCACCGCCTAAGAGAGTTAAGCCGGCTACGTTCGGATCCGTTACATAGGACAACACTTCATCTGTTTCCTTTTCCGTCCACGGCTTCCCTGCCTTCGGGTCCTGGTATTCTTCGTTGAAACAGTTAAAGCACTTATGGGTGCAACCGGTAACAAAAATGGATGTGCGAATCCCGTTACCATTGGCGATGTCATATTTTCTGATTTGTCCGTAATTCATAAAACTCACTCCAATAGGAACCGAGCACGCCCTTGGGTCCTACCACAACGGCGTGCTCGGTAAAATTAGTATATAGGCACTTAGCGCTTCAGCGCCAATGCCGATTCTGTATAACCCTAGTGCTAAAGGGAATAGCAACTAGATGTGCAATACGCGGTCTTTGATTTCCTTCGTACGACCTTCGTTCCAGAAGTTTTCACCTAAGTAACCACAGGTACGACGGATGACCGTTAATTTATCGCGGTCTTTATTGTGACAACGCGGGCATTCCCATTCGTTGTCGTCGTTGACTTTTATTTCACCATCGAAGCCGCAAACATGACAATAATCCGATTTCGTATTGAATTCCGCATAGGAAATGTTGTCGTAAATGTAACGAATCATGGTCAATACAGCGGGGATATTGTTGGTCATGTTCGGAATTTCAGCGTAAGAAATGCAACCGCCGGTCGATTTCTTCTGGAATTCTGCTTCGAAACTGAACTTATCGAAGACGTTGATTTCTTCGCGAACGTTTACGTGATAGCTATTGGTGTAATAGCCTTTATCGGTAATGTCCGGAATTTCGCCAAAGCGAGCGCGGTCGATAGAGCTGAAGCGGTGCGTCAAGCTTTCAGCCGGCGTACCATAAAGAGCAAAGCCCATGTTGTGCTTAGCCTTCCATTCTTCGATAGCGGCGTTCAAGCGGTCCATAATCTTCATGGCGAACACACGGCCCTTCGGCGATGTGTTGGATTCACCGGTAATAAGGCGGGTTGCTTCGTAAATGCCGATGTAACCCATGGAGATGGTTGCATAGCCACCCTTCAAGAACTTCGCGATGGATTCGCCCTTCTTAAGGCGAGCGATAGCACCGTGCTGCCAATGAATTGGCGACACATCACTGGTTACATTCTTAAGGAGTTCGTAACGAAGGAGCAATGCCTTTTCAACGAGCTGTAAACGTTTATCCAAGATTTCGAAGAAACGCTTTTCATCATGGCGCGCCAAAATACCGATCTGCGGCAAGTTGATGCTAACAACGCCCATGTTGAAACGACCGTCAAATACGTATTCGCCCTTTTCGTTCTTCCACGGGGACAAGAACGCACGGCAACCCATCGGGCTGAACACGTTACCATTGTAAATTTCCTTCATCTTCTTAGCGGAAATATAGTCAGGATACATGCGTTTAGCCGTACATTTAGCGGCTAATTCCGTCAAATAGTAATACGGAGCGTCCGGATGAATGTTGTGTTCGTCCAATACGTAAATCAACTTCGGGAACGCCGGCGTAATGTATACGTCATCGTCATTCTTAACGCCTTGAATACGCTGTTTCAAAATTTCTTCGTCGATCAACGCAGCTTCACGAGCATATTCGCTGTTCGGGTCAAAATGCATGAACAACGTTACAAACGGTGCCTGACCATTGGTGGTCATCAAGGTGTTAATCTGATACTGGATGGTCTGAATACCATCCTTAACTTCCTTGCGCGTACGCTTCCAAGCGATTTCCTGCGCCTTTTCCATGTTCGGCTTCATATCGTAAATTTCGACCTGTTCTTCGATAACATTGGCCAAAATCTTGTCATAGGACTTACGAACGAAGGGCGCCAAAATGCGGTCGATACCGTTAATGCTCTGACCGCCGTACTGACCGGACGCAACCTGCGCGATAATCTGGGTCGTAACGGTACAAGCAACCTGGAAGGACTTCGGCGTATCAATCTTCTTACCGTTGATGACGGTGCCGTTCTGCAACATATCTTCCAAGTTAATCAAGCAGCAGTTAAACATTGGCTGAATGATGTAATCCATATCATGGAAATGAATAGCCCCGCTGTCGTGGGCCTGAACGATATCGGTAGGAATCAGCTTACGACGGGCAATATCCTTACTTACTTCACCGGCAATTAAATCGCGCTGTGTGGATACGATGGCGGCATCTTTGTTGGAGTTTTCATCTAAAACGGCTACATTGCTGCGATCCAGCAGACCGAAGACATCCTTGTCGGTCGTGTTCTCACGACGTTTAAAAGCCTGCACGGCCTTGTAATTTTCATACGCACGAGCCGTTGCAGGATTATGGTACTCAACCAATTTAAAATAGACTTGATCTTCAATAGCATATATTGTTAAAGCTTTACCGAGCTTTTCAGCATAGGTTTCGATTTCATCGGCAATACGGTCGGCTAAACCAGCTTCGTATAAACCGGTGCTACTGTTCATGGCTTTTTCAATAGCAACCACGATTTTCGACTTATCGAATGGCACCTTATGGCCATCACGTTTAATAACTTCCAACATAGCGATTCCTCCTTTAACTGAACTAATTATACAATATATTGTGTCTGTTTGCAATCTCAAATACAAAATATACAATCAGTATCAATACAAACCCACTCGCTATGCGCCTTTTGGTGTCATAATTTTTTCTAACTGTTACAACAGTACGTCATCTGTCTTCCCACATGGTACGCAATGCCTTTATATCGATTTTTGACGAACTATTGAGCGGCAATTTGTCAACCCACATGATGGATTTAGGTTGTTCTACAGCGCTTAAGCCATCCTTCATAGCCTGTGAAATGACGCTCCGCTCCACATCCGGCTCCGGTACGATAAAGGCTACCGGCTCCTCACCACGCAATTCATCAGGCACGCCAATAACCGCTACCGCTGCTACGCCGGTCATTTCACCGATACGGCTCTCTAAATCGGCTACACTTAACTTCACGCCGCCGCGATTGATAACACTGCTGCCACGGCCTTCGAAGTTCAGCCGCCCCGACTCAGTCCAATGACCCTTGTCACCGACGGAGAACGGCATGGTAATGCCTTCGATACCATAGGGAGTCGTCACGTAAATACTGTGGTCCGGCCGCACTTCTACCTCAACACCGTGGAACGGATAGCCTACCGTGTTCGGCTCAGCCAGCCACTCCTCGTACGTACAATAAGTAATATAATTGAGCTCACTGGCCCCATAATACAAGACAAACTGCGTCTTTGGTAATTTCTCGCGCAACATCGCCATCAGCTTATGGTCTAAGCGCTGAGAACCGGTGAAGATCATAGACAACATCGGTAACGGTTCGTGCAATATGGGCAAGAGCAAACGCAGCTTCGTCGGCAGCAAATACAAATGCGTTACGCCATACTGGTCGCACAAGCGGTGCCACGTTTTGGGGCTCATGTGCGCTGACGTCACTAGCGTACCGCCGGCATAAAGCACACCGGCAATGGAATTCAAATTTCCCGTAAAGCTGAGGCTTCCGTGGAAAAATAACACCGTCGCTTCATTGACCTGAAACACGCGGTTCTGTTCGTCGAAGAATTCTTCCCAGCTGCGAAGAGCGCGCCATAAGACCTTGGGCACACCAGTACTGCCAGAAGACAGCACACCAAAATCAGCCGTATCCTTGCCCGGCGCCGGCGCCATACAACGAGCCTCTACCTCGGTAAGACGCTCTTCATTCATGTCCGGATGCATAATAACCGGCTTTAGCTTATGATGCAATGCGCCTAGCCAATCTACCAGCTGACTTTCCGGCATATTGCTGGCTACCGATATAAAGCCGCCTTTCTTCTGCACATGGCCCGGGAATTCCGTTACCTGCTGCCACAGCTGGCCATAGGTCAACACACGGTCATCGGTGATAAGCACCGGCTTACCGGCCAACGCCTTTGCATAATAGCGCAACCGCTGTAAGAGCGTCTTGCACTGCTCCTTCGTCAACGCCACTTCCGTTCTTCGTCTTTTATTTGTAGAAGCCATCGCTACCTCCATCAGGCCTTAGCCTCGCTAAAACTCGTCACGTATCGTAACAACCATATCTTAACCGTGTAATCGCTCAATAAGCATAGCTACCCCGGTACCACCGGCGCCGGCAATAGCACAAAGGCCGTAGTGACCATCGCAATAATCCAACGATGCCATGCAATGAAGTGCCAACATGGCCCCGGAGCAACCGTATGGATGACCATATGCCAACGCGCCGCCTAAGCGGTTATATTTTTCTTCGTGGCCTTTGAAATGACGACCATACAACACATCGATAACGGCGAAGGCTTCATTCCACTCTACCGTGTCAATGTCAGCCATCGTACGCCCCGTTTTCTGAAGCAATAGCGCCGTCGCTTTTAAGGCTCCTTCCGGGCTGTACAACGGGTCGCCGCCCCAAGTTACCGTCGTCACTAAACGGAAACGACTGGGCTTCGTACCGAGCACTAGAAAAGCGGCACCGTCATGAGTTAAGCACGTGTTACCTGCTGTCGTCACACTGTCCGGTCCCAATAAGGGCGGCATGCGACGAAGCAGTCGCTCACTCATGCGAGGCCGAATACTTTCGTCCTTATCGCCG
>ERZ650307.1391-NODE-1391-length-13619-cov-12.563477_pt1 | contig 13619 bp, 10 predicted proteins | sample MGYA00376243_ERZ650307 | MGnify/ENA primary metagenome ERZ650307 (study PRJEB26733, sample SAMN07839242) | wastewater metagenome | biome: urban; feature: artificial channel; material: waste water | place: USA: North Carolina | collected 2016-03-31 ... | reverse complement strand
TCATCTGATTAAGCAAGGCTTCTTTACCGTATAAAACACCGATACCCGTAGGTCCCGCCATTTTATGACCAGATAACGCGAAGAAATCACAGTCTAGGTCTTGTACGTCTACCGTCATATGTGGTGTTGATTGGGCACCATCTACGACCATAATCGCACCATGGTCATGGGCAATCTGGGCAATTTCCTTGACAGGATTAATCACACCTAAGACGTTAGAGACATGGGTGATGCTGACAAATTTTGTCTGATTTGTCACCTTAGCCCGCAGGTCAGCCATATCCAGTTCACCGTCTTTTAGATAAACGAATTTCAGGACGGCACCTGTTTTAGCTGCCGCTTGTTGCCAAGGAATAATATTAGAATGATGCTCCATGATTGAGATGACGATTTCATCTTCAGGTTGTAAAATCTGCTCAGCAAATTTTGCCACCCAGTTTAAGGCAGTCGTTGTCCCACGCGTGAACAGCACTTCCTTACGAGAACTGGCATTGATAAAGGCGCGAACCTTATCACGACTTGATTCATAATCAGCTGTTGCACGCTCTGCCAAGGTATGCACCCCACGGTGCACATTGGCATTATCATGCTCATAATAAGCACGAATGGCATCTAAGACTTGTCGAGGTTTCTGCGTTGTTGCTGCACTATCCAGATAAACCAAAGGCTCATCGTTGACGATTTGATCCAGAATTTGAAAATCACTCCGGATTTTTGCGATTTCTATGGTCATCTAGTCTCACTCCTACATTAAACTGCTCGTCTCTACCACTTGTGAGACTTAACGTTTGTCTAGTTTACTTTCGATCACGTCGATCATTTCTTGACGCACGGCCTTAACCGGAATTTCACCGATGACAGCGCCCAAGAAACCACGAACGACCAAACGCTCAGCAGTATCTTGGTCAAGACCACGACTCATGAGGTAGTACATATCTTCTGGGTCAACTTGACCGATTGACGCCGCGTGACCCGCAGTCACATCATTTTCATCGATCAAAAGAATCGGGTTAGCATCCGAACGTGCCTTATCAGACAACATCAAGACACGTGATTCTTGTTGCGCATCAGCACCTTTGGCGCCGCGGATGATGTGGCCAATGCCGTTGAACGTCAAGGTTCCGGCTTCTAAGATGACACCGTGTTGTAAAATATGCCCAATCGAATGTGGTGCATAGTTGGTAACTCGTGTATCGATACCTTGAATTTGTTTGCCTGAAGAAATTGCCACCGCTTTAAGTTCTGCGTGACTACCTTCACCGACTAAGTCGCTGTCAAAATCAGCAACGACATTACCTTCGTTCATCACACCAAGGTTCCAGTCAATTTGTGCATTTTTATTTAAGCGACCACGACGACTGATGAAAGTTGTCAAATTGCTACCTAAACGGTCAATCGCTGAAAATTTAACTTGTGCGCCTTCAAGTGCAATCACTTCAACTGCAATATTAGCTGTATTCTTAACGCTATCTTTGCCAAGGCTTTCAAAACGTTCCAAGTATGACAGTTTTGCATGTTTCCCGACAATAATCAAAACGTGTTTATTGAAAGGCACCGCTTCGTCAGAATCTTGATAAAAGAGACCTTCGACTGGTACATTCACTTCAACATTATCTGGCACGTATAAGACTGCCGCTGAGTTAAAATAAGCAGTGTGGTAAGCTGTTAACTTGTCTTCGTCAAAAGGCAAGGCTGTCCCAAAATACTGCTCGATGATTTCTGGAATTTCTTCCAAGGCTGAATAAAAGTCTGTGAAAATCACACCTTTATTCGCCAAATCTGGTGATAACTGTTGGAAAACAGTTGTCGTACCGACTTGAATCAACTTAGGATTTTCACCTAAGTTTGTAAAATCTGGCACGTTTGAACTGTCAAGAGATTCAGTGATATCGTTGCTACCAAAGTTCCAACGGTCAAGCTTGACACGCTGAATTAAGGGGAGTTTCAATTCACTGATTTTATCAAATGCCGTTTGACGGCGCACTTGCAACCATTCTGGTTCCGCATGTGCCTGTGAAAAAGCAATAATATTTTCTTTCGCCATATTATGCTCCTTCTTAAGCTTCTTCTTTGTACTCAATACCAAGGTCTTTAGCGATGCCATGGTAACCTTCAGTTTCCAAGCGTGCTGCTAATTCAGGGCCACCTGTCATGACAACGCGACCTTCCATCATCACGTGCACCACATCTGGTGTGATGTAGTTCAAGAGACGTTGGTAGTGAGTGATGATCAAGGCACCGAAGTTTTCACCACGGATGGCATTCACACCTTTAGAAACGACTTTCAAGGCATCAATATCAAGACCTGAGTCGATTTCATCTAGGATAGCAAATTTAGGTTCAAGCATGAGTAACTGTAGAATTTCGTTACGTTTTTTCTCACCGCCTGAAAAGCCTTCGTTAAGGTAACGTTCAGCCATGGCTTCGTCCATATTGAGCAAGTCCATTTTACTGTCTAATTTTTTCAAGAAGTCCATGACACCAATTTTGTCATCTTCTTCACGTCCAGCATTCATTGCAGCGCGCATGAATTCAGCATTTGTAATCCCAGCAATTTCACTTGGATATTGCATGGCCAAGAAAAGACCTAAACGCGCGCGTTCGTCTACTTCAAGTTCTAATACATTAATACCGTCAAGCAAAATTTCGCCTTGTGTGACTTCAAAATTAGGGTTACCCATAATCGCAGCAGAAAGTGTTGATTTCCCTGTTCCATTTGGTCCCATGATGGCATGAATCTCGTTTGTATTGATTGTCAGGTTCACACCTTTAAGGATTTCTTTTTCCTCAACGCGGACGTATAAATCTTTAATTTCTAATGTAGACATAGGTTCCTCCAATTATTGTTCTAATCACTATTTTATCAAAATAAAAGACAAAATAACATTATTCTGTCTATAAACTTTTACATTTTTCGGCGTTTTTTAACCTCTTGACGGTAGTCACTATTGCCGATAAACTTGACAATGTTTAAAAGTGGCGTTCGGTTCTCACCCAAGACACCGACCAGCTCAATGAGTACCTCTAACCCAATCAAACTAAAGATGAGTAAGAAAGTCCCGCCCCAGCGTGATGACACGTTAAGAATCAAGGCGATAAATGAGAAAATTCCTGCAATTCCATATATCACCAAAACAGCCGCATGCTGCGTCAGACCCAAACTCAAAAGGCGATGATGCAAGTGCATCCGATCTGCCTCGACCATACTACCGCCATTGAGCTTGCGACGGATCATAGCCACCACCGTGTCGGTCAATGGTACACCCAAAATCAGCATCGGTGTGACGACAGCCACAGCTGTCGCATTTTTCAAGCCTTGCAAGGACAAGACTGAAATCATGAATCCCAAGAATAAAGCACCTGTGTCTCCAAGATAAATAATGGCAGGTGGGAAATTATAAGGGAAAAAGCCAGCGATGGCAAAGACGAGGACAAAAATCGTAATCGGTAGATAGACGTTAGTCGTCCCCAAGAAGAAATAGGCCACCAAACCCATGGTCGTCAAACTGATAATCGAAACACCACTAGCTAGACCATCTAGCCCATCAATGAGATTGACTGCATTAGTAATCGCTAAAATCCAAAAGATAGTTGCGATAAAGGACAGCCAATCTGGAAAGACTAAGAGTGGCCCACCAAAGGGGATTTTGAAATTATCAAAATGACTGGTCGTGAGAAACCAAATGACACAGGCACCAGCGATTTGTCCCACCAATTTACTTTTGGCTCCAAGCTCCATAATGTCATCAATCAAACCTGTCACGGCCACTATACCACCACCTAAAACAAAGGGCCAAACATAGCTGAGATAGGACTCTTTAATACCTGGATAATTTGGCAAACCAACAAAGCGTGGCAAAACAAGTAAAGTGATGATTGAAAATGCCACAAAAATGGCAACACCACCAGCTGATGGCATCGGTTTTACATTAATGCGACGAGCGTTTGGATTATCAACCGCTCCGATTTTTCGAGATACCACCACCATAATCGGCGTTAAGATCAAGGCAATAATTGCCGTTACTAACAAAATAATAATATATTTGACCGTAAATGGAAATTCAGATAAGTTATGCATATACCATTATTATACCATATTCTTTTATTTTTATATGTGTCAATCTCATCTAGAAACCTTTGTTTCAGAGCATTAAAGAATCCCTTTTTCTATCTGATTAACGAGCCCAACATCAAAAAAACGACCTAGCACTTCTGCCCTGCCGTTATTTGTCATAACTTCCCTGATCGTTTACTCATCTTAACTAACAAATACTTAAATAGTTAAAACTGACATCAGATCCGATATATTTGAAATCGTATAAGTTGGCTGATAGGCCTTGCCAAGCGCCTGTTGACCAGATTGATTTAGCCAAACGCTCGCGATATCCACTTGATGAGCGCCTAAAATATCAGTTGACAAGGTGTCACCAACCATTAAAAACGCATCTTTAGTTTGCTCTGGATATAGCGCTACAATATGCTCAAAAAAAGCCTGACTTGGTTTGGCATGACCGATTTCCTCAGAAATAATGATATGCTCAAAGTAACGATAAAAACCCGTCAATTTCAAACGCTGATATTGCGTTGCCGTCTTGCCATTCGTCCCAACTACTAGCTGATAACCCTTTTGGTACAATGCTTCTAGCACCTCTGCAGCACCTGCGATCACCGCATCGTTGACATTCAAAACTTGACGATAGAGTGCCTCTGCTGCGACACCATCAATGCTCTGACCAAAGGCAGCAAAAGTCTCTGAAAAACGCTGATTTAAAAGTGGCTGCGATTCTGCTCCCTTTTCGATTGCCTGCCAAACATGGGCATTGATTTCGATATAAGTCGCCACCCATGCGTCATAGTCCAGCATTGCTGTATTAAAATGCTTGAAAACTGTCGCCAATCCCTTTTTTTCGCCGGCTTTAAAATCTAACACTGTATCATCTAAATCAAATATAATCACTCGATAGCTCATATCTATTCCCCTTTTTGTCTTGATTAAATCTATTATAGCGCAAAAAATGAGTTTGTCAGTCTTTTTATAAAAATACATCTTAGTTCATCGCATGAGGACACAAAAAATAGCGATAACTCGCTATTTAACAACTATTGATTCAAACTTAAATTTGTTGCAGACTCTCAAGTGCTTCCTCACGGAAAATCGTCTTAGCATGTTCTAGCAAAGCTTCTCGTGAAAAATCAGACGGCTCACCATACTCTAACATTCTAGCACGTAGCAAGCTCACTTCTTTAAAGCCTTTACGTTTTTGATTATCAAGAATGGTTAAGTAGAAATGGTCTTGAAATTGAAAGAGTTCTGATTCTTCCACATCGTCAATCACAGCTTGGCTCAGTCTTACTGCATCCGATATTTTATTAAATTTAAGGATAAAGTAGACAAAGTCTGCATGATCATCCATGACATCAAAGTTAGGTTTGCTTGACATATTATCCATCAAGCTTGCCATGTCACCCATCTGTTCCATGGCTTCATCCATCATTTCTTGTAAGCCTTCTGACCCTTCAGGAAATTGCATGTTGTCCATGTTTAACTCTTCTGTCACTAGCAAGTCCACACCTTGTGGATGCGGGCGAACTTGAAAAGTCATCATGCCTGTATTGGCAAACTTGTCTTCGATTTCTAGTTCACTCACTAACTCATAAAAAAGTTTTTCAACCATGCCTTGATTGACCAAAAAGTCACTCATTTTTATATCGTGCGCCTTTAAATCTTCAAATGTCAGGGAAATTTTTATCGTTTTATCATTGATTTGTTTATATTCCATCGTACTAACCTCACGTTTTGTTTCAGAGTATCTCTTTATTTTGGATCCCCTGAACTCTTATTATATCATAAAAGCGCTAAAATTAGCGCTTTTGAGTGATTGGGGTTCTCATTTTAAGCTTATAAAACTTGGGCTAGGAAGTCCTGCGTCCGTTGTTCTTTAGGGTGATCAAACAGCTCGGTTGGCGTGCCACTCTCGACGATTTTGCCATCCGCCATAAAGATCACGCGATCTGCCACTTCCTTAGCAAAGCCCATTTCATGAGTCACGATGACCATGGTCATCCCTTCTTTTGCTAAATCTTGCATGACATTTAAGACATCCCCGACCATTTCAGGATCGAGTGCAGATGTCGGCTCATCAAATAGCATGACATCAGGGTTCATGGCAAGTGCTCTCGCAATCGCAACTCGTTGTTGCTGACCGCCTGATAAACTTTGCGGGTAGGCTTCAGCTTTTTCAGACAAACCAACCTTGGCCAAAAGTTCAATGGCAACTTCAACCGCTTCTTCTTTGGATAATTTGCCAGTCGTAACTGGTGCTAAAGTTAAGTTGTCAAGAACTGTCATGTTAGGAAAAAGATTAAACTGTTGGAACACCATGCCCATTTTCTCACGGTGTTTAAAGACATCCACAGACTTATCTGCAATATTTGTGCCCTCAAAGAAAACATCACCTTTAGTGGGTGTTTCAAGCAGGTTCATGGTGCGAAGAAATGTCGATTTACCAGACCCAGAAGGACCGATCATCACGACAACCTCACCTCTTTTAATCTGGATATCCAGGCCTTTCAACACTTCATTTTTACCGAAATATTTATGTAGGCTTTTAATTTCAATCAAATTTTGTGTGGTCATTTTGCATATCCTTTCCCAAGTTTTTTCTCAAGAAGATTGATGAGTCTACTTGTGATAAAGGTCACCACAAAATAATAAACAGCGACGAGTAACCATGGCGATAAACTTTGATAAGTAGTTGAACTTGTCGTTTGCGCGCCATTATAAAGCTCCATAACGCCAATCGTCGCCAATAGCGAACTATCCTTGATGATGGTCACAAACTCATTTCCCAAAGCAGGTAGGATATTGCGAATCGCTTGCGGTAAGATGACTTTCATCATGGTTTGATGCGGGCGAATGCCAAGTGAAAAAGCAGCTTCAGTCTGCCCTTTTGGCACAGCGTTAATCCCGCCACGAACGATCTCAGCAACATAAGCCCCTGAGTTCATTGATAACACGATAATCCCTGGTACCAAGCGTGATAAATCCTCTGTCAGAATACCCAATTGAAATTCTGGCAATGGCATTTTACCAAGTATTTGGAAGCCGATCATGATTTGCACGAGCATGGGTGTGCCACGAAAAACTTCGATGTAGACATTGGCAAGCCAACGTAAAACATGAATCTTTGATAACTTAGCTAAGGCGATCATCGTCCCAAGTAGGGTGCCGATGGCCACGACAAAAGCTGAAATCATCAGGGTAATGATCAAGCCATCATTAAAATAAGGCAGGAATTTATCGATAAAATTAAAACTCATAAGATTCTACTTTCTGAAAATAGTGATATCTCTAATTATATCACAATATGCTAGCGCTTTACTTAAATTCTCCTAGATAAAATTCAATTTGACTACCTGTTTTCACCTTGGTTTCTGTCACGCCTTTATCAGCCAGCTTGTCATTAACCTTAAAAAGCCAATAGAGATTGGCTGACTCGATTTGAGAAATGCCATCAATCTCCGTGATAATCCCTGACTTTAGCGTTACCTTCGACTTTGATTCTAGTAAGTCTAGGACCGTTTCACCGGTTTTGATCGGGACGTTTTGATAGGTTTTCACAGTTGTCTTGTCAAATTTGACGATTAAGGTCGCTGTGCCATGCTGTTCAGACTTAACAACTTTATGGCATGACGAAAGAAGGATGACTGATAAGAGACAAAATAAACTGAATAAAAATTTTTTCATAAGACTATTTTATCAAAAAAATGTGTTTGATTGTCAAATCTGCTACTGACAAGTTTGACAACTTTCAAAACTTTGACCATAAAAAAACGCCAATGGCGTTTTTCAGGAAGATTCAATTTAACCTACAATGCGTTGTTCAGTCTCGAAGTCGAAGAAATGACCTTTGTTGACATTGAATGTCAAGTCAACTTCATCGCCTGGTTGACGGAAGTCACGTGCATCTACTTTTGATACAAACTCAGTGTCACCAATCTTAGAATAAAGCATCGTTTCAGCACCGAGCAATTCAGAAACGACAACTTCTGCTTTCACATTTTGATTCGGGAAGACTTCTTGGACAAGACCATCAGCTGAGATGTCTTCTGGACGAATACCAAACCAAACTTTTTTCTTGTCATAGCCAGCATTTTTAAGGACTTTTTGTTGCCCTTCTGGGATGGCAATGTCAAGACCTGCACCATTTGTCATGCTAGCACCGTCAACAGTGACTTCAAAAAAGTTCATAGCTGGGCTACCGATAAAGCCAGCAACAAATTTGTTAGCTGGTTCGTTATAGAGTTCTTTTGGTGCACCGATTTGTTCGATCCGGCCAGTTGTGCCATCAGCACTCTTAGACGCACTCATGATAACGATACGATCCGCAAGTGTCATCGCTTCTGTTTGGTCATGGGTTACGTAAATTGTTGTTGCCCCGATACGACGGTGAATTTTTGCGATTTCAGCACGCATTGACACACGGAGTTTGGCATCCAAGTTTGACAAAGGTTCATCCATGAGGAAGACTTTGGCATCACGGACAATGGCACGTCCCATGGCCACACGTTGGCGTTGACCACCGGACATGTCAGCTGGTTTACGATCCAATAGCTCTGTCAAACCAAGAATGGCTGCAGCTTCTTCAACACGTTTTTTGATTTCTTCTTTTTTGTATTTGCGCAATTTCAAACCAAAGGCCATGTTGTCAAATACAGTCATGTGTGGATAGAGGGCGTAGTTTTGGAAAACCATGGCGATGTCACGATCTTTAGGTGCCACGTCATTCATGCGCACACCATCAATCGTGAATTCACCACTTGTGATATCTTCAAGACCTGCGATCATCCGAAGGGTTGTAGATTTACCACACCCTGAAGGGCCTACAAAAACGATGAATTCTTTATCTTTAACATCCAAGTTGAAATCTTCTACTGCTTTGATTTTGGCATTAGGATATACTTTGTCTACATGTTCTAATTTAAGGGTTGTCATTGTGTCTACCTCTTTTTTATTTGATAGGTTCATTTTACCGCAAACGCTTTCATTTTATGATGTGCAAATTGCACATCTCTCATATACAAATCGCCCAATGTTAAGAACGCAAAAAAACAGCTTGCCACAATAGACAAACTGTTTCGAGGGGGGCAAAGTTAGGGCGAGCACAATTAGTCACTGTGTCGGGTGTTGCGTTTGCCAAGCTTGAACCAAGTCAAGATACTCACCAAGGCAACTAGGATGAAGCCAAGGATAAGACTAAAGGCGCTTTGACTTTCACCTGTCTTCGGTAACTGCTGATCAGTTGTTGGTAAAGCTGGCGTTTGAGTTACTGGTTTGTAAACAAAGGTGAAGGTTTGGGCTTGATCTGTGATTGTCGCATTGATTTTATCACTGAGTGAGATCAATTCATAACCCGCGATCGTTGGTGCATTACTTGTGATGGCATCGCCGATCTTACCAGTGTAAACCGTAGCCGTTTTGAGTTCCTTACCGCTTTGGTCGACATAACGCACTGTAATCGGTGCGGGTTCCAGTTCTACTATCGGATTATCTACCGCAATGATCGTCGCTGTAGTATGCGTCGTCACTTCTCTCACCGTTGCGCGTGTTACCAAGCGGTTGAATGGTGTGAATCTCGTCATGGGATTCACATTTGTAAAGGTGACATCATGCACACCTTCAGGCAATTCTGCCGCATCTGTTGCCTTGTAGGCAACACCGTCCACAATGGCCCAGATGTCCGCATCGGGTACAATGTTATTGTCTTCATCGTAGAGCACAGGTTCGTGTTCTGGATGATGCCAGGTGTAGGTAGTGTTTTTTACAATCGTTCTAACGATTGGTTTGGCTTCAAGACGAGCATAGTCGTATTTGAAGTGGGCATAGAGTGTTTGATTGCCCATCGTTGTATCAGAGATATCCGTAATGGCATTACCAGCTGTTGCATCGTCAAACCAACCGAGGAAGATGTAGCCGTCTTTGGTCGCATCTTCAAAGCTTGGAACACCAACGCCATAGGTGTAGCTATTTGGATTGGCTGCGCTGTTTGTCCCACCGTCTAGCTCGTAGGCGATGGTGTATTCTGATGGTGTGAAGCGAGCATAGAGCGTTTTATCTTCTTTGGCAGTCGCTGGGATGTTGGTCACTTTATTACCACCAGTCGCGGCATCATACCAGCCTTGGAAGTCATGACCCGTTTTGGAAGCTGGCGCAAAGCTTGCGACACCTGTCCCAAATTCATAGTGGGTTGGGTTAACACCATTTGTCCCACCATCTAGCTCGTAAGTGATGGTGTAATCCCAATGGGCATAGAGGTTTTTCGTCCCTGTGGCTGTCGATGAGATGTTGGTGATGAGGTTCCCACCTTCAGCTGCATCATACCAACCTAGGAAGTGATAGCCATCTTTGGTCGCGTCTTCAAAGCTTGCGACACCGACATCATAGGTGTATTTAGCTGGATTGGCGCTGTCATTATCTCCACCATCTAGGTGATAGACGATGTCATACTCGTTTGGTGTCCAACGTGCATAGAGGGTTTTGTTTCCTGTGTCGGTTGTTGAGATGGTGGTGACTGGATTACCCGCTGTGGCATCATCATACCAACCGGCGAAAGTATAGCCGGTTTTACCTGTGGCATCTGCGAAGCTTGTGACACCGACACCGTAGGTGTAGGTTACGGGATTGCTTAGAGAGTTAGCGCCACCGTTTAAGACGTAGCTGATGTCATAAACAGTTGGTGCCCACTGAGCGGTGTAGGTAACGGCTGCGGTGACTGTATTTGCGACAGCTGGGCTCCAACCTGTGAAGGTGTAGCCTGTTTCGCCTTTTGGACTCACGCCATCTGCACCTAGAGTACCTGAGAAACTTGGGGTCATACTATTAATGACGCGACCTGTAAAGACGTTGTCAGCAAAATCACCATGGTTCCCTTTGGTATAGGTGATGTTAAATTTGTATTTGGTGTTTTTGACCGTTACGATTTGACCTGTTGTATCGGTAGCGGCATTAACAGTGAAAGAATCCGAGACGACGGAACCTGCACCAGCATCATAGCCTGGTGAATTGGTGAGGTCATATTCGGCATTTGGGGCAGCGGTCTGGTAGAAACGATATGTTCCATCTCCGACTGCGCCGGCATTGACAAAACCAAAGTTAGCCGCATCTGTCGTGTAAGTAGCACCGGCATTGTAGTCTGCCCAAGAGCCATCGCCTTGTTGTTTTTGGAGTTTGAAAGTTCCGGCAAGTGGGAGATTGGTGTCACTATCCAAGAGGTAAACACCTGCGGAGCCTGCGGCAACAGTTCCACCTGTACCACCTACACCTTGCAGTGTCGCAGTAACTGAAACATCTTTTGAGATACCACTTTTCGTTATTTTAGCGGTATTTCTGACGATTGTATTTGTGATAACTTGAGGGTATATTTCATTAAAAGTTACCCTGTATTGAGCTACTCTACCGCCAATAACATTACCATCACCAAATGTAGTGGCAAAGAAAGTTTCTAGGGCAGCACGATCACTCTCTGAATAGAGATTACTACTCGAATTAACAGTACGATCCGCTCCAGCAGATGCAAAATTCGGGTTAAAATCAGAATATTTAGGACCTTCACTTCCCATGTTGCCTAAATAAACTATAAGCGTGTACTGCCCTAAATCATCTTGATAAAAACCATATTGATAGATTTGTAGCCTAGCTTTGAACTCGGCAAAAGATTCTCCAGGCATTTGTAATATCTTCGTTGAAGGTATAGTTATTGAATTAACAGAAGCAATATGAGAACTTAGTACTCCTGAACTCAGATCCGTTGGAATATTCATACCAGTACTTATTGTTATGTTACCAGCGGGGATACCAGATAAAGTATCTTCCACATATACATTCGTCTGGACCGTATAATTACTACCAAAACTTGTTCCTAATTCTTTGATCTCACTCCTACCAATTGGCATACTCCATTGCACAGTAGTATTTGTAGCAGATATTGCTTCTTTTGAATCACCTGAGGGCAGAATAGGTAATACAATAGGCTTGTCAATGAATTTGATTACTTTAACTACACCACCAAAGGATACATCATAGTCTCCACCCTGAGTGATGTTCGGCGCCCTAAAAGCATAGGTTCCACTGATAAATTCACCCGACACACTCTGTCTACCTGAAACACTAGCGTATAATTCTACGTCTATTTTTCCATTATTTATCCGCCAACGACCAATGGTTACGCCACTATTATCTGAAAAATCGGACCATGCAAAATTTACTGCAGTAAAAGGCTTATTGATAGCAACGACGGGGTAAGCAATCGAAAATTTATCACCTTCATTCAAAACTGCACTTGATGGTGTCAGAGTCCAGTTAAATTTTAGCTGATAACTACCGCTGCCAGTCGCTGGATTTGTCGTAGACAAAGGATTGCCCGCACTATTCAACATATTCCAGTCGTTAACCACGACTTGACTTGAATAATCTACTGGTGCTGCCGCTACTCTAAGCGCTGGTTTGACTTTAGCTAGTTCTGGTGTCGTTTCAGCAGTTGCACCTTCAAAAGTAAGTGTTTGAGAAATGTTCCCTACTTGAACTGCCTGTGTCACATCTTGATTAACATCCGTTGTCAAGACTGCATCAGTTTGGATCACCACATCGACTTGATCAAGTTCAGACACTGCTTCATTAAGCGTGAGTAAAACGGTTTGATTCTGGATGACAAATGAACCGATAGTTTCACCACTCTTGCTTACGAGCGCTTTAGGTGTGGCTTGTGCTCCTGACCAAGTTCCAACCTCCGCATTAACTGGTAGTTTAACTTGATAGCTTGAACCTGCGACAAGTTTCCCACCTTCTAATCCTTGTAAGTGGAGGTCTGTCGTCAAGGCATAGCTTGCGCCTGACTTGATTGGATTGGTTTCAGATACGGCTTGATAGTTCGCATCCGTCAGTTGCCAGCTGGTGACTGGCGCATCTGGTGGTGCGACATCTTGGGCAAAGACTGCTGCGACAGGCGCAAAGATATTAAACAGCAGACTTAATCCGAGCATGAATGATAAGGTTTTTTGTCTAACATTAGACTGTTGTGTGTGTTTCATAATGATACCCCTCTATTTCTAAATACAAAAAACTGAGTTTTGCAAAAGCGGAAAAAACCCGACTTTCGAAAAACTCAGTTACTAGGACGTATTGATAAAATTGATGTTGTAGGTTAGTGGGCTGTGGGCATTTTCTGGGGTTGCTAACAACGGTCTAGTGACAACTAGATGTGTGGGGGAACAAACTAAGTTTTTCTTGTTGATGATGATTGTCATTAGTCTGTCCTCCTTTTCGATAGATTTAACTTGCTTTTGTGCTGCTATCTTTTTATCTTTTAATATATATAGACTTATCCTACACTTAAATTTTAACACTTTACTCATTCTTTTACAAGATATTTTTCCGCAAAAAGGGTGTTATTTTCATTTTATATTCATAAAATAACGCTTTATTAAATCGAGATCTGCTCGACTTTTGCCTTGACTTAGGCTAATGTCCTTTTAAAAACAACAAAAAAACGCCTGTCCCATGTTTGGTCAGTCGTCTTAAATTCTTGATTAGAAGGATTGACGCTTAGATTTACGTTCCGCAC
>ERZ650307.1355-NODE-1355-length-13814-cov-10.099426_pt1 | contig 13814 bp, 9 predicted proteins | sample MGYA00376243_ERZ650307 | MGnify/ENA primary metagenome ERZ650307 (study PRJEB26733, sample SAMN07839242) | wastewater metagenome | biome: urban; feature: artificial channel; material: waste water | place: USA: North Carolina | collected 2016-03-31 ... | reverse complement strand
ACCACCATCCGCCCGTTCTCCGGCAAGAAGTTCATCTTCATCACCTGCAAGAAGGACGTAGCCATGTCTACCATGGCGATGGCCATGCTCTTGCGCCGAATGGAAGTCACTGATGCAACTGTCCACGGCATGCGTTCGACATTCAGAACTTGGGCTGGCGAACGTTCAGGCTACCCCTTTGAGGTGTGCGAACACGCCCTGGCGCATCGACTTTCCGATGCTGTAGCTGCTGCGTACCTGCGCTCGGATTTCTTCGCCAAGCGAATCAACCTCATGGCCGATTGGGAGAGGTTCTGCCTGTCAGAGTGCTCTGCATAAACAGCGCCTCTGGCTGCTAGTGTGCTGAAAACCCAGCTGGATTTGACAAGCCGCGACAAATGGGTACAGAATCCGCGCGTGATGTGTCTTTAAGCGGCCATCGCTCCTCGTCACTGCATCCTCCGGCGAGGCGTCCAGGGTTTTGATTCAGGAAATCAAAACCTGATTTGGTTACTAAATCAAATCATGGTCTAGTTCAATGAACAAAGATCAATGCATGGCTTGATTCCACCGCAGTAGTGGACTTGACCGAACGACGCCAACTAACCCTTAACCGGGCTGGTTGGCGTTCGCATTTAATTCCTGAGCGTTCGCCTTCCAGCCCTCGAACCAACGAGAAATCTGGAAATGAAAATTCGCTCGAACACCCCAAAAAAAGTACCTACGCGCTGGACAAAATCACTTAGTCGCAGGCCCAGTGCATCCGCGCGGAAGAAAAAAGCACGCGTACTCAAAAGGCCGCGCCCACCCGCCCGACTTGCATATCACGCACCCACTGTTTGCGCGGCCACCGTTTCAAGCACCTTGGCTGCAATGCCCAAGGGTAGTTTGGTGTTTGTCAGTGCCGACTACGCCAAACATTGTTGACGCCGACCGAAAACTGAGCCGCTTTTTGGTGTGATGCCGACCTAAAACTGAGCCAGGTGTTTTACCTACCCTGCTGTTTTGTGCAGCAAGGGAATGAAGAGGGTGATCACCATGGACATGATTGGCAAGATACGGCGGATGCACCGCCGGGACAAGAAGACGAAGCGGGAGATATCGAGGGCCACGGGCCTGTCGCGCAACACGGTGGCCAAGTGGCTGGACGAGGCGCAGCCGGTCGAGCCCAAGTACCGCCGGGAGGCGGCGAAGGCGACCAAGCTGTCGGCGCACGAGGCGGAGCTCAAGCAAGCCTTGAAGGCCGATGCCAAGCGGCCCAAGAAGGAGCGGCGCACGGCCAAGGCCTTGTTCACGCAGATCAAGGCAGCGGGCTACGAAGGTGGCTACACGCGGGTGACGGACTTCATCCGCGAGTGGCGCCAAGGTGAAGGCCAACAGGCGGCCTGCAAGGCCTTCGTGCCATTGACCTTCGAGCTTGGCGAGGCCTTCCAGTTCGACTGGAGCGAAGACGGCTTGCTGGTGGGCGGGGTGTACTACCGCATGCAGGTCTCGCACATGAAGCTGTGTGCCAGTGGGGCCTTCTGGCTGGTGGCCTACCCCAGCCAAGGCCACGAGATGCTGTTCGATGCGCACACCCGCAGCTTTGCAGCGCTGGGTGGCGTGGCACGCCGTGGCATCTACGACAACATGAAGACGGCGGTCGACAAAGTCAAGAAGGGCAAAGGCCGCGTGGTCAATGCGCGCTTTGCAGCCATGTGCGCGCACTATCTGTTCGACCCTGATTTTTGCAACCGTGCCAGCGGCTGGGAGAAGGGGCGCGTGGAGAAGGATGTGCAAGACAGCCGCCGTCGCATCTGGGTGGAGGCGGGGCAACGGCGCTTTGGCAGCTTTACCGAGCTCAATGCGTGGCTGGGCGAGCGCTGCCGGGCTCTGTGGCGAGAGCTGCGCCACCCACAGCACAAAGCGTTCAGCATCGCCGAGATGCTGGAGCTGGAGCAAAGCCACCTGATGCCGATGCCGGTGGCCTTTGATGGCTATGTTGAGAACCCGGCCAAGGTGAGCAGCACCTGCCTGGTGACGGTGGCGCGCAACCGCTACTCGGTGCCCTGCGAATGGGCGGGGCAAATGGTCAGCACACACCTGTACCCGGCGCAGATCGTGGTGGTGGCCGGGGATGCTATGGTGGCCACGCACGAGCGCCTGAGCGATCGCAACCAGACCCGCTACGACTGGCAGCATTACGTGCCGCTGATCGAGCGCAAGCCGGGCGCGCTGCGCAACGGCGCGCCCTTTGCAGACCTGCCCGAGCCATTGCAGCGCATGCGCAAAGGCTTGCTGCACCAGGAGGGGGGCGACAGGGTGATGGCGCAGGTACTGGCCGAGGTGCCCAAGCAAGGGCTGGACGCCGTGCTGGTGGCGGTGGAGTTGGCCCTGGAGAGTGCGCCGCCATCGGGGCGGGTGAGCACCGAGCACGTCATCAACGTGCTCGGCCGCCTGCAAGCGCAGCCCCTGCCCGAGACGGTTGCGACCAACCTGCAAGTGAGCCAGACACCCCTGGCCGACACGGCGCGCTATGACAGCCTGCGCGCTGGCAGCGACATGCAGGAGGCCGATCATGCGTGAGCTGGACAAGGAGTTCAAAGAGCTGCGCCTGTACGGGATGGCCGGGGCCTGGGAGGACCTGGTCAAGCAAGGCGGCCACGCCACGCTGGAGAGCTCGCGCTGGCTGCTGGAGCACCTGCTGCAAGCGGAAGTCACGGACAGGGCCATGCGCTCAGTGAGCTACCAGATGCACACGGCGAAGTTCCCCGTGCACCGCGACCTGGCGGGCTTCGACTTCGAATGCTCGCCCGTGGACAAAAAGCTCATCGAGCAGTTGGCCAGCATGGCGTTCACCGAGCAGGCGCACAACGTGGTGCTGGTGGGTGGCCCCGGCACGGGCAAGACGCATCTGGCCACGGCCATCGGCGTGGCGGGCATCACGCGCCATGGCTCACGCGTGCGGTTTTACTCCACGGTGGATCTGGTCAACGCACTGGAGCAGGAGAAGGCCCAAGGCAAGGCAGGCCGCATCGCAGCGAGCTTGCAGCGCATGGACCTGGTCATCCTTGATGAGCTGGGCTACCTGCCCTTCAGCCAGGCAGGCGGCGCCTTGCTGTTCCACCTGCTGAGCAAGCTCTACGAGCAGACCAGCGTGATGATCACCACCAACCTGGACTTCAAGGAATGGTCCAGCGTGTTCGGCGACGCCAAGATGACCACGGCACTGCTGGATCGACTCACGCACCACTGCCACATCGTCGAGACGGGCAACGAGTCCCACAGGTTCATGCACAGCACAGCCGTGGCCAAGAAACGCATCAAGGCACGCGAACAGGCCAAGAAGGCTGAGCCGTTCTGAGCGGTTCAAGGGCAAGCCGCTACGGGCTTCGCCCTGCGCGGCTTGCCCTCAACGGACGACCACCGAGCTCGATCACCAAGGAGACCAAAACCGACCCAAGGCACTACACTTATCCACAGCCGACCTTCACAGGTTGGCCATTAGCCCTGGCTCAAAATTCAATCGGCACGGTGGCTCAATTTTGAATCGGCGCCAACAGCAATGGTGATGGCCCGGGTCGAAGCGGGCCTGGTGAAGAACCGGGCGGATGTGGTGGCTGCGTTGCAGGAGTTTGGAGAAGTCACACGCAAGGAGTCAGCCGAGTTTGTGTCGGTGAAACTGCCGGGGCATAAAAAGGCCGTACGCCTGCGAGGGACCTTGTTCACCCAGGACTTTGACGCAGCGGTGTTCTTGGCACCACGACCTTCCCTGGGTGGGGCAGGGCAGGGGGCTAAAACCGAACTCGATATAGATCCCGAGATGGAACGGGACGCCCGGGCGAAGCTGGCTGCTGCCATCGCAAAGCGCAGCGTCCACAACGAGCGCAAATACAAGCCCACCAAGACACGGACGTCGAAGAACGCTATGTCGGCGCCGTCGAGCGACTTGCTGGAGCAGATGCAGGTTGTGCCGCCGTTTTTTTTTTTGAAGAATCCGGCGACCACCAAGACCACACCTCAACCCAAGATCACTCATCCCACACACCAGAAAGCCCCGTACCATGTCTGTTGTCGTTCAGTCCAGTCTTCCGGTCATAGTGCAGCCCCGGCAGCCGGATGGCGTGATGGATGTTGTGCGGGCCATATTCTTCCTGGACGTTACCGCACCGTGTCACAGGGAACCGGCGCGACTCAGTCGCTCCGGTCGTATACCTTGAAATTAGAAGCCTGGCGAAATTGTTTTTTCGCTGTCCGCGGTAATCCAAACGCCAGTGGCCGTGAAGTTATCGTTGGAGCCACTACCAACCCGAGCCACTTCATCCATGAGGGTGTTAACCCAATCCTGGACGCTGACGGATTTGCTGAGACTTGTTTCCATAAACTGGGTGCTGACCATGCTCCATACGCCGTCCGTACAGATCAGGAAAGCATCGCCATTTGTCACCGCCACCGGATTTTCTAAAACACTCGGCCCTACCTCGCTAGCTGAGCCCGCAGCACCCAGCAGCACATTGCGTTTGGGGTAGGTCAAGGCCTCTTCGTTGGAAATTAGACCTGCTGCAACCAAGCTCTGCACCACGCTGTGATCTTTGGTCATTGCCCTGAGCTCATGATTGCGGAACCAGTAAACACGCGTGTCACCCCAATGCGCCCAGGTAGCCCTCTGGGAATAGGTGTCTATACGCAGCTCGGCAATGGTGGTGCACATACTCGCTACTTCTGGCCGAGTGCTCTGTTCCTTCTTGATGGCATCCGAGATGGCCACGAATTGGTGCGAGAAGTCGTTCAAATCCAGAGTGAGCTTGCACTGTCTAATTGAAGCCATTGCGATTGCGGATGCGCGCATACCACCTGCAGCTCCACCCATGCCATCAGCAACCGCGAAGGAAACGACCTCTTGATCCCGAGCGTGGCAATACGCATCTTCGTTGTAAATGCGGTCACCCTGGCGTGACAGGGAAAAGTGAACAAGTGCGAGGGAGTCCTCGTCGAGTGAAGCTTGCGGGGCAGTCACTTCGCCGCCCCCTTACTGTCAATGCTGTCTTTTTCTGTCTGGTAGGCCCCGTGGAATTCACTACCCCAGGACGCCGGCGTCTGATTTTTCATTTCGTCCTTTAGCCACTGGTACCGTATGCAATACATCTCCCAGAGTCGCGCGTGGCGCTGAGACGTAAAAAGGGGTTTGTGTCGACCCTGGGATTCCAATTGACTTTCGATGAGTTGCGGGTCGAAGCGTTCGAATAGACCTTGAACGGCGGCTTGGGTGCCCGCCATCATTCCTACTTCATGTGTACGCAGATCATGGTGTGCATTTTCCATCGCCACAGGGCCGCTCATGAAGCCAGGCATTCTCGGGCCAAAGATCTGCGCCAGCGCCGATGCCCCGGTCGGCAAGAATTTGAGGGGGTTGTTGGCCTCTTCATTGATAAGTGTCACAGCCATGCGCACTTCTTGTTTGGCTGCCGCGCGAGAGCCAAGTAAGTCCATACAGCCTTGCACGCTAGCCCCGAGCATCTGTCCAACCATGAACATCATTTCCGGTGTTATGTGTTCGGGATAGCGGCAGTCACTTAGTCCTGCCCCACGTTTGAAGGCATCCAGCAATTGCTGTGCGTTGTTGTCTGCCTTTATGGCGGAGGGCACTTGCTCCGCCGGAGTACCGCCGGATGCGTCTTGTGCACCGTACAAATTGCTGGTTTGCAAAGTACCAGGCTCGTTGGAAGATTGAGCGATTGGGTATTGCGTTATTGGAGCTGTCGGAGCGCTCGCGTGCTGCGCCAACGGATCGAGGGGTGCCTGTGCCTGTGCCTGTGTGGAGGGCGTAGAAGGCAGGGCTGTTGTCGGAAGCGATGACTGGACGACCGGCGTGGCACCTGCCTCCAAATCTGTCAGGCTGTCGGATGGCGCGCTTAAATCGAAGAAAGCGTCGAGGCTGATGGCTTGTGTTGAATCAACTGCTGCCTGTTTCTCCGGCGCCACGGGTGACGTTTGCGTGGCAACGGGACTCTGGAGTAGCTCGTTGTTTTTTAAACTGGCGGGTGCGGCTATGTCGCTCGAGAGATCGGTGGCGTCGAAGCCGAGGTCAATCGTAAAGGTTTCCTTGGCCTCTGGCAGGGGAGCGTGTTGTAGCTTTGCCGTGGGGTCGAGCGGGCGCGGTGCACGGAAATATGAACTCAGTTCTGATTTGTGATCGGCGTGCGTTTTTTCATGAACATTGCTATTGCCAAAAAGGAACTCTGGATTCAGAGAATCTTCCGAATGGTCTTCAGAAAAAATTGCAAGCGGATCGAGCTTGCTTGACGGGTCCATAAACGACTGATGGTGCGAGGCCTGCAGAGGGTCTCGCGTCATTGTCTCAATGGAGCCTTCCGTAGGCTGGAAGATCGCATCCAGCGATCGCTCAGGGAACATGTCGCTGATGTTGCCCGATGAAGGCATATTTTTGAGCGGATCATCAATGTTACGGTACGACAGTCCACCCATGCTCATGGGATTGAAGTCATCCGGAATCAGTGCAGATTTGGTATTTGCAGAGTAGTTTTTAGGTGCTGAAGGCGCGTGATTAACCTTGGGCTCTCCCATGAGATCGGCAAAAGGGTCCAAGCGCTGGTCTGTGAACAACGAGCGGGATGACTCCGGGATGGGGGCGGAGGCTGTGGCAAACGGATCGGCGTGTAAGCGAGAATGCGGAGTTTCCAAATTCACCTGGGAGGGTGAACTCGACATCCCTGCATATTCCTCTTTGATGGGCACGCTCAGTAAGTCATCGAAGGGTCCCTGAACATACGTACTCTCAAGCGGATCCGACAATGACGCAGCCTGTAATTGCGGCAACTGTGTCGCAGGAGGAGGGGAGACAGGAGATGGAGCGACCTGAGCAACTGCTACCAGGTCCGGCGGTGAATTGACTGCGCGAAGTTGCGTTTGCGCCATTGGCTCCAAGTTCGGATTGGAAGTCGATTCGACAGTGATGCGATAGCTCCCCGTGCGCCATTCCTCCTTCTGGCCGATCATTGATCGGTCACCAGGGTTGAGCTCACGGTCATTCACATAAATAAGGTTGGACGTGCTGGCATTGACGATATGGAAGGCATCGTTCTGCCAAACAATCTGGCCCTGGATTCGAGAAATCCTGCGCATTGGATCATGTAAGACCATCTGGCAACGAGGATCGCGGCCAATTGTCCCGCCATCGCGGCCAAAAATAGCTTCAACCTGATTGGCATCATCATTTGCATAAGCCGTCGAGGCTTTCAAGCGCAAATACATTTCAAATCCTTTCGCATCGCGCCTTGCCCTGAGCCTGGTTTTTGCAGGCAAACAAGCACCACCCGTTCTCGTCAAACATCAGGGCTTGCATCCACGCCGGTGATAAATGTGGCCTGGTTCAGTCCGTCTGGAGCCATCTCTTTGAGGATGTCCATGAAGTTCATTTCCATCAGCTTCATAGCTCGCCGGACTAGGAAGGGAGCAGGATTGGTAGGCTCATTGATCTCCAGGTACCTGCACACCAACTCGAGTTGCCGCACAGCGTCTTTTCTCGAGTGAATGCCTCCCACTCCTTTGACTGAGGTTTGGGTAGTTTCACCGCGCCCCTGAGAACCCTGCTCCAGCTCTCCTTCACTGGAAGGGTCAACACCGTGGGATCCCGCCTGCTTGCTCGGCAGAAGCAAGGTGGATATCTTTTGAAGCGGGCGCAATAAGCTGCTCAAATCGGGCTGGAAATCTGAGCCCAATTGCTGGTTGTAATGCTCTTGTACAGCGGTTACCACTTCAACAATCTGCTGTGGCAGTGACAGCATGTCCACGTTGCCGGACTTGCGCACATCCTCAGCTATCTGCTCAAGCTGAGAGTCTGTGACAGTGACTCCGTTGATGTCCACTGACCCATTTTCAAGCAGTCGCTCTAGGTCCTTCACGGTCAGAACACCCAAGTGGCTCGACAGTACAACACTCTGCCGCGTGTCTGCCGCCAATCCTTCGATATCACCGAAATTGCTTAACGCGTTGAACCGCATTTGCGGATCGAACTCGTCATCGACCATCAACTGGGGGTGCAACGAGTCCCAGAATTGCCGCGACACCGTGTTCACGCTGTTCAGCCCATACAGAAGGCCTTTGAGCCCATGGATCCGGGTCATTGCTCGCGTGAGCAGCAGCAGCACCCGCAAATCCCTGGTTTGCAGAGACAGATCGGTTGCAAGTCTCAGCATTTGCTGCCAGTCAGGCTCTTTGCCTGCAATGACTGTCGCTCCGTACTGCTGTTCAGTGGTGCTTATAGCAGCGTTTTCGAGCTCGGCAAACTTCGTGTCATATTCAGTGTTCTTTCCCGACGGCTCTGCTTCAGACACTGCTTTCGACCAATCCACTCCGATATTGAAATCTTCCAACATGTGCTCCTATCGCCTCCACCAGGGTCATTCCAATATGCTATGTTCTATGATAGTGCATACGCAAGTAAGACTGATGAATTCATAGGTTTCGTATATATGAGCGGCACTCACAAACGTCGCGAGATCAGCACGGCAAAAGTGGTGGCTGAATGGTCGCTTAGTTCGTAATGCTTTTAAGTTGTTTTCCGTTGAGGTTCTGATGTCCGAAATTAGTCGTAACCACTTGTTTGGCAAGCTTAATGCACAGATGTTCCGTGCTGCGGAGGCTGCCACGGTGACCTGTAAGTTGCGAGGCAATCCGTATGTGGAACTGGTGCATTGGGTGCACCAGATCATTCAGGATCAGGACTCCGATTTTCGGCAACTCCTCAAGCACTTCAACATCAATCCGGCAGCGCTGGAAAAAGACATCACAGCGGAACTTGACCGGCTGCCGCGCGGTGCAACAGCGATTGTTGATTTTTCTGAACATGTGGACCACGCCATTGAACGTGCGTGGATCTACTCCACCCTGCTTTATGGCGATGACGTTATCCGTGGTGGCTATCTTCTCGTGGGCATACTGAAGACCACGAATCTGCGCGCCGTACTGCACCGCATGTCTGCGGAATTCAGAAAGCTGCAACCGGACCTGGTCGCCGATACGTTGTTGCAGACCATCAAGTCGTCACCCGAGGAACAACAGCCTGCGAGTGACGGCAGCGGTATGTCTGCCAATGCACAGCCCGGCGAAGCCAGCCAGGCGGTGGCAGGGGCTGGCAGTTCAAAAGGCAGTGCACTCAAAAAGTATGCTGTAGACCTGACTGCCAAAGCCAAGCAGGGGCAACTTGATCCCATCACAGGCCGTGATGAAGAAATTCGCCAGATCGTCGACATCTTGCTTCGCCGTCGTCAGAATAACCCGCTGCTCACAGGGGAGGCGGGTGTAGGCAAGACGGCTGTGGTAGAGGGCTTTGCCGCTCGCGTGGCCGCGGGTGATGTACCGCCACCATTGCGTGACGTGTCCGTCTACACCCTCGATATAGGTTTATTGCAGGCTGGCGCGAGCATGAAGGGCGAGTTTGAGCAACGCTTGCGTCAAGTGATTGACGAGGTACAGGCCAGTCCTGGAAAAATCATTCTGTTTATTGATGAAGTGCACACTCTCGTTGGGGCTGGAGGCGCACAGGGTACTGGCGATGCCGCAAATCTGCTTAAGCCTGCGCTTGCGCGTGGCACATTGCGCACCATTGGCGCAACCACCTGGGCAGAATACAAGAAGTACATCGAAAAAGATCCGGCGCTAACGCGTCGTTTCCAGGTAATCCAAATCAACGAGCCGAGCGAAGAGAAGGCCGTTGCAATGCTGCGCGGCATCACCGAGCAAATGGAAGCACACCATAAGGTGCTGATACTGGATCGAGCAATTGAGGCCGCAGTGCAACTCTCGCACCGCTACATTCCCGCACGCCAACTACCAGACAAGGCCGTCAGCCTGCTGGACACTGCATGCGCACGGGTGTCGTTGACTCAGCATGCAACACCAGTGCAGGTTGAGGCAGTGGAGCGGGAGATGGAATTGCTTGAAACTGAGCGCGACATTCTGCTGCGTGAGGAATCCATTGGCATAGGTCATGCGGAACGGGCGGGGCAAATCGCGAAGCGGCTTGGGGAGCTTGCAGACCAACTCAAGGCGCATCAAGCACGCTGGGAAGCAGAGCATGCATTGGTGGAGAAGGTATTTGTATTGCGCCGAAAACTCAATCCGAATGCTGCTTTTGGGAGTCTTTCTCCTTTGCCGCATTTGCAGGAACCTCTGGCGAGGGACACTGCATCTGATCAGGTCAGCCCCTCGTCAAATCCTCAGGTAGATGAAGCAGACGCAGTAGAAGTGTCAGAGCTGAGTGATGAGGAGCGTAGTGCGCTCAAGCAGGATCTGGAAGCCGTTCAGAACGAATTGCAGCAACTGCAGGGGGAGCATCCACTGGTTCTGCCCTCGGTGGATGAACAAGCCGTGGCCACGGTGGTCTCGGAGTGGACCGGAATTCCAGTGGGGCGGATGGTCAAGGATGAAATCGCTGCCGTGCTCTCGCTCGCCGATACGTTAGGTAAGCGGGTGATTGGCCAGGATCACAGTCTGAATATCATCGCGCAGCGCATTCAGATTTCAAGGGCGCATGTGGAGGACTCATCCAAACCAATCGGCGTATTTATGCTCGTTGGTCCCAGCGGCGTTGGCAAGACCGAAACCGCATTGGCGTTGGCAGAGTCCTTGTACGGTGGCGAACAAAATCTCATCACAATTAACATGAGCGAGTTCCAGGAGGCGCACACGGTCTCCACACTCAAGGGCGCACCGCCAGGGTACGTCGGATATGGTGAGGGGGGTGTTCTTACTGAAGCGGTGCGCCGTAAACCCTACAGCGTCGTGTTGCTTGACGAGGTTGAGAAGGCCCACCCGGACGTGCACGAAATCTTTTTCCAGGTGTTCGACAAGGGCGTCATGGAAGATGGTGAAGGGCGCCTCATCGATTTCAAGAATACTGTCATCATCTTGACCTCGAACGTCGGCACCGATTTGATCATGAACCTGTGCAATGATCCTGATTTGACACCGGATGCGGCAGTGCTTGCGACATCGATGCGCGAACCACTCCTCAAGGTATTTCCTGCCGCGTTCCTCGGTCGTCTCACCGTGGTGCCGTATTACCCGCTCGCTCCCAACATGTTGGCCAGAATCGTCGACCTTAAGCTGGGTCATATCAAGCGCCGTATCGCTGACAATCACCAGGTGGCATTTGACTGGGACAAGGGCGCAGTTGATGCGATCATGTCTCGCGCGACGGATATCGAATCGGGTGGACGCATGATCGATGCGATTTTGTCCAAGCATGTGTTGGCTGGAGTGAGCCGAGAAATCCTGCATCGTACGATGAAGTCGCAGCGGTTGAATACGGTGCGTTTGTCCGCTAAAGAACAAGACCTTTCGCTCGACTTTGAGTGAGCTATCGGCACCGCATCCATTCCCCGCCCTTTTGTCTGGAGTGAGCAATGACAGTATTGATTGTCCCAGGCGTCGTCGGCAATACTAATCCGGCGCGCGTGATTTTTGACAATCCCTTTGCGCATGGCTGTTCTGCGGACTTGCAGTCATGCGTGCCTACTGGCGCACTAAATGCTCAGGCTCAAAGCGCCGTTAGTCCAGCGGCGACGGTCGCTCAGGTCCAGCAGGCTGTTCCGCAGCGTGAGCTGAGCGGCTCTGCCTGGGTGGCCCAATTTCCCACCGGAACGTCCACCAGTGATCTGGCTCCGGCATTCCGAGACGCAGTCAACTCCTTCATTCAAGCCATCAGTTCGGCAGGCGGGGCAGTTAGCATCGCTGCCACCTATCGTCCGCCTGAGCGTGCCTATCTGATGCACTATGCGTGGAAAATCGCCAATGGAACGATTCAACCGGACCGTGTGCCGACCATGGTCGGGGTGAATATCGAATGGGATCACGGTCAAAAGCAGAGCTCTGTCAACGCGGCTAAGGCAATGAAAACTGGGTACGGTATGAAGCATATAGCTGCGCTTGATAGCAATCACACGTCGCGCACAGCCATCGACATGAACGTCAGTGGAATGATCGGCAAAACAATCCTCAGTAAGGATGGCACAAAGGTGAAGATTAAAGCTGCTTCCGACCTATACCCTGTAGGCGCCAGCTACGGCGTCCACAAGCTGGAGAGTGACCCTCCGCATTGGTCAGCGGACGGCCATTGAAATGCGGGGGATTCCAAAAATCGTCAGCGCGCGCCCTCCAGATTCCCAGCGCAGGTTATTTGCGCACTGTGCATTGAACCGGCTTGTACCAGCGACAGCACCGATTGTGGCTTGTTTGGCAGTTTTTGCACCTTGCACAGTTCTGGCAGGCGAGGTTGTCCCTGGCCTTGTCAGCATAACGTCCGCGGGGAAAGCCCACTTTCACTTTGTAGACCCGCTTCCTCCAGGTCAATCGGTCTTCATCCAGACACCTACCAAGGATGGAAAAGTGCGTTGCTGTCAGCGTCTTAATCGTGCAGATCTGCAGGACGATCTAGCGCCATCGGAAGACGTGACGAATATTGTTGGTAACGCGGTGTCGAGCTATGTGTTGCCATGGCTGCTTGCTGGCCCATTTGGCGATGACGGCTTCATCGGCATTGCCATGTCAGCGCCCAGTGTCTCTTATGCCGGACCTTATGCTGTGCGGGGCAAATTCAAGGGTAAGGTGACGCACGCGCGGCTGTGCTTTGGCACAGAAGGCATCAACCTCATCGCGAAGACTCGGCACCAATATCGCGCGCTCTATATGTCTTCGGGCTACGATATTGACGAGCAACCCAAATGTACGAAGGCCGACGAGCGCGACATAGGGAAAGTAAGCAGGTGAGGTTCATTGGGCAAATTCTGGCCGCCTGAATCGCCTCGAATCGCTCTCCGGATTTAGGCGCAGATCGTCAGCCGGTGAGCCACTTTTTCTTTTTCCAATCCAAGTAGTCCAGCCAAGGCGGGTGTTGCCTCCGAGGGTGGCTTGAGGTACATCTTCAAGGCGCAGCAGCAGCTGTACATCCCAGTCCATCTCCAGGCCGATGTAGTTGCGCACCCAGTCCCGTAATCGGCGATTGTTGTGACCAGGCGGTAAAAAGCTCTCGTATTTCTTGATGTCCATCGCGCCGAAAGTGAGCCTGAATTTAGCTTGAACATCTTGCACACGACAACCAGCTATAGCATCAACACCGAGTTGGTTGTTCATGCGCATGCTGCCAAGGCGTGTTTGGTCAGATTGCTCGATTGATATCCAATTTTTAAGAAATTCAGTGAGTCTGACCGTCGTGCCAAAGTAGTGGGCGAGCAGTTTTTCCAGGCCCTCAGGATTACGGGTTAGTCGAACCAGGTGACCCGCAGCATAGAGCTTGCCGCTATCTGCAATCGTGTCGCGACTCCAACTTCCGTCGAATCCCATGCCGACCAGCGCCCCCGCGTAGAAGCTGAATTTGTCGGTGCCTGGGCGGTCTAGCTGGACAACGGATTGCGCGTCTGCCCACGCGCGGTAGAACAGGCTGATGAAGCGGTGATGGAACAGGTCCACGAAGTCGGCCATGGCGTTATCGCCATGGTTGTGCAGTCGCTCACGCACATACTCTGTCAGGTGGATCGGCAATGCGCCGTTGGGACCAAACAATCCGAAGCTGAGAATCCGCACACGCGGCCGCCCTGCATGCCCAGTGGCCTGGACGCTGTAGATGGTGGATGGCGCAAATATGGTGGACGGATGCTGGCCCAGTCGGACCACGTCCTCGCGTGGTGTTTGGGAGTATCCCAATTGTGCCGATGTGGATGCGGCATCCAGATGCCTTAGCAGAGCAAAAAGATCCAATGCCTCTGCTGGTGGTAGAGATGCCCGTACCAACTGCGACAGAGCGCTGAGTGGTGGCTCCTGGTCTGTTGACGATTGAG
>ERZ650307.1353-NODE-1353-length-13819-cov-6.147486_pt1 | contig 13819 bp, 9 predicted proteins | sample MGYA00376243_ERZ650307 | MGnify/ENA primary metagenome ERZ650307 (study PRJEB26733, sample SAMN07839242) | wastewater metagenome | biome: urban; feature: artificial channel; material: waste water | place: USA: North Carolina | collected 2016-03-31 ... | reverse complement strand
GCTGAATCGGATAATTTTCCCGCAGACTTTCGATGCGCGCCGTTGTAATATTTGCGTCATCGTGATGCAAGAGATAATCGAAGATGATGGACCGGAGCGGGTAATTCATGGCACCGTCGATTTCCGGCATGGACAGATACTCACGGGACACGTCGTACGCTACCTTATTAGACGCATCTTCCCACACCTCGCCGATAACGACGGCGTCAGGATTGGTGCGCTTTAACTCCTTGTAAAAGGCGCGCGAAAATTGCTGGGGCAACTCATCGATAACATCGAGACGCCAGCCGGCGATACCCTCGCTGAGCCAGTGGTGGAGAACGCTATCGTTTCCCGTGTAGCTGGCAGAGCCAGTTTCACCTTGTGCATTGTGTACCATTGCAGTAGTGACGTCGCCAGTTTCACCAGCGGACTTCGCCGCTGAAGTGGTAGTACCGGTTGACGGTCCACCAATAATAAAGTCCATGTAGCTTGGTGTAGTTTCTTTTACATTAGGCAGTGTTTCGAAGTTCCACCAGCATTCGTAGTCGTCCGGGTAGTCGTGGAAGCTGTACCAGTCGTAGTACGGCGATTCCTTGGATTGGTAGGCGCCTACGGTGTCGTATTGGCCGTTTTTGTTGAAGTAGCGACTGTTGCTACCGGTATGGCTGAAAACACCGTCTAGGATGATGCGGAGGCCTTTCATTTCAGCGGCCTTGATAAGGTGACGGAAGTCGTCGTTGGTGCCCAAGATGGGGTCGATTTTATGGTAATCGCCGGTGTCGTAGCGATGGTTGCTCTCGGATTCGAAAATGGGGTTCAAATAGAGCACGGAAATGCCCAGGTCCTTTAGGTAGTCCAGCTTTTCCTCGATGCCGCACAAGGTGCCGCCGAAGAAGTCGTAGGCTACGATGTCTTTGGTGTCTGGGTCTTTGAAATAATAGGGCTCGTCATCCCAGCTCATGTGGAAGACGGCGCCGCGCTTGGACGGCAGCGGTGCATCGGCAGGGCGATAGAACCGGTCCGGAAAGATTTGGTACATTACGCTGTGCTTGAACCAGTCCGGCGTCTTCGCGTTTCGGGTGAACACGGTAATCTGGTACGCCGGCGGCTCGGTGTTGGACATGGCGCCAGAACCGCCCAGGTATTGCGGATTATTGCCGTAGTACACTGTTGAGTCACCGATTTTTACGATGAAATAATACCACAGCAAGCACGGTTCGCCGGGCATGGTGAGGTCCACTGTAGCCAGCGTGTCGTGCAGTTCCATGGGCTGTAGGAGCTCGCCTTTCTGGCTGTGCCAGAGGCGGAGGGTAACCGTACAATCGGCCAGATCTTCGGCGGGAGCACCGGTAATTTCCAAGGCTAAGCGCAAGGAACTGCCGGTAGGCCGGGCGCCGAAATGGGACCGAAAGATGCGGTTGTGTGAATCATGGTAGAGGCGTAAATCCATAACATTGCCTTTCTAAGTGTTGATCGTATAAATGCAAAAAAGTAGAGTTTTACGAGTAATTATCAAGAGAGTGAAGGTGTTTATCAAAGAGGGCTATCCAACAGAACCCCTGCCACGGAGGCAGGGGTTCTGGGAGTATAGAATTGGTTATGCTGTAGGAGCCTTTTTAGCCCGAGACGTTTTCGACGTCTTTGTCGTACTGCGTTTAGTTGTTTTCTTTGCCGCCGGCTTTTTAGCAGCCGGAGCTGGTTTTGCGGCCGGTGCCGGTTCAGCAGCCGGCGTAGCTTCTACGGCCGGCGCAGTTTCTGTGGTCGGTGTCGCTTCCGGTGCTGGCGCCGTTTCGGGCGCCGGCGTTGGTTCTACAATCTTCGGTGCCGGCTCCGGTTCGTTTACCGGTGCGTCAGCCGGTAAGCCGAGCACGCGGCGATACAAATCGGTGTACGCGTTAGCCGACTGATGCCAGCTGTAGTCGCTGGTCATGGCATTGCGAACCAACGGTTCCCACAAGGAGGAGTCCGCATAGAAGGAGAGACCACGCTGAATGGAGAACAGCAGCTCGTGAGCGTTGAAGTTCGGGAAGCTTAAGCCATTGCCTGTGTTGGTGTGCTTATCGAAGGGGATAACCGTGTCCTTAAGACCACCGGTTTCGCGAACGATAGGCACGGAGCCGTATTTCAAGGCGATGAGCTGACTTAAACCGCATGGTTCGTAACGGCTCGGCATGATGAATAAGTCAGATGCGGCATACAGCTTGTGAGCCAGTGCTTCGTTGAAGCGAATCTGAACATTCACCTTATTCGGATAGCGCTGTGCCAATTGGCGGAGGCCTTCTTCGTATTCATAATCGCCGGTGCCGATAACCACGAACTGGGCGTCATTTAAGAGAACTTCGTCCATGATGCACATGACGAGGTCTAAGCCTTTGGCTTCTACTAAGCGAGAAATCATAGCAATCATTGGTGTGTTACGCGATACGGGCAGGCCTAATTCTTCCTGCAAGGCTTTCTTGTTCAGATGCTTCTTGATTTGGAAGTCGTCTGCCGTGTAGTTCACATCGATTAACGGATCCGTTGCCGGATTGTATACGTCTTCGTCGAGACCGTTGATAATCCCAACGAGGCGGCTGCGATTATCTCGTATATACCCGTCTAAGTGTTCACCGAAGTACGGGTAGGTTATTTCATCGGCGTACGTATTACTTACCGTCGTGATGAAGTCCGCATAGACCATGCCCGCTTTCATGTAGTTCACACAGCCGTTGCATTCCAGATTGCCGTTGGTGAACAGGCGCTGGTCCAAGCCGATGATGTCACTCATAATTTCAGGGCCGTAAATGCCTTGGTACTTCAAGTTATGAATGGTGTAAATCACCTTCATGTGGCTGTAGAAGCTATCATGGTAGAAGTCTTCCTTGAGGAACACGCCCATGAGGCCTGTGTGCCAGTCGTTGCAGTGGATAATGTCAGGCTGGAAGCCAATCTTCGGCAACATGGTGAGCACGGCGCGGCAGAAGTAAGCGAATCGTTCGGCGTCATCGCCATAGCCGTAAAGGCCATCGCGCTTGAAGTACTGTTCATTGTCGATGAAGTAAACCTTCACGCCGTTCCAATCCAGCTCTTCCACGCCGTAGTACAACTGGCGCCACGCTAGATTTACCGTGCCGGTTGCGACCGGCTTCATTTGGTCCTTAAATGTGTCGCCAATGGCACTGTATTTCGGTATTACCAGGCGTACATCCATGCCCTGAGCGGCCAGCTCTTTTGGCAAAGCGCCCATTACATCGGCTAATCCGCCGGTTTTGATGAACGGTACTGCTTCCGATGCTACAAATAATACTTTTACCATTCAAACACCCTCTTTGTCTCTATAAACGTATCTGTTAACTAACTCTGCTTCACTCGATTACTCTGTTGTGTTTGTCGTTGACGCTATGCTTTAGGTTTCCGGCGTAGCGTCCGGTGCTGTAACGGCTTTCGCCTTACAGGTTAAGTAAATGGTAGCCAGCGGTGGCAAGGTCAGGGACAAGCTCTGGTCAAAGCCATGCATGGCGATGTCATCAGTTTTCAAATCCCCTTCGTTAAGTACATTGGAGCCACCAAAGGCGGTGCTGTCGCTGTTGAAAATTTCTTCGTAAATACCGGCGTTAGGAATGCCGATGCGATAGTCGTGACGGACTACGGGGGTGAAATTACAAACCACCACGGTCTGGTCCCCTGTTTTAACGTCCGTGCGGTAGAAGGCGAGCACGCTGTTGTCGCGGTCATCGCAGCTAATCCAATTAAAGCCGGACCAATCGCAATCTTCGGCCCAAAACTCCGGATGCGCTACGTAGAAGCTATTGAGCGCCCGCATGTATTCATGCATTTGGTTATGCTTTTCGTATTCCAGCAAGTGCCAATCCAAGCTGTCGTAATACTTCCATTCGATGAACTGACCGAAGTCGCCGCCCATGAAGAGTAATTTCTTGCCCGGATGTGACATCCAGTAGCCATAGAAGGCGCGAAGACCGGCGAATTTTTGCCAATAATCGCCCGGCATTTTATCCAGCAAGGAATGCTTGCCGTGTACCACTTCGTCGTGAGACAAAGGCAGTACGAAATTTTCGGAGAACGCATAGCACAAGGAGAACGTCACTAGATTCTGGTTATCCTTACGGAATAACGGATCTAAGGACATATAGCGCAGCATGTCGTTCATCCAGCCCATGTTCCATTTGTAGTTAAAGCCAAGACCGCCGACGTCAACGGGCTTTGTCACGAGAGGCCAAGCGGACGATTCTTCGGCCATCATCAACGCGTGTGGCACTTCGGCGAATACCGCCGTGTTCAGCTTACGGATAAACTCAATGGCTTCTAGGTTTTCGCGGCCGCCGTATTTATTGGGCTGCCATTCGCCGTCCTTGTGACCATAGTCTAAGTAGAGCATGTTAGCTACGGCGTCGATGCGAAGACCGTCAATGTGGAACTGGGTTAAGAGGAAGAGCGCTCCCGAGATGAGGAAGGACTGCACTTCCGTGCGACCGTAGTCGAAATTCATAGTGTCCCATTCTTTATTTTCAGCCAAAATGGGATTGCCCGATTCATAGCAGGGCTGGCCGTCTAAATAGCGAAGACCGTGTGCATCGCGGCAATAGTGGCCCGGTACCCAGTCAAGGATAACGCCGATGCCGTTGCGGTGACAGCAGTCTACGAGGTACATGAAATCTTCCGGCGAACCGTAGCGGCTCGTAATGGAGAAGTACCCCGTTGCCTGATAGCCCCAAGAGCCATCGAAGGGATACTCGGTAAGGGGCATGATTTCAATATGGGTGTAATGCATGTCTTTAACGTACTGCACCAGCTGGTCTGCCAGTTCGCGGTACGTTAAAGGCTCGCCGTCGGCGTTGAAACGCCAGGAACCTAAATGCACTTCATAGATGAGCATGGGCTCCGTGTAGGAATCGTAGGCTTTGCGGCTTTCCATCCACTTCTTATCGCGCCACGTATATTTCAGCTTCGTCAGCTTCGACGCTGTGTTGGGTCGTACTTCGGACTCAAAGGCGTACGGGTCGGATTTGAGGATGGTATTGCCGTCTGCCGTTTCGATAGCGTACTTGTAAATATCTCCTTCTTGGAGACCTTCGATGTAGGCAATCCAAATGCCGTCGCCAAACTCGGACTTCGTCATCGGATTGGCCGACGCATCCCAGTTATTGAATTCGCCTACAACGCTAACCTGGCGCGCATGAGGAGCCCAGAGGGCAAAGCGCACGCAGGATTTTCGTTTATATGAGGTGAAATGCGCCCCAAACAACCGATAGCTACTGTAATTTGTGCCTTGGTGATACAAAAACGTACTATATTCGTCAATTGCGCTGATTCTCAAGAGAAATCACCCCTAATGTTATTTAACAATAACCGGTTTAATGTGCCAAATCTGGTCGGCGTATTCTTTAATGGTGCGGTCGCTGGAGAAATAGCCGGAGTGGGCGATGTTGATCACCGAGGAGCGCAACCACTGATCGCGGTCCTGGTAGCGGCGAGCCACTTCCATTTGCGCCTTGCAGTAAGCCGGGAAATCCTTGAGGACGAAGTATTCGTCATTGCGGTCCAGTAGCGATTCGTAGAGCATGCCGAAGTTTTCGCCGGCGCCTAAGGTGCCGTTTAAGAGGCTATCCATGATGCGGTGAATGTCCGGATTTTCGCTGTACATATTCCAAGCGGAGTAACCGCCATGGGTATAGTAATCCATAACTTCGTTGGCGCGAAGACCAAAGATAACGCAGTTATCGTCGCCTACTTCGCGGTGAATTTCGACGTTCGCACCGTCCATGGTACCTAAGGTAATGGCACCGTTCATCATGAACTTCATGTTACCCGTACCGGATGCTTCCTTGCCGGCTGTAGAAATCTGTTCGCTTACGTCGGCAGCCGGGAAGACCAGCTGACCTAAGGACACGTTGTAGTTTTCCATGAAGAGTACCTTCATGTGCTTACTTACTACAGGGTCGCTATTGACGAGGCGCGCTACGATGTTGATGAGGCGAATGGTCTGTTTTGCTTCGCCGTAGCCCGTAGCGGCTTTCCCGCCAAATAAGTAGGTGCGCGGGAACACATCCATATTCGGATTTTCTTTGATCTTAAAGTACATGTGGAGCACGTGGAAAATATCCAGGAGCTGTCGCTTGTACATGTGAATACGCTTAATCTGTACGTCGAAAATCGACATGGGGTCAATGGCGATGTCGTACTTATCGGATAAGTACTTCGCCAAAATTTCCTTACGCGTCTGTTTGACTTGGTCTAAGGCCTGACGAACGGACGTGTCGTCGGCGTAACGGGCAAAGCGAATCAGTTGCGACGGCGTTTTATGCCAGCCAGGGCCGATGGTGTCATCTAAGAGCCCGGCCAGTTGCGGGTTCGATTGGATGAGCCAACGACGGTGCGTAATGCCGTTTGTCTTATTGGAGAAACGGGTTGGGAAGCAGCGATACAGCTGGTGCAGCGTGGAATCCTTCAAAATTTGCGAATGAATTTCTGCTACGCCGTTAATGCTGTGACTGCCTACGACGGCTAAGTGAGCCATGTGAACCTGACCATCCCACAGAATGGCTACATTGCTGGCCATCGCTTCATCGGACGGGAAATCCTTGCGCACGTCTTGGAGGACGCGGCGGTTGATCTCTTCGATGATGAGGTAAATACGAGGCAAGAAGTCCTTGAACATGGCGATAGGCCATTTTTCCATGGCTTCCGGTAACACCGTGTGGTTCGTGTAGGCGACGGTGCGCACCGTAATTTTCCACGCATCATCCCACGGCAAGCCTTCTTCATCCATGAGGATGCGCATCAATTCCGGTACAACGAGAGCCGGGTGCGTATCGTTGATGTGGATGGCAATGTACTGGTCCAGCTTGTAAATGTTGGAGCTAACCTTTTTCTTGTAATGGCGGATAATGGACTGCACGCCGGCGGATACCATGAAGTATTCCTGAGCTAGTCGCAACTGACGGCCTTCTTCGGTATTGTCTTCCGGATAGAGGAAATGTGAAATCAACTGCACATTGCTCTTGTAGCGGAAGGCGCGCAGGCGGTCGCCAAGACTCATTTCACAGTACATATCCTCGTGGGTGTACTCGGCACGCCACAAACGCAAGGTGTTAACCGTGTTGTTGTGGTAGCCGATGATGGGCACATCGTAAGGAATGGCGCGCACTGACGAATAGCCTTCGTGAACGCATTCCAAATGCCCCGTAATGGACGGGCGCATGTACGCCGTGCCACCGAAGCGAACGATAACGGCTTTGTCGGCCTTCTTCACTTCCCACGGGAACCCGTTGGTGAGCCATTCGTCCGGTAATTCAACCTGTTGGTTGTCGACGATACGCTGGTTGAAGAGGCCATATTGGTAGCGAATACTACAGCCGTGGCCCGGCAGGTTCAACGCAGCGAGAGAATCGATAAAGCAGGCAGCCAAGCGGCCTAAACCGCCGTTGCCCAGGCCCGGATCCTGTTCTTCCGGGATGATGTCGTCCAAATCCCAGCCTAATTCCTTAAGACCGGCGCGGCAAACGGCTTCTGCCTGAATGCCGATGAGATTGGATTGAAGTAAACGGCCTAACAAAAATTCGATAGAAAAATAATAGACTTGCTTTGCTTTTTCGCGGTCGTAGCGTTCATTGGTACGAATCCAATTTTCGCTGACGGAGTCGCGAACCATATGAGCAATGGTTTGATACACCTCTAAGGGCGTCAACTCACTTAATTCTTTTTCAAACAGAATATGCGCTTTTTCAGTAAATACAGACTTGAAAGTTTTTTTATCCTTCCACGTATTCACAGGCCATCACCTCCTATATGACGGTGTTAAAGGACGGAGCATTTGCGGATACAAAGCGGTGCGTCCGCAGTGCCGGACAGAACGGCATCAGGTTGTATAATCGTGTCTTTATCGCAAATTACATTATCGAGACAAGCATCGTCACCGATTACGGAGTGTTGCATGATGATGCTGTTGCGCACGACGGCGTTTTTGCCGATGCGCACCTTACGGAAGATGATGGAGTTTTCAACATGGCCTTCGATAACGCAGCCATTGGCGATGATGGAATTCTTCACGAGGGATTCTTCCATGTATTTCGACGGCGCTTCATCTTTAATCTTCGTGTAAATATGGCGCTGGTCCTGGAAGAACAAGTCGCGCCACACATCAAGCTTCAGTAAGTCCATATTGGCGCGGTAGTACGAGCCAAGGGAATCGATAGTACGAGCGTAGCCGGTGAAATTATACCCAAACACGCGGAGGCGGTCGACGTTTTTGATGATAACGTCGGTCATGAAGCTGTTGTACCCTCTGGCGAAGGCACGGCGCACAGCGTGCTGGTAAATATTGGTGTCAATGAGCATTTGGCGATGATAGTATTTGTCGCCAACCTGAAGGCCATTTTGGAGCGTAATGCCCGTGATGCGGTCCTTGTCGTCCGTGGTGAGCACAAAGCCATCACGGCTGGACGGGTTTTTCATTTCAGAGTACACCAAGGTAACGTCTGCAGTGTTGCGTCGATGGAAATGCAACACGCGGTCGAAGTCGATATTTTCAACCATCGTAGCATTGCTGATGAGAATGTATGGGCTCAAACCGCGCTGCACGAAACGCAAATTCTTGTAGAACGTCGTAATGTCACCGGTCGGCGGATTTAAAATATCCTGCACGTCAAGAGGCAAGTAAAATAACCCATCGCCCTTGTGAGCCAACCCCCATTCCTTACCGGAACGGATGTGGTCCAACATCGAGCGGGATTGATGCGATAACAGCAGGCCCACATTGTTGATGCCTGCATTGACCATATTAGACAGCGTAAAGTCGATAAGGCGATATTTACCACCGATAGGCATTGTAGCCAACGGTCTTGTTTCATTTAAATCCGGTAATACGCGGCTGTCCTGTAAATTAATGAGACCCAGCATTTGTTGGTTAGCCATGATTATTCCTCTCCCTTCTTGGTGCCATCCTTTTTAAATTCCCCATAGCGGCCCAGTACGGCGACGGAGTCGTTGTCGTTGTGCACGATAGCGCCTTCGTGAATTGTACAGTTTTCGCCAAGGATAGCTTTGTCTACGACGGCATTCTTCTTAACCACAGTGCCCGGCATGATAACGGAGTTCGTTACCTTCGCGCCTTCTTCGATGGTTACGTTATAGAAGATGACAGAGTTAGAAACTTGACCCAAAATAGCAGAGCCCTCTGCAATTAGTGAACTCTTAGCACTGCCTTTTGGCCCAATCAGGTGAGGTGGCATGGACTGGTTCGCTGCGTAAATACGCCATTGCGGGTCGTTGAGATCCAGTGGCGGTTCATCGGCGATGAGGTCCATATTGGCTTCCCACAAGCTGTTAATGGTGCCTACGTCTTTCCAATAGCCTTCGAAAGGATAGGCGTATAAGTTGACGTCATCACCTAACATAGTAGGGATAACGTTCTTACCAAAATCGTGTTCCGATGTATCATCCTTCGCATCGGCTTTCAAATATTTTTCCAAAATTTCGCGGTTGAAGATGTAAATCCCCATAGACGCTAAGTTACTTTCCGGTTGCTTCGGTTTTTCTTGGAACTTCGTAATGCGCAGCGTGTCGTCAGCCACCATGATGCCAAAGCGGCTCGCTTCATCCCAAGGCACGCGGATGGTGCCGATGGTAACCTGAGCGTGGTGCTTCTTGTGGAACGCCAGCATTTTGGAGTAGTCCATAGAGTAAATATGGTCCCCGGATAAAATCAACACATAATCATCGCCAATCATGTTGACGAAATTCAAATTCTGGTAAATCGCATCGGCTGTGCCGCGGTACCAGTTCGAACCGGCGTCATTGGTGTACGGCGGCAACACGAACGTACCGCCCGTGTTGGAGTCCAAATCCCAGGAGCTACCGTTGCCAATATACCAGTTCAATTCCAATGGTTGATACTGTGTCAAAATCCCTACAGTACTAATCCCGGAATGTCGACAGTTACTGAGGGTAAAATCAATGATGCGATACTTGCCGCCGAACAAGAGGCCCGGTTTCGCTTGATCTTTCGTCAAGACGCCTAACCGACTTCCCTTGCCGCCAGCCAAAATCATAGCCAAGCAATTAGACTTTCTCATAACTATTCCTCCTCACACAGAAGGCTGGGTTCAAACCAGTTCAAGGCTCGGTAGACTCTTACTAGACCTAGCCAGACTTCCTTAACATGATTCCATGGATATTACTAGATGGATATTACTAGAACGAGGTATTCTCTTATGAAAATATTATATAACAAATATCAAAGAAAAACAGGAAAAATTTATATAAATTTTGAATTTTTTATGACAATTTTACATTCGTACGTGAATCTAGGAATCCATGGTGTTAACGGGTCAGCTTGAAATCTGTGAAATAACGAAATGTAAGCGCAAAGTACAGCATAAAGACTACCTAGATAAAATAAAAAACACCTCCAACTTGAAATAAGGCTACTGCCTAAATTTTCGTCGTTGAAAGCGTTTGCTATTGTATAACTTCTATAAATGTGAGGACTATAGTTATAAGATTTAATTGTTAAGTTACCAAAGGATGACCTTGGTTAGGATAACTATACCGTATTTTTGCCGTTTATGCAATGTTTATTACAGTTTTAGTGTTGTAAAGTCTAGGTTTTTACGGTAGTGCAATGCTATTTTAGCAACATCATGTAAATTCATATAGTATAAGGCTTTTGGCAATATAATGGACAGTTGTCTATTTGAAATACTATGAAAGTTATCTATTTTATGTAGCCATTTTCTATAGAATGGTCTATTGATATTAGACACTCTTAAGGACTTTATTTATAATTTTACTTGAGATAGAGTGTTCGTTTTACTTTTTTAGTAAGGTTTTGTGTGTCATGTAAGAAGCGAGAGCTTCGTTGTTAGCGAAAGGAGATGTAGGTTGTGAATATTGTCATTTCAGTTGTGGTAATACTGTGGGTAGCAGCCCTGGTATGGCGGCGGTACAAAGCGCAGGCCGTTCTTCTGTTAGGTGGCTTTATCCTGTTAGCCTGTGCCTATGTGTTTGGTTACGGCGATGTGTTGCCGAAGAAGCAGGCCACCGGTTTTTGGGTTTTCGATATGTTCGAGCTCGTGAAGGGCTTATTCAGTAGCCGTGCTGCGGCGTTAGGCCTTAACATCATGGCCGTTGCCGGCTTTGCCCGTTACATGGACCACATTGGTGCGTCCCGCGCGTTGGTAACGCTGGCTATGAAGCCCTTACATCACGTTAAGTCGCCGTATCTGGTGCTCAGTGCATGCTGGATTATCGGCATGGTTATCGGTCTTGCCATTAACAGTGCGTCCGGTTTGGCCATGCTTTTGATGGTTACCATGTATCCGGTGCTCTTAGCCCTCGGCGTTAGCAAATTATCCGCCACGGCGGCCATTGCGACGACGCTATGTCTCGACTGGAGCCCTAGCGACACAGGCACGATTTTGGCTTCTGAAATCGCTAAGCTCGATCCGGTTACCTATTGGCACAGCTATCAGGTGCCGGTTGCATTGTGTGTAATCCCCGTAGTGGCTGTGTTGCATTATTTCACCCAGAAATACATGGATAAGCGCGATGGCCATATTGTGCAGCCGCAGGTGGTGGAAGTGGACGAAAGTAAAATGACCAATGAAGAGCTGAAGCACAAAGCGCCGTTATTTTACGCGATTTTGCCGATTATCCCGTTGGGCCTTATCCTGTCGTTCTCCAATTTGTGGATTTCGTGGATTAAAATGAACATCATTGACGCCATGTTCATTGGCACCGCTGTGGGCATGATTTTCCAGTTCGTGCGCACCCGCAACGGCAAGAGCACGCTGGAAGATTTGCAGGTGTTCTTTGACGGCATGGGCCGCCAGATGGCCGCTGTTGTTACCCTTATCGTAGCCGGCGAAACCTTTGCAAAAGGCCTTATGGCTATTGGTGCTATCGACGCGCTTATCAACTGGGCTAAGTACTCCGGCTTCGGCGGTATTGGCATCACCTTGGTAATGGTCCTCATCATTGCGGTGTCCGCTGTGGTTATGGGCTCCGGCAACGCTCCGTTCTTCGCCTTTGCGAACCTCGTACCGGACATTGCTCGGCACACCGGTGTGCAAGCAGCGCTTATGATACTGCCTATGCATTTTATCGCCAGTGCGGCTCGCGCCATCTCGCCCATTACGGCAGTTATCGTTGTGTCTGCCGGCATGGCTGGTATTTCACCGTTCGATTTGGTGAAACGAACTGCCATCCCGATGATTGGCGCCGGCATTACGCTGGTGGCAGCTAATTTCATATTGTTCTTATAATATAAAGTTGTTACCTAGTAGCCTTATCTAAAAGAGTGTTAACGCAGGCGTTTTTACCACTTAATCCAATGACACCTTTGTACTTTAGTGGTGTTATAATAACGATGGATATTTAATAAAAGGAAGTGCTCATATGATAAACGAATCACGAATGTTGCAGGATTTTTTGGAATATGTTCAGATTCCATGTCACACGTTAAATGAACGTCAGATTGCCGATTTATTGACGAAGCAGTTAACGGAGCTTGGCTTTGACGTTAAGGAAGATATGGCCGGCAAGAAGTTGGGCGGCAATACGGGTAACTTAATTGCGACGCGCAAAGGGACTGTTACGACGGCGCCGACGCTGATGCTGACGGCTCACATGGACTGCGTAGAACCGTGCGAAGGCGTTAAACCGGTGATTAAGGACGGCGTGATTACATCGGATGGCACAACTATTTTGGGTGGTGATGACAAAGCCGGCGTGGCCGCTATTATGGAAGCGTTACATACCATTCAAGATCAAGGCTTGCCGTGTGGCGACTTGCAGGTTGTGTTCGCTATTGCCGAAGAAGGTGGCGTAAACGGTTCTAAGAATATGGACCGGGAATTGCTTCATGCCGATATGGGCTTCACCTTTGATACGTCTGGTGCACCAGGTCGCATCGTGTGCAAAGCGCCGGGTCAAAATAAACTGCGTGTTACCGTAACGGGGACCCCAGCTCATGCAGGCATTGCACCGGAAAAGGGCAACAGCGCCATTGTTGCGTTGGCGCAGATGATTACCCGCCTTCCGAACGGCCGCATCGATGAAGAAACGACGTGCAACGTAGGCACCATTAGTGGTGGCGTAGCGACCAATATTGTCGCTGAAAAAGCTTCGTTATTCATGGAAGTGCGTAGTCGCAATACGGATAAGCTGCAGAAGCTCACTAGCGATACGGTAAAGATTTTTGAAGACACCGCTGCTGAATTAGGTGTTAAAGTCGATGTGGAAGTGTTACCGGCGTATAATCCGTTTGATTTGCCGGAAGACTCACCGACCATTAAGTTAGCTGCAAAGGCTGCTACGGAAATCGGCTTCCCTGTATCGATTGTAGAATCCGGCGGTGGTAGCGATGCTAGCTTCTATAACGCTTATGGTATTCCCACCTGCGTTTTAGGTGTTGGCATGACCAATGCACACACGAAGGAAGAATGCATTAAGGAAGTCGACTTGTACAATTCCGCACGGTTGGCATTGCGGATTATCATGGAAGCAACGGAACTGAAAAAGTAAGTTGAGTTTTCCGGATTGTCCTATAACGAGACTTGTTGTTTTGAAATAAACTAAATAACCGGTTTGTTTACCGGTGTATATGAAAGAGACTGAACGCAAATGATGCGTTTGGTCTCTTTTTTGTTTTTGGCTGTTGTGTATCAATTAGCTTGAAGGAAAGTATCTTTTAAATACTCACTATATTTTGAAATATAAAGTTTGTTTTTAAAGATAGAAGTCCTATCATCGCGTAATAACATTCAAAAGGATACTGTTTTTGTGTATAATGGGCCTGTGAATTCAGACCAGTACTGAAAATTTTAAGAGTGCATGATAT
>ERZ650307.1352-NODE-1352-length-13821-cov-4.339096_pt1 | contig 13821 bp, 7 predicted proteins | sample MGYA00376243_ERZ650307 | MGnify/ENA primary metagenome ERZ650307 (study PRJEB26733, sample SAMN07839242) | wastewater metagenome | biome: urban; feature: artificial channel; material: waste water | place: USA: North Carolina | collected 2016-03-31 ... | reverse complement strand
CTTGCAGATTACAGTGGAATCCGTTCTGAAGTATGTTATTATGTGCCGTTGAATCAGACATATGAGGTCTGGCATCTGAAAGTGACCAATGCGTCAGCGTGTGAAAGAAACCTGACCATCACCGGTTATGCGGAATTTACCAACAACAATAATTATGAACAGGATCAGGTAAATCTGCAGTATTCCCAGTTCATCACGAGTACGGTATTTGAGACAAACCGTATCCGGCATATTATTCACGGTAATCTGGACTGGGTGAAAGAAGGAGAGGAAGTGGATAACAAGCTTGCAATCTCCCGTTTCTTTGCACTGACCGGTGCACCGGTGGACAGTTACTGTGGAGATAAAGAATCGTTTCTTGGACGCTATCACGGATATCATAATCCGGTGGGGGTGGAAAACGGAAAATTATCCGGGGAAATGTGCTACAACGAAAACGGGTGCGGAGCACTGGCAGCTCAGATGCTTCTGAAACCGGGAGAAACAAAGGAAATTGCATTTCTTGTCGGAATGAAAGAACATGAGGAAGCAGAAGCAATCTGTAACCGCTATGCAGATGCGGCAGCACAGTGTGAGACGGAACTGAAAGAACTGACGGGCTACTGGCATGAAAAACTGGAACATTTTCAGGTACATACACCAAGCAGGGAATTTGATACCATGATCAATACCTGGAACGCATACAACTGTTTTATGACATTCATCTGGTCACGTGCGGCGTCGTTTTTCTACTGTGGTCTGCGAAACGGTTACGGATACCGCGATACCGTGCAGGATATTCAGGGTGTGATTCATCTTGCACCGGAGATGGCACTCGAAAAGATCCGGTTTATGCTTTCGGCACAGGTGGATAACGGAGGAGGACTTCCGCTTGTCAAATTTACACACAATGCCGGACATGAGGATACGCCGGATGATGCTTCCTATGTACAGGAAACCGGGCATCCGGCATATCGTGCGGATGATGCTCTGTGGCTGTTTCCAACGGTATATAAATATATTGCGGAGTCCGGAAATCTGGCATTTATCGATGAAGTGATTCCGTTTGCCAATAAAGATGAAGCCACTGTATACGAGCACTTGAAGAGAGCACTTGCGTTTTCTGTGAATCATCTGGGACCGCACGGACTTCCGGCAGGACTTTATGCGGACTGGAATGACTGTCTGCGTCTGGGCAAAAATGGAGAGTCCTCGTTTGTTGCACTGCAGTTTTATTATGCAATGACGATTTTAAAACAGTTTGCCGCATACAAAGAAGATCAGGCATATATGGATTATCTGGAAGAAGAACAGAAAAAACTTGGAACATTAATTAACAATCTCTGCTGGAATGAGGATCGTTTTATCCGTGGATTTACGGAAGCCGGAGAGGTGATTGGAAAACGCACGGATCCGGAAGCAAATATGTGGCTGAATCCACAGAGCTGGGCTGTGATCAGTGGACTGGCAACAAAGCAGCAGGCAGAACTTTCCATGGAAAATGTAAGAAAGCGGTTAAACACAGAGTATGGAGCGATTCTGATGGACCCACCATATCATCTGCATGCATTTGACGGAGCACTGGCTGTGATTTACAATCCCGGTACAAAAGAAAATGCCGGTATCTTTTCCCAGTCGCAGGGATGGCTGATTCTGGCAGAAGCATTGCTGGGGCATGGGGATCAGGCATTTACCTATTTTATGGAAAATGCACCGTCTGCACAGAACGATCGTGCTGAGATCCGGAAACTGGAGCCATACTGTTATGGACAGTTTACGGAAGGAAAAGACAGCCCGCATTTTGGTCGTTCCCATGTGCACTGGCTGACCGGAACTGCTTCCACTGTAATGGTAGGATGTGTGGAAGGAATCCTTGGCATGCGTCCGGACTTTGGAGGACTTCGTATTGCACCATCCATTCCGGCGGACTGGGATCAGTTTACCATTGAGAAGGATTTCCGGGGAAAACATCTTCATATTGTGGTAGAAAATCCAGAGCATGTACAGAGTGGATGCAAAGCGTTGTACGTGAATGAGGAAAAGATGGAAGACAACTACATTCCGGTAGAAAAAATGACCGATCAGACGAAGGTACGCCTTGTGATGGCATAGAAGGGAGAAGTTATGAAAAACGATATGCAGTTTACAGGAAAAAACGGAGAATTTCAAATCCGTCATATGGTTGAAAAAACACAGCTCAATTTTCCGGTGGCAAATGAAGAGGGAATCAAAAGCAGCGTGACGCAGACCTTCGGCGGCGATTGTAAGCTGGATCAGAACCATTTTCTGCTGGAACCGGTGAGCATCGAAAATCTGCACAATAACAGAAGTACCCGCAATGTCTGGTGTACAATCAACCGGAAGGAACATGTGTCACTGACCGGAGTTTCGGCGCAGGCAGAATATGCACATTTCCTTGGAAAAGAGGAGGAAGTGACATTCGATGCCGGATTTATGTGGCAGGAGACGAAGCGGGAATTAAAAGAACAGAAAATCGAGGCAGCCGTGCGGATCTTTGCTCCGCTTGGAGTACCGGCAGAACTGATGCAGGTGCGCGTTACCAATAAATCGGATATGGATATGTGTGTGCGCGTGACTTCTGCTATCCCAATTTACGGCAGAAGCGCGGATAATCTGCGCGATCACCGCCATGTAACTTCCCTGCTTCACCGGATCCGTACTACCGGACGCGGCGTGATCTGTAAACCGGTATTGTCATTTGATGAACGCGGACATCAGAAAAATCATATGATTTATTTTGAGATGGGCAGTCAGGGAGATGGAACAAAACCGGAATCGTTCTTCCCAACGGTGGAATCGTTTATCGGAGAAACCGGAACATTTCTGGCACCGGATGCGCTTAAAAATAAAGAAAAAGGCTGTCCGGCCGGTTGTACCGTGGATGGAAAAGAAGCAATGGGGGCGATGGCATTTCCGGAGATTACCCTTGCAGCAGGAGCACATGTCGATTATATTCTGCTTGGTGGCATGACAGAGGATCCGAAGCTGGCAGAACAGGCAGCAGAAATGTTTTGCACGACCAAACAGGCAGATGCTGCCTTTGAACAGGCAAAAAATTACTGGAATGGGCTGGTCAATATTTCCTTTGAAACCGGAAACCCCAAAGAAGACAGTTATCTGAAATGGATCTGTTTCCAGCCGGTTCTTCGCAGAATCTACGGATGTTCGTTTTTGCCGTACCATGATTATGGCAGAGGCGGCAGGGGCTGGCGTGATCTGTGGCAGGATTGTCTCTCCCTTCTGATTCTCGACCCGAAGGAAGTTCGCTCCATGATTTTAAACAGCTTTGCGGGTGTCCGTTTTGACGGGACCAATGCGACAATTATCGGGGATAAGCCGGGAGAATTTGTTGCAGACCGCAACAATATTACAAGAGTCTGGATGGATCATGCGTACTGGCCGTTTGTTACCACAAAATTGTATCTGAACCAGACGGGAGATCTGGATATTCTGGATCAGAAAGTGGCGTATTTTAAGGACCCACAGGCAAAGCGTGGAACTGCCGGGGACGCAGAGTGGACACCGGCATATGGGATGCGCCAGAAAGATGTAAATGGCAATATTTACGAGGGCACGGTTTTAGAACATCTGCTTTTGCAGAATCTGTGCGCTTTCTACGAGGCGGGAGAACATGGAATGATGCGTCTTCGCGGTGCTGACTGGAATGATGCACTGGATATGGCAGCGGAAAAAGGAGAAAGCGTGGCTTTTACCTGTGCGTATATCGGAAATCTCCGTGATTTGGCAGATACCCTTGAAAAATACGAAGCGGCAAGCGGAAAGAAAGAGATTACACTGGCAAAAGAGATGGAAATTCTGATCAGACAGGACCGCACATCGTATGATTCGGCAGAAAAACGGAATGTTGTTTTAAACAATTATGTGAGTCAGTGTGTGCATAATATTTCTGGAGAACAGATTTCTGTGGATATCAGTACTCTGGTGCAGAAGCTGCGGGAGCGTGCTGACTGGTATACCGGATTGATCCGTACGCAGGAATGGGTAACGGATGAAAACGGAAATGGCTGGTTTAACGGATATTATGATAATCACGGCAGACCGGTGGAAGGCAAAAGGGATAATCATGTCCGTATGATGCTGACCGGTCAGGTATTTTCTGTTATGGGAAATGTCGCAGATGATGCACAGACCGCTGCGATTATAAAAAGTGCAGACCTGTATCTGTATAAAAAAGAGGTGGGAGGCTACCGGCTGAACACGGATTTTAAGGAAGAAAAATTTGATCTGGGACGAATGTTTGGATTTGCTTATGGCGAAAAAGAAAATGGTGCGGTTTTTTCCCATATGACGGTGATGTATGCAAATGCATTGTATCAGAGAGGTTTTGTAAAGGAAGGATATAGGGCATTGTACACTCTGCTCGAACAGGCCATGAACACACCGGTGAGCCTGATGTATCCTGGAATTCCGGAATATTTTGATGCGGACGGAAAAGGCAAATATCCGTATCTGACCGGGGCAGCCAGCTGGTATATGATGACAATGGTTACACAGATTTTTGGATTCCGCGGAGAATGGGGAGATCTGGTACTAGAACCCAAAATTCTGTTGCGGCAGTTTGACGAAAGTGGCAATTATTCGGCACAGTTCCCATTCCGTGGACAGACATACGCAGTGGTTTACCAGAATCCACAAAAGAAAGAATATGGGGATTACCGGATCACGGAAGTATGGCTGGATGGTCAGCGGTATGCCGGAGAAACAAATACAGGCATCTGCATTCCGTTTGCCGTACTTGAAGGAAAAGAAAACCATACACTTCGGATCGTTCTGGGATAGCAGAATTTTACCATGTGCTTTTGTACTTGGAACTGCGGTATTGTTTTGGGGTCATACCGACATAGTGCTGGAATGTCTGGATAAAATGACTCTGGGAAGAAAATGATAAATAGTTTGCAATCTGAATGTAGGTAAAATCGGAAAAGCGCAGAAGATTCTGCGCTTTTTCGATTTTTTTTTCGCGGATATAATCACTGATCGACACACCGAGGTTCTGCTTAAACAACCGGGACAGATAGCTGGCAGACAAATTGGTGTAGACCGCAAGATCTTCCACGGTGATTCTTGCACTGATGTGGGCATAGATATAATCAATACACTGTGCAACCGGTTTGGATAATGCGGCATTCTTCTGCAGAAGGCGCATTTTTCCAGTGAAGTCAAGAGCCATCTCATGATGCAGATCTGATATTTCCTGAATGGTGCTGCAGGCATCCATGTGAATAATGTAAAAGTCGCTCAGACGGTAGGCCTGCTCTGTTTCCATGCCGCCGTCAATGCAATACCGTGTGACCAGTGCAACGGTAACAACAAAATGATATTTTAAGTTTGTCAGGGGATTTTTGGAAAGAATTCCCATGCCTTCGGGATTGGTAAACGCTTCTTCCTTTAAATTTTTACTGACTGCTTCGATGTTTCCGTCTTTTACGGCTTCAAAAAAGGAATATTCCTCGGAAAGCGCACGATGATGGATTTCGTATTCGCTGTCTTCGATTTCTTTTTTGCTCCATTGATTTTTCAGCATGACAAGACCTCCTGTTTATATCTGTAGATTATGTCATGAATCTGATATATTTGCAAGCATTTTTGTATCAGAACCCATTGGAAAACTCTATAATAAAACCATGCTTAAGGCAGAAAAGAAAAGGAGGAAATTTACTATGAAAAAGAAAGCAGTCAGTGCATTATTATGTGCAGCCATGGTAGCAGGAATGCTTGCAGGTTGCGGAAAAGGAAGTGATTCCGGTACACCGTCAGATACATCCAAGGGGGATGCGTCAAACGCAACAGAAAGTGCTTCATCAAATCTGAAAGATGATGGAAAGGTATTAAATATTTACTGCTGGAACGAGGAGTTCAAGAGCCGTATTACCGCACACTATCCGGATTACAAGGAAGTGGATGCAACACACGGAAAAATCGGAGATGTAGATGTTGTATGGAACATCACACCGAGTGATGACAATGCATATCAGAACAACCTGGATGCAGCACTGTTAAATCAGCAGGATGCTCCGGCAGATGACAAGATTGATATTTTTCTGGTAGAAGCAGACAACGCATTAAAGTATGTAGATACGGATTACACAGCACCGGTAAAAGATCTTGGAATTACCGATGCGGATCTTTCCAAGCAGTACCAGTACACAAAGGATATCGTAACCGATTCCAAGGGAGTGTTAAAAGGAGTTTCATGGCAGGGCTGTCCAGGCGTTCTTTTCTATAACAGAGAGGCTGCAAAGGATGTACTGGGAACCGATGATCCGGATGAAGTACAGAATTATGTATGTGACTGGGATACTTTCAATGATACTGCTGCAAAAATGCAGGCAAAAGGTTACAAGATGATTTCATCTGTAAATGATACATACCGTGTATACTCCAACAATGTCTCAAGCAAGTGGGTAGAAGACGGAAAAGTACAGGTAGATGACAATATCATGAAATGGGTGGACGATTCCAAAAAACTCGTAGATGCAAAAGAGGCAGGAACCTTTGATATGTGGTCCGATGACTGGTCAAAGGGATTTTATCCGGACGGAAAAGTATTCTGCTACTTTGGACCGGCATGGCTTGTAAACTTCTCTATGGCAGCTGATACCGAAGGATCTATCGGTTACAACGGCGGATGGGGTGCAGCCCAGGGACCACAGGGATTCTTCTGGGGCGGTACATGGATCTGCGCAGCTCAGGATACAGATAATGCAAGTCTTGTAAAAGACATTATGTTAAAGATGACAACCGATGATGACGTCATGAAAGACATTGTTTTAGATGATGATGATTTCGTAAACAACAATACCGTTATGAACGGACTGGCAGACGGATCGATTAAGGCAAAAGACGGAAAAGAATATAGCAGCAAGATCCTTGGAGGACAGAACCCACTGTCTATGTACTGCGCAGGTGTTGAGACACTGGATCTGAGCAACATTTCCGCATATGACCAGGGCTGCAACGAAGAGTTCCAGAAAGCAATGAAGAATTACTTTGAAGGAAAGGCAACCAAGGACGAAGCATTAGAGTTATTCTACAAAGGTGTTACCGAGAAATATCCAGAGCTTACTTACTAATTTTTGTTACACATAAGGTCTGAAGCCGGAGTCACCTCTCCCATATTATGGCTCCGGCGGGACGACCGCCAATACCGCGGAGGTAGAAATATGAATAAGAGTAAAGGAAAGGTCGTTCGTTACAACAAATGGGGCTACATTTTTCTGATCCCGTTTATTGTTGTATATGTCGTTTTTCAGCTGATACCATTGATCAGCACAATTTATAACAGTTTTTTCGAAAATTATATGTCCGGTCTCAACCAGGTTGGACCGACATTTGTAGGTTTAGATAATTACAGAGAGTTATTCAAAAGTGGAGACGTGTGGATTTATTTTAAAAATACAATGATCCTCTGGATTATGTGTTTTATTCCGCAGATCTTTTTTTCACTCCTGCTGGGCGCATGGTTCTCCGATGTACGCCTGCGATTGAAAGGATCACGTTTTTTTAAGACCGTGATCTACCTGCCAAATCTGATTATGGCATCTGCATTTTCCATGTTGTTTTTTACACTGTTTTCAGATGCAGGTCCGATTAACTCTCTTTTGATGCAGATTGGATTTATCTCAGAACCATATAAATTTTTATCCCATACCGGAAGTGCCAGAGGCCTGATTGCACTGATGAACTGCCTGATGTGGTTCGGAAATACAACCATTCTTCTGATGGCCGGAATGATGGGAATTGATACTTCTTTATTTGAAGCGGCAGAAGTGGATGGAGCAACTTCCACACAGGTATTTTTTAAGATTACACTGCCTCTGCTTCGCCCGATTCTGATTTATGTAGTGATTACTTCACTGATCGGTGGATTACAGCTTTTTGACGTGCCACAGATTCTGACAAACGGAACCGGAAATCCGATGCGTTCTACCATGACACTGATCATGTATCTGAACAAGCATCTGTACAGCAAGAACTATGGTATGGCAGGAGCACTTTCCGTGGTACTGTTTATCATTACAAGTCTTTTGAGTCTGCTTGTATTTAAAGTATCCGGAAACGATAAGAGAAAGGGGTGATTGTGATGGCAAAAAGTAAGAAAGATGTGGAAGGCGGACTTGGTATTCATGCCAGACGTGCCATCGCATATATTGTTTTAATTATAATTTCATTTTTCTGCCTGTTCTGGTTTTATATCATGTTTATCAATGCGACGCGTTCTAAAGGTGAGCTGAAAGCAGGGTTTACGGCATTGCCGAGCGATCATTTGCTGACAAACTGGAACAATCTGGTACATGGAACACTGCCGATCTGGTCGGGCATGTTTAACAGTCTGATCATTGCAGCAGCAACCGCAGTTTTGTGTGTATATTTTTCTACCATGACTGCATATGCCATTCATGCATACGATTTTAAATTAAAGAAATTTATTTATCCGTTTATTCTGATGATTATGATGATTCCGACACAGGTTACGGCACTCGGATTTATCAAACTGATTACAGGCATGGGACTGATGGATTCCTTTATTCCACTGATTGTTCCGGCCATTGCATCTCCGGTTACGTTCTTTTACATGAAACAGTACATGGAGAGTGCGCTTCCGCTTTCGCTGATAGAAGCTGCACGTATTGATGGTTCCGGAGAGTTTCGTACGTTCAACAGCATCGTTCTGCCGTTGATGAAGCCGGCGATCGCCGTACAGGCAATTTTCAGTTTCGTCAGCAGCTGGAACAATTACTTTACACCGGCACTTGTGTTGCATGATGACAAGAAAAAGACACTTCCGATTCTGATCGCGCAGCTGCGTGGTGCAGACTGGCTGAAGTTTGATATGGGGCAGGTATATGTCATGATTACATTCTCGATCCTGCCGGTTATCGTTGTGTATCTGATTCTTTCCAAGCATATTGTACAGGGGGTTGCTCTGGGAAGCGTAAAAGGATAATAGAAAAAGAAAGGGGTTTTTACAGTGAAAAACAAAACATTATGGAAACAGGTGGGAGCGGCAGCAATTGCCGCTGCCATGGTAATGAGTACCGTACCGGCGACACCGGTACAGGCGGCAGGCGGTAAAACGCTTGCCGTTTCTTCTCAAAAGCAGCTGAATCAGGCATTAAAAACCGTAAAAGGGAAGAATGCGGTCATTACCGTAAAAGCAGGGAAAAACGTAAAGATTACGATTCCAAAGGGAACTTATAAAGTGACCATTCGGGTGGTCGGAAAAAAGGCAGCCGTTGTAAATAATGGTACCGTCAAAGAAATTGTTGTAAACAGTAAGGGAACGGTTGCGATCAAGAACAATGGTACCATAAAGAAAGTGACGGTACAGAATGCAAAAAGTGTTTCCTTTTCCGGAAACCATAAAAAGGCAGTGCCGGTTGTTGTAAATGCCGAAGACGTTTCGATGATTCTGGCAGCACCGGCGAAAATAACCGCAAAGAAAGATGTGAACATTGTGCTCAAAAAAGGTGCGGAAAAATCATCCATAACGTGTACAAAAAATGTACAGGCACAGGTGGATAATCAGACAAAGAAAGCAATATCTGTAAAAATTGCGGATGGAACAACGCTGAAAGTGGAATCCGGTGAATCCTGCACCATAACTCCGAAGGGAAAGAAAGAAGACACTTCCGGAGAAGACAAGACGGATGGAAAAGACCAGAAAACAGACGATACCTCGGACGGAAATGCTTCTTCCGGCAGTTCTTCTTCGGGCAATTCTTCTGGTGGAACAACAGTTGAGACACCTTCAAAGCTGACCGAAGCGGATCTCTTAAAACAGGGCTATCAACTGAAGTGGCAGGACAACTTTGACGGAAATTTTTTAAACCGTGCAGACTGGAATGTGGAACTGCATGAAAAAGGCTGGGTCAACAGTGAGTGGCAGGAATATGTGGATTCTGACAAAAATATTCAGGTCAAAGACGGAAAACTGCTGATCAAGCCGGTGGAAACGGTGAATGCAGACGGAACCAGAAGCTACACGTCCGGTCGTATTAATACACAGGGCAAACATGATTTTAAGTATGGATATTTTGAGTGCCGTGCAAAAGTTCCGACCGGAAAAGGCTATCTGCCGGCATTCTGGATGATGCCGACGGACGAAAATCTGTATGGACAGTGGCCAAAATGCGGTGAGATCGACATCATGGAAGTGATGGGGCAGGAAACAAATAAAGCATATGGTACCATTCATTACGGAGAACCGCATGATCAGAGTCAGGGAACCTGTACGGTAGATGCAAAAAATAATTTTGCAGATCAGTATCATACATATGCCTGTGACTGGGAGCCAGGAAAGATTACCTGGTATATTGATGGTGTGAAATTTCATGAAGAGTCCGACTGGTTTTCTGCAAAGAGCGGGCAGGGAGAAGTGGCTTATCCGGCACCGTTTGATCAGCCGTTTTATATGATTTTGAATCTGGCGGTCGGTGGCAGCTGGGTAGGGTATCCGGATGATTCGACCACCTATGCCGATCAGCAGTTTGCAGTGGATTATGTGAAAGTATATCAGAAAGACAGTTATGACGAAAATGTGGAAAAACCGGTAAAGAATGTTATTTTAAGAGAGCCGGATACAACGGGAAATTATATTAACAACGGTGATTTCTCCATAGCAGAGAATTTAAGTGATGACAAAAACTGGAAATTTCTTACCACTTTAGATGGTGATGGAAAAGCAGAAATTAAGAATCATGAGATGGTTATTTCTACAGTAAATATGGGAACCGCAGATTACAGCATTCAGCTGGTACAGCCGGATGTGCCGTTACAAAAAGGCGGAACATATAAAGTAACCTTTGATGCTTATGCGGATGAGGCGCGTACAATGATTGCAGATATTTCCGGACCGGATCATAATTATACGAGGTATTGGAAGGATACAAAAGTGGAACTTGGAACACAGAAAACGACATATACTTATGCGTTTCAGATGACAGGTTCCGATGATGCCAACGGACGTCTGGAATTTAATCTGGGAAATGCTGCTTCCACAGCAGCAGTGCACCTTTCCAATGTGCGCATTGAAAAGACCGGATATGAAGAAATCAAAGAAGACACCACAAAGAAAGTGCTTGCAGACGGAAATTATGTCTACAACGGTTCCTTCCAGGAAGGGAAGAACCGTCTGGGTTACTGGGACATCACGAAACCGGAAAATGCAACCACAGAGGTAACCGGTCTGGAAGATGGACGCCGTCTGAAAGTGGTAAGCCCAAAAGGAACTGTGGTAACAGCAGGACAGCAGGGGCTTGCTCTGAGCGGGGATACAGAATATGTGCTCAGTTTTTCGGCTCAGGCAAACGAAGCAGAAACTATGACAGTACATGTTGCCGGACAGAAATTTCAGGCAGAACTTACCAATGAAAAGAAAAATTACCGTTTTTCCTTTCAGACGGCAGCGGATCTGACAGATAAGAATATTTCCTTTGATCTCGGGCTGGGGACAACCGTATATCTCGACGATGTGCGGATTGATGAGGACAGTCTGATCAAAAACGGAAGTTTTAATGCAGGCATGGCAGGTTTTGAAGTCTATTGCTATACACCATCCAATGTAACGTATGTTGTTGACTCCTTAAACGAAGACAATGCGGCAGATTTCACAATTGACGATACCGGGGAAGCTGACTGGCATATCCAGTTAAAGCAGACAGGGGTAAAACTCGAACAGGGACAATGGTATCGACTCTCCCTGAAAATGAAATCTTCTATCGACCGTAAAGTGTCTTATGCGTTGCAGAGAGATGGAAGCACCCATAAGGATGCAGATGGAAATGAGGACTGGACTCCATACTGCCAGGAAACCGTAGATCTGACCGGCGAATATCAGACGATCACGAAAGAGTTTCAGATGAAAGAGGATACAGATCCGGAAACGATCTTTAATATTGCCATGGGTGCAGTCGGTGGAAAACAGATCACACAGCAGCACAGAATCTGTATGGATGACATTGTGCTGGAAAAGATAAAGGCACCGGAGATCAAGCCGGAGGAAACCGGAAAGAATCTGCTGACCAATGGAGATTTTTCGGATGGAACGAATGGATGGGGCATTAATACAAATGCTGATCAGAAGGCAACAACAGTAGTTACTCATGGCGGTATTGTGTTTCATGTGATAAATCCGGGCGTAAATGACTGGGATGTTCAGCTTAATCAGCATGGATTTACACTTGAAAAAGGATGTAAATATCGTGTAAAATTCAAAGTCACTTCGACGAAAGCACGAACCATAAAACTCGGCTTAATGGATAACAATTGCCAGAAGTGGTATGGCGGAGCAGATATTTCTCTGGGGGAAGCAGAGGAAAAGGAAGTTAGTTGTGAATTTACGATGCCGCAGGACACAGATAATGATTCGAAAATGTTTATTTCCATGGGAAAAATCAGTGGTAAAAATACACCAGCTTCAGACATTACGCTGACGAATTTCTCTCTTGAGAAGATCACAGAGTAGTACCAGAAAGATAGTTTAAAAAGAAAACAGAAAAGACACCATGACAGAATCCATTTTTACGACAGGGGGCGTGTCATGGCGTTTTTCTGCATATTGGGGGAAGAAAAGGGGGAGAAGAGGAGTAATAAAAGGAGACATTTGAATGAGAAAGAAGAGTTGGAAACAGGTAGCGGCAATTGTCATATGTGCGGCATTATTAAGTGGATGTACGGGAGAAAACGGACAGAAAAAAAATACCGGGCGTAAGGAAGGACAGGTTGTAAATATTTATTGCTGGAATGATGAATTTAAGGAAATTTATGACAAATATGCATCAGATCTTGCTAAAAAACACGATGTTGAAGTGAATTTTGTCATAATTTCCAGTGATAACAATGCCTATCAGATCAATCTGGATGAAGCATTAAAAGAGCAGAATACATGTATTGATGATGACAAAGTGGATTTGTTTTTAATTGAGGCAGATTATGCATCAAAATATGTAAAGTCAGATAATTCCATTGATGTAAAAAAAACAGTGGGACTGACCGATGAGGATCTGAAGCAGCAATATGATTATACAAAGAAAATTGTATCGGAAAATGGAATACAAAAGGGAGTGACCTGGCAGGCAACGCCGGGGTTGTTTGCGTATCGCAGGTCCATTGCAAAAAAGGTATTGGGTACAGACGATCCGGATCAGGTACAAAAGCAACTGAAGGATTGGGATAAGTTTGATCAGGTTGCACAGAAGATGAATGCCGCCGGATATAAAATGTTATCGGGATATGATGATTCTTATCGGGCATTTTCCAACAATGTCTCACATCCCTGGGTGGTCGGTAACAAGATTGTTATAGATGAAAATATCAAAGGCACAGATACAGTTTTTGACTTTAAGGATATAGAGCAATCTATGAGTGGCAAGTTTGAAATCAATCCTCAAAATGAAGAGCTCAGTCTTGTTCGTAAAATTGCGCCAACCCTATTGACTGGTGTTACTTCGGATATGGAGATTTTGAAAAATGAACCGAGAGGCGTGCTTTCTGTATTAGGTGACGATGGTTATCCGTATGGTATGCCTGTCACTCATTGGTACAATGAAAAAAACGGGAAAATTTATTTTCACGGTGCAAAATCGGGACATAAAATAGATGCGATAAAAAATTGTGACAAGGTTTCTTTTGCATAGTGTCGCACAAACTCGTGAACTTCACGCTGATTCAAAAAACGTATTTCATGCTTCGTTGGATGTACATTTACATCAATATTTTCTGGATCAACTTCTAAAAAAAGTAAGTACGAAGAATGCTGATGACCATGCAAAATTCCTTCATAGGCCATACGTAACGCAT
>ERZ650307.1350-NODE-1350-length-13821-cov-7.447988_pt1 | contig 13821 bp, 20 predicted proteins | sample MGYA00376243_ERZ650307 | MGnify/ENA primary metagenome ERZ650307 (study PRJEB26733, sample SAMN07839242) | wastewater metagenome | biome: urban; feature: artificial channel; material: waste water | place: USA: North Carolina | collected 2016-03-31 ... | reverse complement strand
TAATGATTAAATCAGACACTCTTGAAAATACTAAAGATTTCAGAATCAGTGTTGCACCGATGATGGACTAGACAACATTTAAAAATTTATTCTTATTATCAGTGGTTTAATTCAATAATAAAAAGCACGGTGCAAATACGGTGCAAAATAACTATCGGTCCTATTATTTAGAGGACTCCATTTTTTCCTGAACAGCTCTATAAGTCTTCAAAAATATTTTTGGCAACTCTACATAACTCATCATTGCACCATTTGGTTCTTGAAAACCTAATGCTTCTGAAAAACGCTCACGCCAAAACATTTCCAAATCTCCACGTTGATAAAGTCTTGGTGGATGCATGTCAGGATCTAATAGTTTAAAAAACAGTTGAAATAATTCTTCGGTATGCATGACAGATCTCCAATAACAGTACAGAAAATATATCAGATGTAGAGATCACACACATATATATGACAGCAATGGCCAAAGTTTGAAAAAGGCTTTTTTAATGCGATTTTGAAGATTTTGAAAATTTCAGGTGAGAAAAAAAAGAGGTTAGAAAAGTTAGAAAATTATAAAACAGTATTCAAATATATGATTTATAAAGATTAATTACAATTTTAAAAAGGTTAGAAAATGGTTAGATTATGGTTAGTTCTAACCTCTAATTTTGGTTAGAAGTTCTAACCTTTTATATTATTGTTTTATATAAATATTTTAACTTTTATAACTTTTTTCTAACCACTTCTAACCTTTATATGGTTAGAAATTTAATTATTAAATATCAGATACTTAAATATTAAAAACCTTTCATTTTACTGTTTCTAACCTTTTTTAAGCACTATTGATTGAGTTGAAGGAACTTTTGATAAATCGCAAGTTGTAGGCATTCATAGAATCCCTGTTGAATTATGTAGAACTGAATTTTGAGCATTCGGCTGTGTCATGCACCAGTACTGCTGTGGCTTGGAGGGTCATCGGTTGGGATCACAAATCTGTTGAATATTCGACACATTTACTGGGCAGGTGAGGTGGGGGGTCAACCGCCCGCCTTGAACCGGCATCGGCATTTTCTGGAATTCTGCCCAAAAAAAAGCCCTCACACATGGAGGGCTTTTTTTTTCATGAAAATGCTGTGATCAGCTCTGCTTATCGGGCTTCACTTGCTGTGGCCATGCCTGGTCTAATCGTTCTGCATCAATTGCGTGTTCATCAGCTGACTTTGCGATTGCTCCACCACGGTCTGCCATTGTTTCGAGTACGGAATTGCAGGTCTTGGCGTATTCAATGAGGGCTTGATTGGAACCTGTGGACAGACGTTTGTCGGTATCACTGATCTGCTTTGACAACCGGTCAACAGCCAAAGCACTGTCACTGGCAGCAGCCAACGCAACTTGTAAGTTTTTATTTGCATTTTGTTCTGACTCCAATAATTGATGGGCCCATACTTTTTCCGTTTCAAGTGAAGCTGTAGCAGATTCAGATCTAGCAAGATCACGTTGTGTTTCAGCTAAAGTTTTTTGTGATTCGAGTAAATCAATTTGATGTGACTTACTTGTGCAGCTGATGACTGAAAATGCCAAAGCGATTGCCAAGGCAGCCATCACGATGAATTTCCAATTTTTTAATGCAATCGCGAGATACATTTTTTATTCCTTATTGTTTTGACGTAGATAGTTTTTCTTTCAGCAGATAGCCTTCAAGCATCCAAATTTTTTCACGTGCATTTTCATATGCGATCTTCTGACCAATGATTCGATCAAAATTTTCAGGACTTGCACATGCCGATTCACCAGTCACAGTGAAGCCATTTTCAAGTGATAAAACACAAATCGTTAATTGTGGAGCACCGCAACCTTTATAATCATCAGCAATATAGGCAGGCTCGACATCACCAGTTAAATAACGAATCGCTTTGATTTTTGAATCAATATAGTCGGGGGTTAGACGTGGTGCATTCAAACCTTTGTCCTGAATTTCTTTTTCGATTTCATTTTCAAATGACATGACATTTCTCACTGTTGTTTAAATTGAAGTTGATGAAACTCTTTGAAGCGGATGATCTGATCACCTGCCCATTCGTTCACTGTGTTAGCAAATAAGTTTTGAAGTGGGACAATTTCGGAATACCAATAGGCTTCGCGTGCTTCACTGATGGATCCGAAGCCACCGGCATTAGATGGAATGATTCCGAGAAGTTGTGGCGGTGTACGTTGGGATGCAAGAACATCATCACGTGTGACATTTTTAATATTTAAGAATTCATCTTTGGCAGCCAATTCACTAATCGGAATCAGTTGTAAGCCATCCTTTTTTCCACCAGGTGCATGAAGGAATAAATTGCGGAAGTTACCTGGACCACGTGAATCTTTCATGGCTTGTTTCAGACCTTCCACGTCATCATCATCAATCCCTGAATCGGTCATGTATAAGATGAAGCCGGCATGAGATCCGTTGTTGTAGTACTTGCGACGGAATAAAGTTGCTGATTCATTGAGCCAAACGGATTGAAGTGCAGCGATATATTCAGGGGTTCCGTAAATTTCTTGATCGACATCAATTCCTTTGATGTGACAAACGGTACCAGGTTTAAAAATGTGTTCTTCAAAACCATTCAGCAGCTGCAGAAATTCATTCGAGTTTTTCATGCGTCTGGTGTACTTGGCCATGAGTCCATCATAGTGATGTGGCTCATTCAATCGATTATCGATCCGCTGTAAATAACCATTCCCAAAAACCAAATAGTCGAAAGCAATGCGTTCAAACTCAGATGAACTGATTAATTTATTTGGTGTGAATGACGACACCAGTTGATTCTTTTTATAAAACACTGCAGTCGACAAATAAGGCATTGCCTTAAAAGATTTTGCCAAAGCATTCATACTGATATGTGGTTCGTAATAATTGCCACATAACCACGTTTCATAGAACTGTGATAAGTCACGGCCATTCATCACCGGTTCTGCATCACCGAACGTAAATGCCTGCACTTTGCTGTCGGACATTAGTAAATCTCCATAGAGGATTTTTTAGATTTTGTTTGGTCATCAAGGGTCAAAGGTTCATTAGCAAACGCATGGAAAATGGCAAAAGCCAAATCTGCATGACCGATGTTTTCTGCACGTGATGCTTCAAATGTCATTTGTCTTTGTGAAGCAGTCAGTGTTTTTCGAATAGCCATAATTGACATGGCCACGTCAGTGGATCCGGCATCAAATTCAAAACGTCCTTTGTTGATCACATCCATTGCTTTCATGACCAATTGTGTTTTGACATCGACGCTGTAATTGAATGTCGTTAAATTTGGGAAGAACTCAAGGACCAGTTGAGCAACACCAGTACCCATACCGGACTTGTCTAAGCCGATATATTTGACGTTATATTTGGTTGTTAATTTTTTGATGTATTGCGCTTGGCTGGCAAAGTCCATGCCTTTGAACTGATGATGTTCAAGCAAACGGAATTTTGGATAATCAGGTTCAGGTGGTGCAATGACCACAAGCCCTGCACTATCTCCACTTTCGGCTGGGTCATATCCGATCCATACCGGTTTATTGCCAAATGGACGAAGTGCCAACGGTTTAAAATCTTTGGACCATACTTCCCATGAATCGACCATACATGGCTGAATGATGGACAGTGGAAATACACTGTGACCATCATCAACGAATTCACACATATATAAATTTGCGAATTCTTCAGGACTGTTTTCGGCAATCAATTCATCAATATCGAATAGATCACAGCCTTGGCGTTCAGCATCTTGAATATTGACAATATGTCGCCACATTTTGTCGCCACATAAAGCACCGTCTCTTAAATTTGCATGACTGGTGTCAATCTCAACTCGATTTTCTTTGGTACGACCTTTATTGAAAGCATCCCCTGTCCAAAAGGCATACGCTTCATGCGTTTTACTTGAAGGTGTAGAAAAATAAGTTTTTTTATACTGCTTTTGGGCAGCCATTGCCGATGCCACTTTTTTCAGTGTGGCAAAGCCATGCACCCAAAAGAATTCATCAAAATATAAGTCGCCATGGTATGACTGTGCTGTTTTTGCATTGGTACCTAAGAAAATCAGCTGAACGGTATTACCGCATGGCAATGTGATTGAAATCGGATCGCCTTGCAGATCCACTTCAATGGATTGCATGACAAAGTTTTTGATGTAAGTTTTAAAGCCATGTGCCTGGGCTTTGGATGCAGACAAGAAAATCTGATTTCGACCAGTGGTGACAGCTTTGATCAATGCTTCACGTGCAAAATAGAAAGTCGCACCAACCTGACGTGATTTTAATAAGGCACGATTTCGCTGTTCACGCGCACGGTACCACACCTTTTGATACTCAAATAAACCTTCATCAAAGTCTTCAAGAAGTTTTTCAACCTGTTCTTCAGTCAGTGCATTTGGCTGTTTAGGTTTACGTGGTCCAGCATTTCTATTTTTAAGTTTTGGATTCAGATCGGTTTCGTTGCCACCGTCAGAATATTTATCAATGCGTGCCATGCGTTCCAGCTGGCGCATGAGCAAATCAATTTCCTTGTAATCACCAGGTGTTTTTTTCTCAAGAATAATCAGTTTGATCAATTGAGCAGTTAAAGCTTCACCGACTCGACCTGCAGGTGCATCTTTGTCCCATTCATCGCGTGTTTTCCAAGCGTGAACATTTTTATCAGGCTCGTCGATGTAATCTGCAATCGAGCTGATTCGCCACCCCATCCAATACAAAAATTTTGCTAGAAGGCGTTTGTCGAAGTTTAGATTTTTCGGTGTATCAAGTGCTTTATCCATTGGCTCATTAAGCCAACGCTATAACATTTATTCATTGTGGCTACTTTGTAAAACCCACTTAATACAAGCCCTTTGGATTGAATGTTTATGCCGTTCTTCCGATTCTGCTAACTACTTTAAATAGATTTTATCTATCGACATAGACACAGGATTCAGAAATGAAGAAATCCAAATTTTTCCGTGTTGCTGTTGCTGGATCCACGACTGATGGTCGCGTGATCGAAGCAACATGGATTCAACAAATGGCTGACAGCTACGATCCAAATACATACACAGCCTTAGGCAATCTTGAGCACTACCGTGGTTTTTCACCAAGTTCTGAATTTGGCACGTATGCAAAGGTCACTGCCTTAAAAGCTGAAGAAGTAGAAATCAACGGCACCAAAAAACTTGCATTATTTGCTCAAGTTGATGCCTTTGATCAATTGCTTGCATTACACAATGCAGGTCAAAAATTATTTACGTCCATTGAAGTCAATCCAAATTTTGCAGATACCGGCAAGGCATATTTGGTCGGTTTAGCATTTACTGACACCCCTGCTTCATTAGGTACGCAAATCATGGAATTTGCTGCTAAACAGCCTGAAGCGAACCCATTTGTGGGGCGTAAACAAGATGCAGCCAATTTATTTACTGCAGCTGAAGAAGCATCAATCGAATTTGAAGACGGCCAAGAAGCCCCAGCAAAGGGTCTGTTTTCTAAAGTTTTGGATTGGTTGAAGCCACAACAAGAAGAACAAGACAATAAAAATAAAGACCAATTCAAAGAAGTATCTGACTCACTTGAAGCGATTGCCAAAACGTTTGGTGAAAGTCAGACCAAGTTGCAAAAGGTCGAAACTGAGTTTTCGGAACTTAAAACTAAGCATTCTAAATTGGAAAAAGACTTCACTGATCTTAAAGCCAAATTAGAAGGTGAGGAAAATCCAGGTACACCACCTGCCCCTGAAAACACTGGCAACTTCTCTGAACAAATCGAGTGCTAATAGTTTAATCACTGTCAGCAGTCTATAAATATTGCTTATAAGCGAGAAAAAAATGCGTAACGATACACGTAAAAAATTCAATCATAGTTTAGCCAAAGTTGCTGAACTCAACGGTGTTGAATCGGCACAGGTGCAATTCACAGTAGCACCTGCACCAGCTCAAAAAATGGAAGAAAAAATTCAGGCTTCAAGCGAATTTCTTCAAAAAATTAATATCATCCCTGTTGATGCCCAAACTGGTGAAGCAATTGGTCTATCTGTCAATTCAACGATTGCAGGTCGTACTGACACTACAGGTAATGGTGAACGTACACCAACTGATCCAACCGGTTTAGGTGCAGACAAATATGAATGCAAACAAACCAATTTCGATGTGGCAATTCCTTATGCAAAACTTGATGCATGGGCTCCGTTTGCTGACTTCCATCAACGTTGGACCAATGCCGTTGCTAAAGCGATTGCTTTAGATCGTATCATGATTGGTTTCAATGGTACCTCAGCAGCAGCAACCACTGACCGTTCTACAAATGCAAAACTGCAGGACGTGAACATCGGCTGGTTACAAAAAATCCGTACCAATGCAGCTGATCGCGTAATGACGACAGTGACAGTTGGTGCAACTGGTGCATACAAAAACTTAGATGCCTTGGTGGTTGATGCAGTCAATGAATTGATTGATGAAGTCCATCAAGATGATACGGATCTGGTCGTGATCTGTGGTCGTTCACTGTTGGCAGACAAAAACTTCCCAATGGTGAATGATGCATCTGACAATACCAATGTATTGGCTGGTCAAGTGCTATTAAGCCAAAAACAAATTGGTGGCTTACCTGCAGCACGTGTACCGCATTTCCCTGACAATGCACTTTTAATTACGTCTTTTGACAACCTGTCAATCTACTATCAAAAAGATGCAAAACGTCGTTACATCCAAGAAAAACCAAGCAAAAACCGCATTGAAGATTATCAATCTTCAAATGAAGCGTATGTGATTGAAGCATACGAAAAAGTTGCATTGGTTGAAGGCATCACAATCGAATAATAGGTGATTTATGTTGAGTCCAGCTCGACGACATCGCCTTCAGGCTTTGGCAGCGAAAGAAGCTGCCAAGGCTGATGAATTTGGTGGTGTACGTCCAGACGCAAGCGTCTACCAATTACAACTGACCGAACTCAAAAACGATATTCATGTTTTACGTTCAATTCAGTCACAAGAAAAACGTGCTGAAGCGAAAAAAGAACTGATTCCAAAGCACATGCCTTATGTGTTGGGTATTGTTCAGTCAGGCGCAAAAGTTGAACAGGATGAAGTCATTACCACCATCATGCTGTGGTGCTTTGACTGTGGTCTATTCAATCAAGGTTTAAGCCTTGCTGAATATGCTTTAGAGCAAAACTTAAAAATGCCTGATTCATTTAGTCGCAGTACTGCAAGTATTGTTGCTGAAGAAATTGGTAATGCTGCACACAAAGCTTATCAAGACGGTCAAATATTCAAATTCGATGTGCTTTATAAGGCAGATCAATTGACTGCCAACCATGATATGCACGATCAGATTCGCGCCAAATTATATCTGGGACTTGGTCGTACTTTATTGCAATTAGAACATGGAGCCGAAGCAGTAGAGTTCATTAAAAAAGCGATTGCAAAAAATGAAAACTGTGGCGGTAAAACTGATCTGAAAAAGGCTGAAAAGCTTTACAAAGAACAATTAAAAAATTCACCTGAACCGATGCTGAATGCTGATGGTTCACAGGTCGTCGATGATCAAGGCAACTTGATGTTTCATCCGACGTAACGAGTGCCCCGCGCCAACCGAGGGGCAGAATTGACGCTGTAATGACATTTTTATGCGTAATTACAAACTCAATTCTCCACCCCTCAACTATTTGAGAATGACAATGACCGGACTAATTGCAAACGGCAACCGCAACAATGAAGAAGTTGTCATCACCAGTGATTCATTTTTCCCTGGCATATCGAGCAAAGCCATTCGTGAAGCATTGCGCTTTGATGGAAGTATCACTGATCAGCGTTTAATTCCTGCAATTGAATCAGCCATCATTGAAGTCAATGATCAGCTCGAATCCCTGACATCAAAAGCAGCATCACTTGCTGAAATCAGTCCAAAAACCATCACCACAAAAGGTGTGGAAAAACCCATCACTGAAGTTCTGTATTTTCGTGCCGTTGCAGCAGCTGTTGGTGCTGAACTGACTGAAAAGTATCGTGCTTATGACACCAACAACAATGGTGGCCAAAAAGCAGATGATCTGACACCAACGATTGATGATTACCGTCGAGATCTGCGCTTTGCCATTCGTGATTTAAAAAAAATTCGTCGTTTGAATGTGGAGCTGGTATGACTCAGAAATGTAATTCATGTTTCAAAGGTTTTGATGGACGCAATGGAAATGGCTATCAGCCTTGTTCATGCCTCAAAAAACCTGAATTTGTTCCTGTGCCTGGACCAATCAAAATTGATACACGCTCAAAAAACAGAACTAGCTTCTGGGGAAAGTGGTTTAAATGAAAACTGTTTATGCCATTCAGAATGACACGGTTGACGCAATTTGTTGGCGCAACTATGGACGCTCATCTGGTGTGGTCGAAGCAGTACTTGAAGCCAATCCACACTTGTCTGAATTTGGTCCATTTCTCCCGATGGGGACAAAGGTTCAGTTACCAGAACTTCAAACACAACAAAATAAAACGCAAAGCATTCAGCTTTGGGACTGAGAACAAAAAATATGGCTGAACCAACCACATCAACGACTGTCGCAATTACCGCTTCTGCCGGCTTGGTATCACTCCTTCCATTCGTGAATGGTGATGCACTGTTTGGTGCAGTAATTGGTGCAGCATTTTTGGCATATACCCAAGTGTCACTGAGCTATGGAAAACGTATTTTTTCGCTCATGTTGTCCGTTGCCTTGGGCTATGCCTTAGCCCCTGAAATTTCAAACCGAACTGGTGTGAACAGTCACACGGTCATTGCTTGCTTTACCAGCATGTTTGCCTTGCCTGTATTGGTGAAGGTCATGAAATGGGTGAACAAGTCGACATTGACTGAGATCTTCAACACCACTTCAAAGTTCTTTTCTGCCCTGTCCAACACTTTTGGAAAGGAGAATAAAAAATGATGCAACTCATGTTGTCGCCATTGGCACAAACAATTTTTTCCATCGTTGCCGTGCTGTGCTATGTGGCATGTGCATTCCGTATTTTATGTTTTGATCGTTTGCACCTGCAAAAATGTTCGTTTCGACTATTTGCAGTTGTTCTGATCGGTGCATTCCTTGCACAAAGTATTCATATCATTTTCATTAAAGATCCGGTCACGATTTGGGATGCCATTCTCGCGGTGTTCTTAGTGGTCTTTATTTTTCGAAGTAAAGGCAATGTCGTTTCAATGCTAAGGAGCACACCATGAGCATTTTAAAATTAGGTTCAAAAGGTTCAGCCGTCACTGAATTGCAAAAACTGCTGATTAAAAATGGCATAACCGGTAAAAATAAGAAGCCACTCATTGCTGATGGTGACTTTGGTGAAAATACTGAATATGCCGTGATTCAATTTCAGAAATTGAAAAATCTGAAAGTCGATGGATTGGTCGGTGACTACACACTAAAAGCCCTACGTGGTGAATGCACCAGTAAACTTTTAAAAGAAAGTGATTTAGTCGAAGGTGCCAAACGTTTGGGTGTGCCTGTCATCGTAATCAAAGCCATTGCTGAAGTTGAAACGCTGGGTGAAGGTTATTTGCCAAATGGTAAGCCTAAAATTCTGTTTGAACGTCATCGCATGTATTTCTATTTGAATCAGAAATTCGGCAAAACCAAAGCCAATGCACTCATGGCCAAACATCCGAATATTGTGAATACCAAAACAGGTGGTTATCACGGTGGATCTGCTGAGTACACACGTTTAAGTCAAGCCAAGCAGCTTGATGAATCATGTGCATTACAGTCGGCATCTTGGGGACGTTTCCAGCTCATGGGTGAAAATTGGAAAGCACTAGGTTATGCATCTGTTCAGGAATTTGTAGCACAGCATGAACAAAGTGAAAGCCTTCAGTTTGAAGCATTCCTTCGCTACTGTGAAACCAAGTCTGGTGAAGTGGATGACAAAAAATGGATGCTCATCGATGCGTTACGTCAAGAAAATTGGCATGTCGTTTTTTCGCTGTATAACGGCAAAAACTATAAAAAACTGGGCTATGACACTAAGTTTTTACGTGTGATGAACCGCCTCGATCCAAACTATAAGAGTGCAAAAGCTGCATGAAAAAGCCCAATCAATTAAGAGAATATTTACTCAAAGCGATTCCTGATCTGAGTCCTGATCAGGATCGCTTATTGATCTTCACCAACAATGGTTCCCTTCGCAGTACCATGGTCAGTGGTTTTAGTTTCGAAATGTCATACACATTGGACCTGGTCATTACTGACTATGCCGGTGATGTTGATGTCATTGGAGTCGTGCTGTTCACGTGGATTGCAGAAAATCAGCCTGAATTGATGGCCAACCATGAGAAAGGCAAACAAGCCATTAGTTTTGAAGCTGAACTGATCGATAACAGTAAATATGACATTAACTTCCAAATTCCACTGACTGAACGTGTCGTCGTGAAAAAGTTGTCAGACGGCAAATTAGAACTCAGTCATCCTGAAGAACCAAAGTACACAGAATATGAACCTGCCACTGATTTTGAAGTCATCGATCCATCGGGTGAAGTCATTGCTTCATGGACCACTGCTGAAAAACAAGGTTGGTCATTAGATATGCCACCGACAGGTCGAAACCCATGACGAACAATGTTGAAGAACTTGCCACCTACTTACAGCCGTATTTGGAACGGTTGTCAGTGGGTGAACGTGCCAAGCTTTCAAAACAGATCGGTCGTGATTTAAGAAAAAATCAGGGCAAACGTATTTCTACACAACAAAATCCTGATGGTTCAACATACACCCCAAGGCGCAAACGCCTACGTGAACAAAAAGGCAAAATTAAGCGCAAAATGTTCACCAAATTAAAAAATACTGCTCATTTAAAATTGCTCAGCACCGCTGATGCCATTGCGATTGGCTTTGTGGGTCGTGTTGCACGTATTGCCCAAGTACATCAGGAAGGTTTAAAAGATCGTGCGGAACGTGGCGCACCGAGTGTGGTCTATCCAAAACGTGAACTTTTAGGCTTCACAGATCAGGATCTAAAACTGATTGAAGATTCATTCTTAAAACATATCAATCTTTAAGTTTTCAACATTGTAAAACTCACTTAATACAAGCCCCATCAGCTGAAAAGGCTTAGTCCTTGACGCAAAGTGTTTGTATGAATGCAGATACTAACCGTCGTCTTGAAAATATTGTTCGATTTGGAACCATCAAGACCATCAATCCGTCTAAACCTATTCCACGTGTCATCGTCAATTTAGGCGATATCGAGACACCAGAAATCCGTTGCCTGAATATTCGTTCCGGTGATGATGCAACTTGGGATATGCCATCGGCAAATGAAGAATGTGTGGTCATTTCACCATGCGGTGACATCGGTCCAACAAGCTTTGTCTTGTACGGCTTTTATAACGATGACCACCCTGCACCCTCTGATGATCTAAACAAAAAAATTCGTATGTTTGCCGATGGCTGTGTCATTGCCTATGACATTAAATCTCATGAATTATCTGCAGTGTTACCTACAGGCGGAAAAGCAAATATTGTTGCGGATGTTACCGTAACTGGTACTTTACATGTGACAAAAGATATTACAACGGATGCTGATGTCACTGCAGGTAATATCAGCTTGAAAAAACACAAAACTTCAGGCGTTCAAGGTGGTTCTGCAAATTCAGGAGTACCAGTTCCATGATGTCACGCAATACCGGATTAAGTTTATCAAGTGAAGCTGATCAAATTCGTCAATCCATTCAAGACATTTTAACCACACCGATTGGTTCACGAATTATGCGTCGAAACTATGGTTCATTATTACCGCAATTAATTGATGCTCCATTTAACGATATCACTCGCCTGCAATTATTAGCTGCTACCGCAACTGCACTGATGCAGTGGGAAGATCGAATCAGTATTGAATTCATATCAATTGATCCGATTGATCAAGGAAAATTTATTTTAGACCTAAGCTTAATAAAGCTTGATAACAATCAAAATCAATCTTTAAGTATTCCATTAAACTTTGGGGCGATCTCATGAGCACCGTTGACTTTTCTCAATTACCAGAGCCAAACCTTATTCAGGAGCTGGACTACGAGTCCATTTTCAATGAACGCAAAGAAAAGTTTATCGCGTTATACCCAGCTACTGAACAGAACCAATGGCGGACGATTCTGAATCGTGAATCAGATCCGGTCGTAAAAGTTTTACAGGAAAATGCCTATCTTGAACTGTTATATAGAAATAAATGCAATGCTGATGCACGGTCTTTATTGCTGGCCTATGCTGAAGGTTCTGATTTAGATCACTTAGCTTTAACTGAATATGGCCTAATCCGTTTAATTGTCACCCCTGCAGATAACTCAGTAGTTCCACCTAGTCCAGCTATTTATGAATCTGATGAACGATTACGTGAGCGTTGCTTATTATCTTTTGATGGGATGAATACTGCTGGATCTGCAAATGCGTATCGCTATTTTGCTTTATCCGCAGACGGTCGTGTTGATGGTATTAAAGTCAAATCAGATGAAGAAACACCGTGTTTTTTAGACATTGTGATTACACAAGTCGATAGTGAAAATGGTGCAGCATCAGCAGAATTAATTCAAATAGTTCAAACCGCCTTAGATCCTGATACAGTGCGTCCAGTTGGTGATAGACCAACCGTCAAATCAAGTATCGCAACAAATTACCAAATTGAAGCATCTCTATATGTTGGTAAAAATGCTGAGGATGCATTGTTACTTGAAGCAGCAAATATTCGTTTAGATAAATACATTAAAAACGCTCAAAAAAACGGTGAAAGTATTTACCTATCTGCAATTTATGCTGCATTGCATGTAGATGGGATTGAGCGAGTACAAATTATTTCACCGACGGCAGATTTGGTAATGGATAATTATCACCATCCATATTGCACAACTAAAAGCATTACGGTTGGAGGTGTGATTTGACAAGTTTACTTCCTCCAAATTCCACAGACTTAGAAAGAAAACTTGCTGAAGCAGGTAAAGATGCTTTTGATTTACCATCAATCCGTATCATCAAAGATATCGATCAGGTGCCATCGCAGTTTTTACCATTTATCGCATGGCAAAAGTCAGTCGACTATTGGGATGAGAACTGGCAAGAAGCGTTAAAACGTAAAGTCATTAAAGAATCACGAGCTTTACATCGAATTAAGGGTACAGCCGCTGCAATTAAACGTGCACTAGAACCCTTTGGTTATGAAATAAAGCTGATTGAATGGTTTCAGGCAGTGCCGAATTTAATACCAGGTACTTTCAATCTTGAGTTGGATTTAATTGGGAAAAGTTTAAATCAAGAAGTCTATAACGAAATTAATCGACTCGTCTCTGATGCAAAAGCAGCTTCAAGGCATTTGACCAATCTGACTATTACCACAAATCCTATTTTAACGATCCGCAATATTCTTGTGCATCAAACAGCATTCACTTTTTCCAGCGAGCCTAAAGCATGAGTGATTATTTTAACGTCACAACTAATGTTGGTGATGCTGCAATTGCGACAGCGATTGCCAACAATTCAAAACTAAATATCACACATATTGCGTTTGGTGATGGCAATGGATCTGTTCCAACACCAACCAAAACAAGAACAAGCCTAGTACGTGAAGTACACCGTCAAGCTGTCACTAAATATGCAATGCACCCAACGATTGCGAATTACATTGTGATAGAGACCATTATTCCGTCAAATATTGGCGGCTTCTGGATTCGAGAAATGGGGATTATTGCAGATAATGTTCTTATCTCACATGGTTCACATGCCCCATTTTTTAAAGTGGCAGATCCTGACGGTGTAAGCGAATACCGACTTAAATTTACTCAAAATGTCCGTAGATCGGAAGAGCGTCGTGTAGGGAA
>ERZ650307.1345-NODE-1345-length-13844-cov-4.569222_pt1 | contig 13844 bp, 12 predicted proteins | sample MGYA00376243_ERZ650307 | MGnify/ENA primary metagenome ERZ650307 (study PRJEB26733, sample SAMN07839242) | wastewater metagenome | biome: urban; feature: artificial channel; material: waste water | place: USA: North Carolina | collected 2016-03-31 ... | reverse complement strand
TTTGGAATAAATATATAAAAAATATTAAATTTATTTAGAATAATTAAAAATAAATTGTATAATTTTGTAAAAAATTAGTAGTAAAAATAACAAACGCAGTTAAAAGTTTCTTTGGTTTTCCCACTTATGCTCGATTAAGTGATGGTACTCACACCTATAATTTGGAAATGAGTAGGGGTTTGTTTTCAATGTTCGGTTCTAAGAAATATTTTCGATTAAAAGATAATTATTTAGATTATTATGAAGAAATTCCTTTTTTAGCAACGTGCGTTGACTTAATTGCTGACACCGTAGCAAGTGTTAACATTAAAGAGGTTGGTGATAATGGAGACGATTTAGGCGAAACTGATTTTATTAAACTACTAAACAACCCTAACAAATTGCAAGATAGAATGTCATTTTTAAAGGAAAGTGCTATTCATATATTAGTAAATGGGCTAAATGTACAATATTTGAATACTTCAAATAGAAAAAGGATAGACTCTAGCTCTGAAATATACAATTTGCAGTTTAACAGATTGATGTTTCCTGAAATTAAAGACCGTTACATATTAACATCTTGGATTTATTCTAGTTTACCAGTATTAGAAGATTTAGAAGAAGGAGTAAAAAGGGATTACACAATGAATGAGATACTTTTCATCTATGATAGTTTACCTTATTCAATGAAAAGAGAAAACTACTCAAAAACTTACTTTTTGCCACATTCTAGGGTTACTTCTTTAGCTTATCAACTACAAACCTTAACAAATATTTCAGATTCAATGGCTTATCTTACTTCTGCGCCTGTATTAGGTGTTTTAAGTAAGAAAAACGGAAATAATATAGTGCCTTTGGGTGGTGCTGAGAAAGCAGATATTGAAACAAAAGTTAATGGTTTGGGTAAATATGGTGCTGGTTTAGGTAAAACGGGAGGTATCATTGCAGCAAATGAAGAGTTATCTTACTTATCATTATTAACGGATAGTGCTAAGTTAAACTACAATAACTACGAAAATATGGCTAAAGAAGCCGTAAAACAAAGATATAATATCCCAAATGACCTTATAGATACCAAAGAAAGAGGTAGCACCTACGAAAATCAACAATATGCAGAAGCTAGATTTGCTAAGTTGATATGTGCAAGTATTTCTGATAAAATATTAAACGGTTATATGAATAAATATAATTGGTATTTTCAATCAAGAGGCACTAAGTTAGTAGGTGATTATAATCATTTACCTAGTATTATAGCAGTAGATGGTGTTGAGCGTAATGATGGTTTAGTAAAAAAGACCACAGCATTAAAAAATCTATTAGATGCCTATGAAAAAGCTAAATTATTAGGTGTTTCTATGGATTTAGAGGAATTTATGAAAAAAAATGGATTTGACGACTTAATTTAAACAGTTATGCCAAAAATTAGATTAGACGACTTAATAAAGTATCAAGGAGATAACGAAATTGTTAAAAAAGTAGTTAAAAAGATTAAAATGGTTAATAATAACGAAATAATCAATAAAAATGATAAAAGAACCAACATTCAAAAGCAGAGATGAGCGTTTAGAGTGGTTATATGCCCACAAAAACGACTTAATTTCTATGAAAAAAATGCAAGTAAAACACGCAGATGCTTGTGGTGGTTTCTTGATTTTACCCGAAAATAACGAAATTATCAAAGGTATAGATGGTGTAAGACCGTTTAATTCGTTTAAGAGCGGACAAATAGGTGTTTCTGCGGTTATTAATACTACTAATATCTTAGATTCTCACGGTGATGTTCATTTAGATAACCTTTGGAATAAATCTTTGAAAGAAACTAAGTTTGTCTATCTAAATAACAACCATAAGAGAGATTTTGAAAATATTATCTCTAATAAAGTAGAAGCTTACGTAGTAAACACTACTTTTAAAGCATTAGGATATAATTTTGAAGGAACAACACAAGCCTTAGTATTTAATGCTATTATAGACGAGAAAAGCCCTTATGATAATGATAAAAAAACACCTTTATATGATGCTTATAAGGGCGGAAACATCAATAATCATAGTGTAGAAATGCAATATAAAGACATTTTACTAGGAATAAATGATAAAAGATACCCAGAAAACAAAGAAATTTTCGATACTTATATTAAATATGCTAAAAATGTTACTCCTGATATGTATGATGAGATAGATGATGTATGGTTTGTAAAACAAGCGCACGTAATGGGTGGTGCAGCAGTACCTCATGGAAGTAACGCATATACACCTACTTTAGAAGTAGAACAGTCGCAAGACATTCAAAATAGTGAAAAAGGCATTCATCAAGAACAGCCATTCGACATTGAAAAATTTAAAAATTTATTATTTTAATTATGGAAATTGAAAAACAAGTTGCTGAATTGGTGAATGAGAAAGTAACCACAGCTAAAAAAGAAACAGAATCTAAAATTGATTCAGTAAAGAGTGAATTAGAGACTACTATTGGTACTAAAACAACAGAAATTAACCAATCAGTAGAAGCGGTAAAAACTGATGTATCTGAAATTAAAACCGTTATTGATGAAATGGCAAAAAATGGTAGAGGTATGAACGTAGAAAATGAATTGTTAAAAGCAATTAAAGAAAAACAAGAAGATATTGCTAAGGCTTATAAATCAGGAAACGGATTTGTAGAGTTTCAAGTTAAAGCGGTAGCAGATATTACTACTGCAAATGGTGTAAACACAGCTCCTCCAACAATTACAGGAACGCAACAAGCGCCATTATCAAATGTTAATTTGAGACAAATGGGTGTTTTACAATTGACTACTCAATTTAACACTAATCTTGCAGCTTATCCATATACAGAAGCAAAACCAAAAGATGGTGATTATGCTTTTGTAGCGGAGGGTACTGCTAAACCTCAAATTGATTTCTCTTGGGAAACTAACTATGCTAAGCCAGTAAAAATAGCAGCTTGGGAAAGATTAACAGAAGAATCAGTGCAAGATGTTGACGGTTTAGAAAGTGTAGCTAAAGATTATCTATTTAAAAAACATAATCTTAAAAAATCAAAATCTATCTTGTTTGGTAATGGTGTAGCACCTAATCCTAAAGGAGCAACCGTATATGGTAGAGCATTTTCTGCTGGCGCATTAGCAACATCAGTAGTAAAACCTAACTTTATGGATGTAGTGAATGCTTGTATCACAAATATTTATACTACTCATAATTATCAAGATGAAATGCCTTATATGGCTAACTTGGTAATGGTAAATCCAAATGATTTCTTTATTCAATTAGTTTCTGCAAAAGATGCTAATGGTTTACCTCTATATCCTAGTGCTTCGTTATTCAATCAAGTAACTATTGGAGGGGTAACAATTATCCCAGAAGAAAGTATTCCTGCTGGTAAAATATTTGTAGCTGATATGAGTAAATATAACACTACAAACTATTTAAGCTATACCGTAAAAATTGGTTGGGTAAATGATGATTTCATCAAAAACCAATTTGTAATTTTGGGCGAATCAAGATTCCACGCATTCGTTAAAAAATTAGACGAACAAGCGTTTATCTATGATGATAAATCTACAATAGAAGAAAAATGGAGTGCATTTGCCAATGCTTGGTTTGATGGCAAAGATGACCCAAATGTCTCTATTCTTAGAATTGCTCCAGAAGATGTTTATTATTGGGATACCAAAGCTGGTAAACTCGTTTCTTTATTGTCATTTGCTACTGCGATTGTTACTGGTAATAAAACCGATAACAGTGATGGAGTAGAAGGACAAATTTCAATCTAGAAGCACTCAATATATATCGAAGTCCGCAATTTATTGCGGGCTTTTTTACCATTCAATTAACTTTTCAGCGGTAATAATATATTTTTTAAAAGTGGAATTTTGCTTTTTCTCAAAATTGGTGTCAAGTCCCGTAAATTGAGAAAATGCAGGCAAAATAATTTGATTTTCCGAGACTAAAAAGCAAGGAAATTTCAATTTTTGTCGGTTTTGAGCCATCAATGAAACTCCAGGATGAATGTGTCCACCAATTTGTGGTTTTTGAAGGGAATCTAAAGATTCGTGAGAGAAAATTAGAGTTTCGGTTTCATAAATTTCAGTTTCTTCCATTCCGAATTCTTCTGAAAATCTGTCGTGATTTCCTTTGACGAGCAACCATTTTATCGTATTAAAACTTTCAAACCATTTTCTGAAAATTTCTATTTCAGAATTCAGTTCTGCGTGAAACAAATCGCCTACAATGATTATCTTTTCAGGCTCATAATGTTCTATTAATTTTTGGAGATTTTCTAAATCTTTTTCAATCACGCCATTCGGTAAAGCAATGCCGTTTTTTCTGAAATGTGCTGTTTTTCCTAAATGTAAATCAGACAAAATCAAGGATTTTTCTTTGTCCCAAAAAATACTTCGGTATTGGTTGAGCGTCAATTGTTCTCCAGCAAAATTGATAGAAATTTCAGAAATCATGTTGCAAAAATACGAGAAAAATTATCGAGAAAAACGATTTCTTTTTTTAGGAATTCCAGCGGTTTTCATTCTTTCTATTCTGGTCAATAAATCTTCACTAGAAAGCGATTGACGGAGACTGTCTACTTTTATGGGGAAACTCAGTGGTGTAAATTGGGTGGTTTTCTCGAATATAATTTTAGAAGCCGAAATTCTCTCAAAAGCTTCTCTTAGTCGTACTTCTTCTAACTGATTGTTAAAAACTTCGGTGTAAGCTTGTCTCAAAAGTAAATTATCTGGTTCGTAATCTTCCAACACTTTAAAAATAAGGTTTGACGAAGATTGAATGCTTTTAAATTTCTTTTTGTTGCCGTAATAATTTTGTAAAACCAAGCCAGAAATCACCGCAATATCTCGAAATTTTCTTTTGGCCATTTCCGCAGCATTGATACTTGCCATCACATCTTGAATGAGATTTTCTTTGCTCAATATTTGTTGCAAATGCTTTTCTTCTAAAGGAATCGGTTGGTCGCTACTCAGTTCAAAACCATAATCATTCATCGCCATGGTAAAAGAAATCGGGAAAATTTTAGAAATTCTGTACGCTACCAAAGCAGACATCACTTCGTGAACCAATCTTCCTTCAAATGGATACATAAAAAGGTGGTTTCCGTATTTGTTTTCGATGAGTTCTACCAAAAATTCATCAGATTTCGGAATGTGAGAAACGCCTTCTTGGTCTAGAAGCAACGGTTGTAGAAATTTTAGTTCTTTTTCTTTAGGATTTGGTGAAAGAGAATCCTCTAATTTTTCTCGTAAAAAATGAGACAAATAGGAAGTCATGGGCAATCTTCCACCTGCGTAACTTGCTGCAATTCCGCGTTTTTTTGAGCTTAATTTTACCTGAACTTCCTGTTCTTTAATATTCACAATTTCTAAAACTCTTCCTGCTAAAATAAAAGCATCTCCTTTGTTCAAACGGGAAATAAAAAACTCTTCAATCATCCCAATGTAACCACCACCGAAAAATTTCACTTTCATCATTACATCACTTACAATCGCACCCAAATTCATACGATGAAGCATCGCAATTCTTCTGCTTTTGACTTTGTAAATTCCGTCTTCTATCACTACTTTTTGGAATTCTTCATAACTTTTTAGGGATTTTCCACCAACAGTGATGAACTGCAAAATCCATTTCCATTCTTCATCGGTCATTTCTCGAAAACAGAAAGTTTCTTTGACTTGTTTTTTGATTTCTTCTTCTCTAAAACCTTCACCAACTGCCAAAGTCACGAGAAATTGCACCAAAACATCAAAAGCTAAAACAACTGGCTCTCTTTTCTCGATTTGATTCTGTTTATGCGCTTCTTTCAACGCTGCCACTTCTATCAATTCCAAAGAATGGGTAGGAACGAAATAAATTTTAGAAGTTTCAAAAGGAGAATGTCCGCTTCTTCCCGCTCTTTGTAAAAATCTTGCAACACCTTTACTGGAACCGATTTGAATCACGGTATCTACAGGTTTGAAATCTACGCCCAAATCCAAAGAAGAAGTAGAAACTACCGCTTTTAAATAACCCGAAGCTAAATTATCTTCAATCCAATTTCTGAGTTCAAAATCTATCGAACTGTGATGAATCGCGATTTGACCAGCTAAATCTGGATTGACTGCCAATAAATTTTGATACCAATTTTCCGCTTGATTTCTGGTGTTGGTAAAAATGAGAGTAGTCTTGCTTTGGTCGATAATCGGAAGAATTTTTTCTGTCATTTTGCTTCCCATGTGTCCAGCCCAAGGCAAAAGTTCTAATTCATCTGGCAAAACGGAAAGGATTTCTATTTTCTTTTTTTCTTTTGCGAGAACTATTTTTTTTGGAGTTTCATAAGGAACTAAAACGTCTAACGCTTCTTCTAAATTTCCGATGGTGGCGGTTAATCCCCAAATTTTCAAATTTTTAGAAATGCTTCGTAAATGCGAAAGCGCCAATTCTACCATCACGCCTCGTTTTGACGAGAGCAATTCGTGCCATTCATCTACAGCGACACATTGTAGATTTTCAAAAAATTTGGTTTTAGATTTTTGAGCGAGAAGCAAATGCAAACTTTCTGGAGTTACTACCAAAATTTCGGGCATGTTTTTGGTCTGTTTTTGCTTTTCTGATGCAGAAATGTCGCCGTTTCTTACTCCAACTGTCCAATCCAATCCGATTTCGTCAATGGAAGTTTGCATCGCTTTTGCAATGTCTTTGGAAAGCGAACGAAGTGGAGTTATCCAAAGCAGTTGTAATTTGGACAAGTCTCGACTTGTCCTTACTTTTTCTGGATGATTGAGGAAATCATTGACAACTGCTAAAAATACCGAGAATGTTTTTCCAAAACCAGTAGGAGCCACTACCAATCCTGAGAAATTTTGAGCATACAAATCCCAAGTTTCCTCTTGAAAAGAAAACGGTTTTTGACCTTTTTCGTTCATCCAATTTTGGATGATTTGGTAACCTTGGGTTTTATTAATTTTCATTGAATTGATTTGTACAAGTCTCGACTTGTCCCTACATTATTAAACTTTTTACGGTTTCTATGGTGTCTATTTCGTCTGCAGTTTTGTCTTTTCGCCATCTTAAAATTCTTGGAAAACGCACTGCAACACCAGATTTATGTCGACTGCTATAACCAATTCCTTCAAAAGCAATTTCGAAAACCAATTCGGGTTTCACGGTTCTCACTGGTCCGAATTTTTCTAAAGAATTATTGCGGATAAATTTATTGATTTCCATAATTTCTTTATCCGTTAAACCAGAATATGCTTTGGCAATGGTGACGAGTTTTTCGCCGTCTTTTATCGCAAAAGTGTAATCTGTATAATAAGCGCTCCTTCTTCCAGAGCCTTTTTGCGCATAAATGAGTACCGCATCAATCGTGAGTGGAGCAACTTTCCATTTCCACCAATCGCCTTTTTTTCTTCCTGCATGATAAATAGAATTTTTACTTTTCAGCATTAATCCTTCTGAGTTGATTTCTCTAGATTTTTCACGAATTTCATGAAGTTCTTCCCAATTATTAAAATCGATAATTTCTGACAATCTGAGATTTGAAATTTGAGATTTGAAATTTTCAGCATTTTGAATGAGATTTTCTAATTTCTGTCTTCTAACTTCTAACTTTTCATTCCGTAAATCTTCAAAATCAAGTTCTAATAAATCATAAACGTACAAACCTACTGGAATTTCTTCCATCATTTTTTTAGAAACATTTTTTCGATTCAGACGTTTTTGCAAGTCATTAAAATTGAGAACTTGCCCTTCTTTAATGGCTAAAATTTCACCATCTAAAACAAAATTTCCAGAGATTTTTTTGATGTTTTCTACGAGTTCAGGAAATTGTTCTGTTACCAATTCTTCACCACGACTCCAGATGAAAATTTCTTCATTTCTTTTAATAATTTGTCCACGAATTCCATCCCATTTATATTCTATTTGCCAATCTTTTGCTTCTCCTAACTTTTCTAGTTCGTTTTCTAATGGATATGCCAAGCAAAAAGGGTAGAGTTTTGATGCGTCTGTATTGATGTTTTCGCCATTAATCAATTCAGAAAATTGAGTTTCTTCTACTTTCCATTTTCCGATAATGGCATGCATTAAAGCGTTTTCATCAATTCCTGAATATTTTGAAAGTGCGTTCACCAATAATTTATGAGAAACGCCAATTCTGAAACTTCCGCCAATTAATTTGTTGAAAATCAATCGTTCTTGCGTATCAAGGTTTTTCCAGGCATTTGTGACGAATTCTTTTTTTCCTTCATCAGTTTTATCATGTAACGCGATAATTTCTTTCATCCAAACGGAAAGTGATTGGTCAATAGAATTTTCAGAAGGCGGCAATAAAAGTGCGATGGTTTCGCCTAAATCGCCTACAGAAGCGTAACTTTCTAAAAATAGCCATTCTGGAATTCCAGAAATTTCCATTGCCCAAAGTTTTAGAAAATTGGTTTTTACAGGTCTTTTTGGTCGTTTTCCTGTGAAAAGTGCAATCAGCCACAATTTGTCTTCTTCTGTTGCGGTAGAAAAGTAATGTACCAACGCCGAAATTTTGTCGTTGGTCTTATTAGATGTTTCTAACGTAGAAAATAATTGTGAAAATTGCTTCATGGTTTATAATTCTGAATTAGAATTTTCTTCTTGATTTCCAGGTTCTATATTGTCGTCTCCTTGTTCTTCTTCGCCAAATTTGGTTTTCACTACTTCAGCAGCAATTCCGATTTCATTTAAATATTTTGAGAAGATTTCAGTAGAGCCATGGGTTACATATACTTTTTCGGCTTCTGTAGATTTTACCGTTTGTAATAATCCGTTCCAATCGGCGTGATCCGAAATCGCAAAACCTGCATCTGCAGATTTCCAGCGTCTTCTTCCTCTCACTTGCATCCAACCAGAACAAATTGCGGTAGCAGCATTTGGAATTTTTTTAATCATATTCGTTCCCAATAAAGCTGGCGGAACGATGACGATTTGATTTTCTAGTGCTTTTTTATCATCAATTTCTAAAAGTTGAGTTTCTGGTAAAATCAATCCAGTAGAAGAAATAGCCTCATTCAATCGATGAATAGAGGAATGTACATGAATGTTTGCGATTCCTTCTAAAGCTTTCATTAAACGTTGCGCTTTGCCTAGAGAATAACCAAAAAATACAGATGTTTTGTTCATTTTTTGGTTTTCTATCACCCAATTTTGAATTTCTTGATTGATTTTTTCTACCGATTTCCACTGATAAATTGGCAGTCCAAAAGTAGATTCAGTAACAAATTCATTGCATTTTAAAACTTCAAAAGGTGTAGAAATTCCATCATCTTGAATTTTATAATCTCCAGAAATTACCGTCACAAAACCTTTATATTCTAAACGGACTTGTGCAGAACCAACAATATGACCAGCAGGATGTAAACTTAATTTTACACTGTTGATTTCCAGTGTTTCACCGTAAGCTAAACTTTGTACCGAAATATCTTCGGAAATTCTAGATTTTAGGATGGGTTTTGTCTCGTGAGTACAAAGATATTCTTGCATTCCCCATCTTGCATGATCTGCGTGAGCATGCGTTATCACGGCTTTCTTTACAGGAAACCAAGGGTCTATGTAGAAATCTCCTTTCGTACAATAAATGCCTTCTTTGCGAAATTCTATCAGTTTCACGATTTTTAAAGTTAAAAAAAACCGATGTTGAAATCGGTTTTTTATGTGAAGTAAAAGTATAAATTATTTTGCTTTAGTATTCAGATTGGTATCTGCAATTTGAGTTAAATGTTCGTCACATTTTTTCTCTTCTTCTAAAGTGGCTAATAATAATTTTAAACTTTGTTTGTATCCTAATACTTTTGCAAAAGCTGCGAGTGTACCATAAGAAGCAATTTCGTAATGTTCCATTTTTTGAGCTGCAGCAATGATTCCTGCATCTCGTACTGCTCCCATTTCTGTTTCTTCCATAATGCCTTTTCCTTCTTCTAGTAAGCCTTTCATGGCATCACAAACAGCAGCTTGAGGTTTTTTTCCTAATTCTTTGAAACAGTCTTCAATTCTTTTAATTTGATTTTCTGTTTCTTTCATGTGGTCTTCTAAAGACTTTTTGAGTTCTGCAGAACTTGCATTTTTATGCATTTTCGGCATGTTTTTCAGGAGATTTTTCTCTGCCCAATACAAGTCTTTTAGTCCATCTTCAAATAAATCTGCTAAATCTTTTGCAGCGTCTTTTTTAGCAGGAACTTTTTCTGCTTTTACAGTTTTTACTGCAGTAGTTTTAGGAGTTGAAGTTTTAGTTGTCGTCTTTTTTGTTTTTGTAAGAGTTGCCATACTTATCTTTTTTTAATTAATAATTTGTGATTGTGATATGGCAAATTTCTATCTTTCCAAAGGACTTTTTCTTATATTTTATTTGAAAATCATTATAAAATTACCTTACAAAAACCAATTTTTGGTCTGTTGATAATTCTTCGTTAATCAAGTAATTTTCATAGTTAAACGCTTTTACATCATTCAATGTTTTGGCATTGGTTTCAGCGCAAAATCTAGCGACTAAACCTCTCGCATGTTTGGTGTAAACTACGATGGTTTTCAGTTTTCCGTTCGGTTGAGTTTGGTAAAATTCAAAATCTACAACAGGATTGTTGAGTTTTTTTCTGTTGATGACTTTCCCGTATTCATTGCTTGCTAGATTGAGCAATAATTCATTTTTTTTGAGTTCTGAGTTGATTTGTTCTGTGATTTTTTCACTCCAAAATTCATATAGATTTTTATAATGCTCAAATTCGAAATTTCTTCCCATTTCTAAACGGTAAAGCATTACTTTATCTGAAGGTTTTAATAATCCATATAAACCAGAGAGTATTCTATGATTTTTTTGAAGATAATCCACAGCATCTTTGCTTAGTGTTTTTGCATCAAGACCTCTGTAAACTTCTCCTGTAAAAGCAAAAAGAGCAGGAGCAGATTCTTTGGCAGTTGGTTTGGGTTTCCAAACTTGGTTTCTGTGCCAGTTTTCATCTGCTAATTTTGCTGAAATTTCCATTAATTCTGATAAATATTGTGGACTTTTTTCTTTGAGATAAGAATGTATTAAAGTCGCTTCTTCTATGAATTTTGGAGTGGTAGATTTCAAAAATTCTGTAGAATTTTCTACATTCATCAGTTTTGCTGGAGAAGTAATGATTTTCATGAAAATTTTAAATTAAAATTTTAATTTTTAGATTTTGAATGTTCAAAAATAAGACAAATTTTGATTTTTGCCGACTATTACTATCATAGACGAAAACTGCGCCCCGACTGAAGCGGAACTCTTTTTGCGAAATGTAATGTAGCAAAAAAGTGGGAGCGGAAGGTGAAACCTAACGAAGTGGTTCGACGACTTTAGGAGTCAAATTGGCGTCCAAAGTCTTCGACTTCGCTCAGACTGACACTTTTACAGAATTCCTTTTCCTTCACGTAAAATTTCTGGTTCGCCGCTAGTTAAATCTACAATGGTAGAAGCTACGTTATCTCCATAGCCAGAATCGATAACGATATCTACCAAATGATCATATTTCTCTGCAATGAGTTCTGGGTCGGTAGAATATTCTATGACTTCGTCATCATCTTTTATGGAAGTAGAAGCAATAGGATGACCTAATTTCTCCACAATTAACTGCGGAATAGGATGGTCTGGAACTCTAATTCCTACGGTTTTTTTGCCTTTGTAAGCCAGTGGTAAATTTTTATTGGCCTCTAAAATAAAGGTAAAAGGTCCTGGAATTTTAGATTTTAAAAGTCTGAAGGTAGACGTTTCGATAGGACGAGTAAATTCTGAAAGATGGCTGAGATTATTACAAATAATAGAAAATTGTGCTTTGTCTAGTGTAGTATTTTTAAGACGAGCGAGTTTTTCCATGGCTTTTACATTGTAAATATCGCAACCCAACGCATAAACTGTGTCTGATGGATAGATAATCAATCCACCATCTTGCAGCGTTTTAATTACCTCATTCATGTAATTTTCTTGAGGATTATCTGGATATATTTTCAGAATTTTTGCCATACTCAAAGATACAAAAAATGAATTAATAAAAATATTTTTCAGAAATTTTGGAGATTTAAAAAATTGTTATATATTTGCACCACAATAACGCGAGATGGAGCAGTAGGTAGCTCGTCGGGCTCATAACCCGAAGGTCACAGGTTCGAGTCCTGTTCTCGCTACTAAGTTAAAAGAGAATTACGAAAGTAATTCTCTTTTTTTTTGAAATAAGCTATTATAAATCATAGAATTTTGGTGATTTTTTATAAGATAATTGATGTAGTTTTGTTTCAAATTTCTAATCATGAAAAAGTTTTTTCTGTTCAGTATTCTTTTACTTTTAGTAACTTGTAGAAATCAAGAAGAGAACAATCCTATAACTCCAGATCCTCCGTTGTTTCAACAGGCTTATCAACCGCCTTATTTTCAAACAGATTCTCAAAAATTTATTTATGATATTGATGCATTGCCAGAAATTACGGTAGAAGTTTCTCTTGCAGAATGGAATAAATTTTTGAATTTTTACGACCAAAATCCCAATAATGAAGAATATGTAGCCGGGAAATTCACTTGGCTTAAAAACGGAACTACAGAAATTTTAGATAATATAGGATTAAGATTGAAAGGAAATACCAGCAGAAGAAGACCAGAAGGAAATCCTGGAGAAACGCATAATGCGACCAATCCAGATTGGCATCACGCAAGTTTTACCGTGAGTTTCAAGAAATATAATAAAACTCAACTCTTTCATAATTCTGAAAAAGTGGTTCTCAAATGGTTTAAAGACGATGCCATGTATGCCAGAGAAGTCTATTCTTATGATTTATTTGAGAAATTTGGAGTTTGGACTGCGCCACAATCCAGTTATTGTAAACTTACCATTAAAGTGACTGGAGATAACAAAGCCGCTTATTTTGGAGTTTATCAGTTGCAAGAACCTGTTGACGATGTTTATTTAGCCAATAGAAGTACGTTTTTTTCTACGACTGGAAATTTATGGAAAGCGAATTGGGGAGCAAGTTTTAAAGATGCTTCCACTTCGAATATGGGAATTGAAGATGTGACTTTAACTTATACCAATACGCCGACTTACGATTACAAAGGAAGTAAATCTAATTTGGAGACAGCCAAAACACAATTAGCAGATTTCATCACGAATGTTAATTCCAAAAATGGTGATGATTTTAAAACTTATATTTCACAAAAAATGGATGTCAATCTGTTTTTGAAAACTTACGCCGTAAATGTAATGGTAGGAATGTGGGATGATTATTGGAATAATTCTAATAATTTTTATTTCTATTTTGATGCGGCCGGAAAATTTTATTTCATTCCTTATGATTATGACAATACTTTGGGAACGTCTCTTCTGATGACAGATTCTGGCATTCAAAATCCTTTAACTTGGGGGAAAAGCGACCAAAATCCTTTGGTTTCAAAAGTTTTATCTATTCCTGAATATAAAACTCTATATATCAAATATTTAAATGATTTGATTGATAAGAAATACGATTTATTTTATATTGATTACAGTCAACAAAGAATTCAGAAGTGGCAAAATATGATTGCAGCGCACGTTTCTAATGATACTGGCGAAGATATGACCATTACAGATGTTCCTGCATCTTGGGGAAATTGTGGTTTCTACAGATTAAGAGGCAATAGTTCTACCGATAATTATTTCGTGAGAAAGGCTGCAAGTATTCCCAAAAATTAATTTATTCTATTGATTTTCATTATATTATAAAATTTTAACAATATTTTAACTAATTTTTTAGTGATAAAAGAAAATCTTTTCTAAATTTGTATCACTAAATAATTAGTTATGATTTCTTTTTTGTTAAATTTGATTTTAGAAATAGTTAATTTTTTCTTATCAATAATGATGTAA
>ERZ650307.1344-NODE-1344-length-13850-cov-17.478579_pt1 | contig 13850 bp, 15 predicted proteins | sample MGYA00376243_ERZ650307 | MGnify/ENA primary metagenome ERZ650307 (study PRJEB26733, sample SAMN07839242) | wastewater metagenome | biome: urban; feature: artificial channel; material: waste water | place: USA: North Carolina | collected 2016-03-31 ... | reverse complement strand
AACGCCCTATTTTTATCGAATTCTTCCCATGCAGTAGTAGTGCTGCCGCCAGTAGTTCGTCTCAATGGAAGCATAGGAAATTGGGTTGCCGCAGTGGATCATCATCCCGTTGCCGACATAAATGCCCACATGGGATGCTCCGCTGGTGTTATAGGTTTTCTGGAAGAAGATCAGGTCTCCGGGCTTTGCCTCACTTTTCGGGATAATGTCGCATTTTCCCATCAGACCATTGGCCGTCTGTCTGCCTACATTCCAGCCATTCCCGCAGTGATTGATGACCCAGCTTACAAAACCGGAACAATCAAAACTGGTGCTCGGTGAACTGCCGCCCCAAACATAGGGATAACCGAGATATTTCTCTGCTTCGGTAATCATCTTCCGGAATTTTTCATCCGTCAGAGCTTCGCCCGGAATGTCGTAATCCTGGTATTCTCCGCTGGAACCCGCGCCATCCGGCGTTGCAAAGGCTATGCCTGCAAACAGGTCATCTCGATTGCCCCGGCACTCCAATGTGACTTCGTAGCGTTGCAGCTGGTCATCTGTAAGGCCGGAATTTCTGGCAACATAGTCCACACCCCGATTGAGCAGCGTTACATTGAGGATTTTATACTCATACTGTACCGTCACCTGATAGGTGTAGGTGTGTCCGGTTCCGGTGATTGGATTGTAGCGATAGCCCACACGGGTTTCTTTCCTTGTCCGGATTTCCACCTTTTCCTCCAACTTCAGCTCATACTGCGCTTCAAAAATACTCTGGAGCCGCGCCTGCACCTGGCTTCTCGTATAGTTTTCAAATTCTACGGTCAGCAGAGATGCAAGCTCATAGGGATTGTGACCAATCTCTGCCAGATTGTAGCGATACTCGTCATAGCCCGGATGGTCGGTTTCAATGCGGTCGATTTGTTTGCGAAGTTTATCTTCCAGCTTGGTATAATCCGTCTCCACGCCTTTCAAATCTTCATCTTCTGCCGTGTAGGAAGTCCCCAGCACCACATTGCCGCCGCCATTGATCAAGACGGAGCATGACGAAACCGACCCGGCAATCACCAAAACAAGCAGTCCCACGGCTGCGATACCGATGATGATATGCGAGTGGCTCTGCACAAACTGAAATGCCTTTTCCGTTATACTGACAGTACCCTGTGCAGCTTTGGCTGTGCCAGATGCTGTGTTCTCCGCAGCGGCCGCACCTGCCTTCGCAGCGGCATACTCTTTTTTGATGGCCTGCTTCTGCCGCCATCGGGAAAAGAGATTGGAACCAGCCTGCGGATCAGACTTCATGCGTTCCGCAAAGATGGAATCTACGGCATCTTTATTTGCCTTTTTCTCCAACCGCTCCAGCTTTTTGTACTGCCGCAGCTTTCGACCATATTGGAACCGGGAACCAGCACGGGCTGCACCTTCCGCTGAGCCTTCGGTAAAATGCGCTGCCTCCACACCAGAATTATTATCCTGGTCGGCATTGCGCACACTCTGATGTGCCTTGGCTGAAAGTGCATCTGCCGCAAGATTTCCCGGCTTCTTTGGCTTTCCGCCTTTTTTCCCGGAAGCTGCTGCATTCTTTTTCGCTTTTACTTCCTGCTCTGATTTCAGCTTCTTACTGCGCATCTTAGCAAGATCGGCCTCGTGACGAATCTGCCTTCGGTGTTCCGCTTTTTTCTTGCCGCCGTCTCCCGTACTGCTATCTGCGGTTTTGCTTCTGGAATCGCGAAGGGTGTTCTCCGCACCCTCGCGCTCCTGCCGCAGCTTGTCTCCGAGATTCGGATTTTTCTTGCCAGCCATCGCTTACGCCTCCTTCGCTTCCTGCACTTCGGTTAATTTTGTCGTCATAATCCGGTACAGTTCCAGATCGGTCGGGAAACGATCAACGAACGGCAAAATCACATTTCCGTAGAACAGCAGTCCTTCGCCTTCGCCGGAGTGAGTCACATAGGACAGCTGGTGCGGGCTGATATTCAGCTGATCCGCCAGAATCTGACGGTCACCGGCTGCCTGATTCAGCATATAAATGAAGTCGCTGTTCTCAAAAATGTTCGTCACTTCGCGGGAAGAAAGCAGATCTTTTACGTTCTGGGTGATGCCGGTGGGAATACCACCCCATTTACGGAATCGCTTCCAGATTTCCACGCTGTAAGCCGCTGTCTGCTCTTCTTTCAAAAGCAGATGGAACTCGTCCATATAGTAGCGGGTGGCTTTACCGGCATTGCGGTTGGCGGTTACACGCCCCCAGACCTGATCCTGCACCACCAGCATACCGATCTTTTTCAGCTGCTTGCCCAGCTCCTTGATGTCATAGCAGACCAGCCGGTTATTGATATCTACGTTGGTGCGGTGGTTAAACAGGTTCAGCGAACCGGTCACATAGATTTCCAGTGCCGTTGCCACATGGTGTGCTTCCTTTTCATCCTGCCGGAGCAGTGCCTCGTACAAGTCCTGCAACACCGGCATGTTCTCCGGCACCGGATTCTCAAAATAGGTCTGGTAAATCTGATGAACACATCGGTCGATGACCGTCTTTTCTACCGGCTGCAAGCCTTCTTTTCCGCCCACGATCAGCTCACACAGGGACAGGATGAAATCTGCTTTCAGGGCAATCGGATTATCCTCTTCCGAATAGTTCGCATTGATGTCCATCGGGTTGATATACTGCGTGCTGGAAGGGCTGATTTTAATGACCTGCCCCTCAAATTTCTTCACCAGTGCCGTGTACTCGGCTTCAGGATCGCACACAATTACATCGTCATCCGTCACCAGGAACGCATTGGCGATTTCTCTCTTGGCAGAGAAGGATTTACCGGAACCGGGAGTACCCAGAATCAGCCCGTTGGGGTTTTTGAGCTTTTTCCGGTCAACCATAATCAGGTTGTTGGACAGAGCATTCAGCCCATAGTACAGAGCCTCTTTCCCGGTCTGAAACAGTTCCTGGGTGGTAAACGGAACGAAAATTGCCGTGCTGCTGGTAGTCATGCTGCGCTGAATCTCAATCAGGTTCTGTGCCAGCGGCAGACAGCTCATCAGCCCCTGCTCCTGCTGAAAGTCCAGACGGCGCAGGTTGCAGTTGTACTTCTGCGCGATACTGGAAGCTTGAAACACATTGGTTTCCAGCTCCTGCTCCGTCTCGCCGGTGTTCATCACCAGAAAGGTCAGCAGGAACATACGCTCATTCTGGCTCTGCAATTCCTTCAGCAGTGCCTTTGCGTCCTTGCCGTAAGTTGCCAAATCTGACGGAATGATGTCCATATCGTATCCGGAACGGACAGCTTTCTTCTGTTCCTCAATCTTGGAACGATCCAGCTCCGTAATGGTGTGCTTGATGGATTTGATTGCTTTATTCTGGTCTACCGACTGAATGTGCATAGTCACGATCTGGCTGGATTCCATATCCAGAAAATCCTTCAGCAGCTGATCCGACAGGTCGGAAGCCGTGATCTGGAGATAGGACATGGAGCCATACATCCCGCCCATCTGAAAAATACGGTTCTTCGGAAAGGCAAAACCGGTCGGTGCAATAAAGTCCTTTACCGACAGCCCGCTCTCCGGCAACCACTTCCAATCGAAATTGAATCGGTCATGGTCACCCATGTGGAACATATCGTGCATCAGATGAAGCCGTTCCTTGCCGTTCAGCAATTTTGCCCGGACACCCAAGCGTTTGAAGTTGTTCATCAGGTCGATCTCGATGTGAATGAGCCTCGGCTTTGCCTGTTTCATGGATTCCGCCTCAATGCCAAACGTCAGGTACTTCGTCTTGGTCAGGCCGTTGTTGCCCTGGGCAAGCTGGCGGCGCAGCATGGTGCTGTACTCCGTGCGCACCGGATTGAAATGATCCTTCTGGTACGGGATACGCACCATCTTCTCAAAATTCGAGGCATCCGTAGCCATATTCATAAAAGAAAGCTCAAAGCGGATGCTGGAATCAAAGAAGTTCAGGAAGCTGCACCATTCCTCAAAGATAGCCGTCTGATCCTCCTGCTGTGCCAGCTGGTAATTGATGTCCTGAAACTGAATGGTTTTGGTGTAGTAGTTGTCCGTCACACGGCAGATACCATCCGGGAACATCCGCTGAAAGGGAATGCTATCCTGAGCTGAGTGCGGAACCGTGCTGTCACCCCTTGCACGGTCAATCACCGTCTGCACCTGTTTTTGCTCTGCGGCTGACAGATGAGACGGCATTCGGATGTCATCCTGCTTTTTATTCTTCGCTGTCAGCTTTTCGAGAATTTTGAACAATGCGATTTACCTCCATTTCCACGTCTGCCTGCTGAACCAGCAGTGCATAGTAATTTTTTGTTTTGTAAGGCCGCGTTTTCGGCCTCTTGAACTTTGCCTCATAGAAGTGCTTTGCCACCACTTCCAGCGGCTGACCGTCTTTCTCGTACATGGCGAGAAAGAAAAGCGGCAGCATCACTGCCATCATGCCAAGTGCGGCAAGGCTCAGATTTCCGCTGGATTTGAGCAAAAAGAAAACCGGAACGCCAATCAGCGCACCGGCTCCGAAGCAGAGAATCTGCCGTTTGGTCAGGTTCATAAAGACCTTGGTTTTGACCTTTGAAAGGTCTCGCGGCACAGAAATATAAGATGCCATGAATCATTCCTCCTTCCTTAGTGCGCTGCAAACACGGATTTCGCGAGGCTTCCCGTCTTAAACAGCGTAAATGCCAGCAAAACCGTATAGCCCATAACGCCCCAAATGCTGCTGATGATGTTATCCGAAAAGGACAGGTTCTGAATCAGAACTGCATAGATGCCTACACAGATCATGATAAGAAAGCCCTGGAATCCCAGTGCAAACAGGGAGCGCAGATAGTTTTGACCGGTATGGCTCTGCTCATGGTTTCCAAAGGTTGCGAACGGAATCGGCGCAAGGCTCACCATGAGATATATTTCCACCATTCGGCCATACACGATGACAAAGATGATAGCCGACAACGCCAGCATCGTGACCTGAACCACAAAGGTCTGCAAATACAGTCCCAGCAGCGGTCCCAAGTCCATGCCTTCCAGTGTAGCCTGCATTGCTGTCAGGGTCGCATCGCTGACGGACGTACTGCCGGAAATCAGACCGCCGCTTCGGGAGATCACTTGCTGCGCCACATCAAAGACAGCCATCGTGATATTGAATGTGTTCGAGATCAGAGTCACTGCCAGAAAGGTCTTAAAGACCCATTTGAAAAATGTCCACGTCTCGAAATTTGCCAGATTGTTATGCTCGATGAGCATCTGGATCAGCTCATAACAGGCGATGAATGTCAGCACCATTCCGGCAATGGGCAGGATCACGGATTCCGAGATGTTGCGGATCATAGAAAAGACCGCAGGTGAAAAGTTCGCCGGTGTGGTTCCCACATCGCCTGCGATCTGTCCAACCTGCTGGTTGACCGAATCGAACATCCCTGAAAGATTTCCCATGATACCGCTGATGATCATGCTCTTGAGCCAATCTGTGATCTGTTCAAGGATACTCTGCATGAGCCGCCTCCTTCCTTACGCAAACACGCCGAACAGCTTCGCCATCCGGGACAGAAGCATGAACAGCTGTGAGAAAAGAGACAGTGCCGATGCAGTTGTAGTAAGAAACGCCATAGATTTGTCCTCCTGTAACTTGTCCGGCCTATCAGCCGGTGCGATTCTAAACTGCGGTTCTGCGCCATACTTCCAACATGTGCACCTGCCGGAGAGCGCAGAAAATAGCCAGCTGCGGAGATTGCCTGCACCTGACTATGTAACAGGCAGCTTTCGCCGCCCGGTCGGAATCTTCGCTCCGACAGCCTTTGCTTAACCGAACAGACCGGAAAGCAGCGGCACCAGAGTCGTGCCGATCAGTGCCACGCCGCCGCCAGCCATCAGCTGCTTCATGCCCTGAGACTTGGCACCAGGGTTGTCGTTGCCGTAGCCTTCCAGCAGGTTGATCGCTCCCCAGATGCCGAGGCCGGCACCCAGTGCGATAACGAGGGTCTGAAGAACGGTTACTGCGCTGTTGAAAAATGCCATAAATGTGTACCTCCTTGTACGTTGCGCCCTTATGGGCTGATGAATAGTGATTTTCCATCTGCATGTGCACCTGCAAATGGGCAAACATATAGCCAGATTTCCAATCCCAATCAGAAACCTGGCTATGTAAAGAGGCGGCAGCTCGCCGCCCCTTCTTATTCTGTTGCCAACAGCACACCTATGACATCTTCGTCACCGGAACAAACTTACTTGGCATGATCTGCATCAACCACTTCGTACTTATCACCGGGCTTGAGCTTCAGCCGATGGTCAAGAAACGCCTCGATGCTGAACGTGTTTTTCTTATCAGCACCGGCAGTGAGCTTGTAGTTCGGATGCTGGGTCAGATCATATTTATCTGACTTGAACGGTCTCACACCGCGCAGTTGCAAAATGCACTTACCGCCATCCAACACAGACAGTTCATCCACCGAGGCCAGGTCATGCCCGACTTTTTGGTAATTGGTGCCGTAGGATGGGCTATTACCTCTGGTATCGGAAGTGTTGTACAGATCAATCGTTTCTTTCCCCAGTGCCTGATTCAGCTCTTTCAGCGTAGTCGGCTCCGAACCGCCAAGAAAAATACGGGAATCCATATTGCCGATGATGGTATCGGCATTGTCCTTGTAGATTGCCTTCAACTGGCTCTGTGCCTGAAGCACCAGACACGCCGAGATTTCTCTTGATCGGATGGTGGCTACCAGCTTTTCCAGATTCGGAATCTGACCAATGTTCGCACACTCATCAATCAGGCAGCGCACATGCACCGGCAGTCTGCCGCCGTAAACATCATCCGCTTTTTCGCACAGCAGGTTAAACAGCTGTGTGTAAATCATGGAAATCAGGAAATTAAAAGTCGGGTCTGTATCGCTCATAATGAGGAACAGAGCCGTTTTCTTATCTCCCACCGTATCCAGCGACAGCTCATCGTACATGGTGATATCACGGACTTCCTCAATATCGAAGGGAGCAAGACGTGCGCCGCAGCTCACCAGAATCGACTTTAAGGTCTTGCCCGCCGCCAGCTTGAACTTGGCATATTGACGGACAGCAAAGTGGTTCGGCTTCTTCTTTTTCAATGCTTCAAACATCTGATCCACTGGATTCTGAAAGGTTTCATCATCCTCGCGCACTTCCATCGCATTCAGGAATTCAATCAGCGTTGCAAAGTTCTGCTCTTCCAGCGGTGCCTCATAGTGGATATAACCAATCAAAGCACAATACAGCAAGGTCTCTGCCTTCGTCCAGAATTCGTCACCGGCCTTGCCGTCCCCTTTGGTGTTGGCAATGAGGGTTGTGGTCAGCTTCAAAATATCCTTTTCGCTGTGAATATACGCGAAGGGATTATAATGCATCGACTTTCTGAAATTGATAGTATTGAAAATCCGGATACTGTATCCGTTCTTCAAAAGGGCTTGGCCGCAGTCGATTACGATATCGCCTTTCGGGTCAGTGACCACATAGGAACTGTGACATTGTAAAAGGTTGGGTTTGAGCCAAAATCGGGTCTTACCGCTGCCGGAACCGCCCACCACAAGCACATTTTTGTTTCTGGCATTTGCCGGATTCTTCGGGCGATTGCCCATCATCAGCCGCTCCGTCCGGGTCAGAATCACATTGTTTGCAAACACTGGATCTTCAAACGGTTCGATGTCTTTCTGCGTACCCCAACGAGCAGAGCCATACTCCATGCCATGGCGATATTTCTTGGCATTTTTGCCTTTCAGGTACACAGCAAGCCGCAAACCCGCTCCGCAGCACACACCAATCAGCAAATCCATCGGATGCAGACTTGGCATCGGATTGGAAAAGGCTGCACCCAGGGCAGAAAGAAAGCCGAGGAGCTTTTCAGACATGTCTGCGCCCTCGGCAATTCTCCACGCTTCTCCCAGATTGGTACATACAAGACCGGCAATGAAGTACGGCAGGTTCAGGAGCAGCTGCTTCTTTGTCTTATTACTCATAGATCACGCTCCTGACTTTTGTGGCGAACCTTATCCGGAAGAATTGCAGCAACCAGCTCTTTGAGCTTGTTAAGCTGCTCCAGAACACTCGGTTTTTCCTTTGTTTTCAGCTTTCGGTTGGTGAATTCCTCAAAAGCGGAAGTCAGTGCATCCGCATCCTTCGCCTTAAAGAACACCGTGTACTTGGGTGGCATTACATTTTGGTCTTTCGTAATGGCATAATCCACACCATATTTCCGTGCCACCTGTTCAAAGCCTTTCAAATCCGTTTTCTCAATGGGGATACTGCTGACTCCCTGATTCTGACCGATCAGTTCTTTGATGCTCTGCTTTCCAACCGGCAGCTGCGCTGTTTTCTGAGCCACCTTTGCCTGATGGTGCCGTTTCCACGCATTATAGCCATTCACGATGGTGCGAAAGGTCAATTTCGTGGTGCTGATTGCCAGATTGACGGTACGATTTTCAACTTCTTCCTGCATGAATCTCCGCCTCCTTCCTTACAAACTGTCCCGGTCCGGTGCAGGTTTGCTCTTTTCTTGGGGCTTTGCAGCCTTTTCCTCCATCTTCTTCACCATGTCATCCGGAACCGGAATCGCCATGATGCTGCGACCCATACGAACGAACATCTGGGGCTGATGGAACTGTTCCTCAAATTTCTGCATCTGCTCCGAAGTCAGAGAACCAAAGTCATCCTCTGTCAGCCCTACCACCAGAAAATCACCGGCATAAATGTCCTGCATATCCCCGTCTTCGGTGTAAATCGCACGGTTCAGCGGCAGACCATTGATTTTGCCGGATTCATTCAGAATAATGGCCACTTCATCCTCAAATGGATAGGTTACTTCAATATCGCCGCCGACCATGGCCTGCAAATCTTCCAGCTCCGTGCCAACACTGATTTTCTTCGGATAGGCATTGGGCTGTACCAGCAGCACATCCATTGTCCTGGTCTCTGCCAATTCATGTTCTCCCACGGTCTTGAAATCCACACCGGTGAAATCGCCGGAATCCAGAACATAGTCCTGATTGTTCCACGCCTGCGTCACCATGCGTTCCGCATCTTCCTGTGAGGCAGCTTCCACGGAAACCTTTCTCTGGAGAGTCTCTGTAATCTCCACATCAAATTTCTTCATAGGCACCTCCTTAGATCAGGCGCAGTGCCGGAACCAACTCGCCGCCAATGGAAACCACCGTCAGGTTCTCGTTCACATAGTCGATGGTGCGTTCCAGCGTAAACAGATTGATGCTGCATTCGTTGCCGTTCTGGTCGATTTCCGAAACCTCCGCAGCTCCCAACAGATAGCGGGTTCTGTCAGTCTCGATCACATCGCTCTTATCATAATGGAGAAGCAGTTCCCCATCTGCCACCAGATCAGCCTCCATCTCATCGTAAACATCCTCAAAGATGTCTCGACTGCCATCCTCGGTCAGGAGTTCGCCGCCAGCCCCCGGCAGGATCACCATCACAATGCGCTCCTTCGGGTGATCTTCACGGATTGCCTCCAGCATCACCCAGTTATGAAGCATCGCAATGGACTTCTCAAACATGGGATCATCCATCGGATTCGGCTGCGATGCACCATTCGGGCAGTTCTTGCAATCCATGCTGCACACTGCGTTGTTCTGATTCTTCTTAAAGTTCATCATCATAAAAATCTCCTTCTCATCGTTCCATATCTCGTTGTTTACTTCGCTGCCACTTTTCCAGCAGCCGGATAATCGTGTCCTGCATCTGCTTCGGCGTATAGGATTTCGGGAAATACTTCCGAAGAACCTCGTTTTTAATCGTCACATGGTCAAGCTCATCCTTTTTGATTTCATTCATCACTTCACACATGGCATCCAAGGTGCAGCCGCCCTCCTGCGAGAGCTTTTTCAGCCGCTGTGCCTGCGACAGGGATGGAGATGCCTGTGCATAGTCCATTGCCTCCAGAAATTCCTTCTGTTCAGATGGTTTCAGATAAGACAGCTCTACCGCCGGATTGAAGGCGATTTTCTTCTCATCCACCATATCCAAAATTTCAGGAATCAGGTTGGTAAGGCGGATATAGCGTTTAACCGTATCCTTACTCATTCCAACAGCTTCACCAATAATCTCCGTAGACAACTTCGGTGCAAATTGCTCCGAAGTCAAATCTTTTCTCTGACCCTGATGTTTCATCGCCTCCAACTTCATCTTGTAGGAAAACGCTCTCTCGCTGGGAAGAATATTCTCCCGCTGCAAGTTGCTGTCCACCATAAAGATTATTGCTGCATCATCGTCCATTTCCTTGACGATGACCGGCACGGTCTCCAAACCTGCCAGCTGCGCCGCATGAAGTCTGCGGTGTCCTGAAAGAATTTCAAATCCGCCTTCCGGGTCAGGTCGGACAATCAGTGGTGATACCACACCGATCTGCTTGATGCTCTCCACAGTCTGTCCCATCAGCTCATCGTCCAGCACCTTAAAGGGATGTCCTTCAAAGGGATGCAGGTCAGAAAGCGGCATCTCCGTCCGCTGCTCCTTAGCCGCAGCGTCGGCAGCTGAGCCACTGCGGTTTTCTGTTGTAATACTGGTTTTTGCTTTTGCCATTCAGCTTCTTAACCTCCTTCCAGCGGTGATAGATGTCATTCTTACCTGCGAAAAACGCCTTTTTTGCCTTGCACTTCATAGATCAAGTACCTCCTTAACGACCTGCTGTTTTTCTTTTCCAATGCTCTTTCTGCGGTCCTCTCCGCTGATTCGCACCGGCGTACACATTTCCAGAATCCTGCTGTAAATCCGGGCGTATGCCACATCCTGCGGATTGCGGATTTCAGCAATCTTCAGATTGGTTGTGATAATGACCGGAAGCCCGGACTTGTACCGCTCATCAATGACAGCGTAGACCTGCTCCAGCGCATATTCGGTGCTGCGCTCAATTCCCAGATCATCCAGAATCAGCAAAGAATAGTTGGAAAACGAAGCGATATACCGGTATCGTTCTTCCGAATACATGGCACCCATCTGGTTCAGGATTTTGGAGAAGTTCGTCATCAAAACCGGAATGCCCTGATCCAGCAGCGCATTTGCTATACATGCCGCCACAAAGGACTTTCCGGTTCCGACATCTCCCCATAACAAAAGGCCAAGGTTTTCAGCCTTGACCTTTTTCCACTGCTCCACATAACGTTTTGCCATCTGGATGTCCTTGTTGTCTTCTGCAACGCCAAAATTCCATTCCAGAAGATGCTTTTCCTGAATCCCAGTTGCTTTCAGCTGCCTGATTTTACGCTGCCGCTCCACCAGTTCATCCTGGCGTTTCTTTTCCGCCATCGCTTCCTGCTGGCATCTGCAAAGGCAGGGAACAATCTTGTCTCTGCCCCAGAGCTTTACCCTGCACTGCACCGGAGTATGACAGTTCCGGCAATACAGCAGTCCGTCCACGCCCTGGTATTCCTGCTCTCCGGGTTCTTTCGGCGTAAAGAGCGAATCCAACGCCGCATTCAATACTTCAGGCACCATGTCGCTCATAGGCTGTCTCCTTCCTCAAATGTGTAGTCTGCCGGGTTATACTTCGGCTTTTCTCTCTTTGCCCAGCTCCGGATTGTGGCAAGGTGATTTTTGTAGCTCCTGCCGGTGGAAGCCATATACTCAGAGAGCCGTTCCACCCGCATCTGATAATCTCCTGGGAACTCCTGCCGGAGCTTGCCGTATTCCGTGTCAGAGAGAAGGACATTTTCGTATGAGCCATACCGGTGCTGGATTTCCTTCTTCTCTCTTTTATTGATTGTTTCAGTACTTGTTCTATTAGTACTTAATTGCGCGGGATTTTCCGTAACCGGTGTGTCCGTATCCGGATTTACCGTATACGGCTTTTCCGTACACGGTGATTCCGAACACGGCTTTTTCCTTGGCATCTCATAAATCACATACTCCGCTCTGCCCATCCGACCGTTACTCTCACGCTGCTGGTTCCTTTCCAGATATCCAAGACGTTCCAGTTCTTTCAGAGCTGTAAGCACCCCATCTACGCCATCCGGTGTAATCGAAGATAATCCCCGTACCGAATAGTTCCATGTGTCCGGTAAACTAAGCAGCATAGAGAGAAGTCCTTTTCCTTTCAGGCTGAGACCCTGATCCCGCAGGTGGTAATTGCACATCGTTGTGTAATTGCTGTTTTTCTCAACCCTGAATACCGGCATGGTGCTCACCATCCTTTTTCGCAGGCTCCGTTTTTTTCTTCGGACATTTGCGCGGACGATCTTCGCTGTCCTCCCGTCGATGGTATTTGCCGGTATCCTGCATCATGCGTTCAAACGCCTGAAGGCGTCCCTCTGTAAAAAGCGTCATTCGATCACACCCCATTTCTTAAACAACTTGAAGAGATGATTCTTTCCCTTGCAGGTCACTCTCGTCTGCTGCACCAGTTTTCCGCTTCTGCCGTAGCAATCCCGGACAATAAAATAGCCCCTTGCAGATTTGTCTGCAAAAGGCATCAGCCAGCCACTCGGACTGCGGTACAGATAGCGATGATCCAGTAAGAGAGCCACTGCCGTCTTCTCCGGGATTCCGATTTCCTTACAGAAATTCCGGATGCAGGTGCAATCCTCCGAATTTACAAAGGTGTCGAAGTAGTCTGCCTTGGGCTGTGCCGCATCCAGCTGTTTGCGGATACCCTCAAGCTGCTCTCTCTCGGCTACAAGCTCCTGTGCCAGTGTGTAGATGACCTCCGGATGCTGAATCACCTGATCCAAAATGGAATCGCTCATATACACACCATGCTTGCGAATGGACGGGAGAACTTCATCAAACACCCAGTGTTCAAATCGTTCTGCCGATGGCAGCTTGCTGTGAACGATCAGCCGGTAAACATCGCCTTCTGTGATAAAGGAGATTTCAACGACCTGCTCTCCAGCATCTCCATACTGATTCACCTTCTGAACGACCCCCTCGCGTTTCGTTAGGGGGCCTCTGCAATGGCGTTTCACTGCGGCGTAGGGATTCACATACCCCAACGCTTTCGCCACATCGCTTGCACAGAAGAAGGTCTTGCCCGCCTCTTGCAACACGCGGATCGAACCAAACTCCTGGTTCTCAAACACCTCCATCATCTGCCTTGACTGTCCGCCATGACTGCCCACATCGGTGTCATGGGTCTTCTGATTGAAATCCGTCATACCTGTTACCTCCTGCTCAAATTTGTCTCGCCGGATTTCGGGCGAAAAAAATAGAGCCTCGACCCATTCTCGTTTTCAAAGAATGAGCCAAGGCTCTATGTAACAGGATACCTGATATTAAATTTTTGCAGAATTCGTCAGAACTCGCCAAACGAACCTGACACTGTTTTTCATTCCGTTTCAGCCGGATTTTTGCCGAAAATCTGTCAAGGATATGGGGCTAATTTCCCCTCCAAAATGGCCTTCTGTAAACCCATTTTCCCACCCATTAGGCTCAAAAATAGGCCGTAAACCCATGGTAAACCCATCAAAATGGGTTAATTTGAAGTCAAATTTCCTCAAATTTCACCATCGGAATCAGGCGATTTCAGGCATAGAAAAAGCCCGGAAAATGGCGTATTTCCGGGCTTTTTTAGCATTATTAAGCTGTAGATTATCGCTTGCTGAACTGCGGAGCGCGACGAGCTGCTTTGAGACCGTACTGCGCGAGTTTTTGAGCTGTTTTCCCTTGATACTCCGGGCTTTTCCGGCTTTCTGCCTCTCAGTTATCCGGTGTGCGGACCATAAAAAACGGCCTTTTTTCATTCAGCAATAGCCTGATGAAACGCACCATTTACTACCCCAAACAGCTCCTCTGGTTTATTGTACTTCACTTTTGCATAGATGTCCATAGTTGTTTTGCTGTTTTCGTGTCCGGCAAGGTATTGGACGGTCTTTGGATCAACACCAGCATAGAGAAGATTGGTAATGTAAGTG
>ERZ650307.1335-NODE-1335-length-13909-cov-4.301646_pt1 | contig 13909 bp, 12 predicted proteins | sample MGYA00376243_ERZ650307 | MGnify/ENA primary metagenome ERZ650307 (study PRJEB26733, sample SAMN07839242) | wastewater metagenome | biome: urban; feature: artificial channel; material: waste water | place: USA: North Carolina | collected 2016-03-31 ... | reverse complement strand
GAACGACTGATTGTACTGATTGCGATATTATCGGTGGCAATCCTAGTGGTAGGCGGCGTCGGCTATTATTCTCTGAATAAGACCAACATGGCGCTGGAGGATATGTACTCCCGGCAGCTCAAATCGGTGCAATTGCTAAATGATGCCCGGGCTCATGCACGCAAGATTGAAGCGGATACCTACGCGCTGATGCTCGCAACGGATACGCAAGAAAATCAGTTAATTGCCGAGGATATCAATAAACGTGGCAAACTCTTTGATCAGGACTTACAGTCCTTTGATCAGATCAGTGTCCATGATGCCAGTAAGCAAAAATTGCAATCGGTCAAGGATGATGTCGCCAAATACCGGTCGATCCGTACGAAGATCCTCAGTCTGGCTGAGCAGAACAAGAATCAGGAAGCGTATACTTTGTTCAGTCAGCAGGGCCGTACCTTGTCAAATAACTTTACCGACGCACTGGCTGACTTATCCGATGACGTAGCCCAGATAGCTGATGAAACCTATCAGAGCAGCCAGGAGTCCCAGAGTACGACTACCAAGGTCCTGATTCTCGTCATCGTTGCAGCCTTAATTCTGGCGCTGTTCTCGGGCATTTTGATTGCTAGGCAGATCGACTCAAGGCTTGAAGATGTTGTAAAATATCTCGAGATTTTGGCAGAAGGCGACTTTTCTCAGGAAATTGACAGGAGCAGTCTTGAAGATCGCAGTGAATTTGGCGCTGTTTCCCGCTCTGTAGAAAAAATGAAAAACAATGTCAAAGCCCTGCTTAAAAATCTCATGGAAACATCTGAGCATATGGCTGCTTCTTCGTAAGAACTTACTGCCAGTTCCGAGCAGTCGGCGCAGGCTGCCAACCAGGTCGCCGGATCGGTAACTGAAGTAGCGCAGGGAGCCGAAAACCAGATGAAGGCCACCGATCAGGCTGGACAGATTGTGAAAAAGATCTCTTCTTCCATTGATCAGGTTTCCCAGAAATCTCAGCAGGTTGCAAGCTCTGCAAACCATACGATGCAAACGGCTACCGATGGTGAAGGCATTATCAAGCGCGCTGTGACCGAGATGAAGACCATTGAAGAGAAAACGAATGCGACCTCGACCGTAATCAGCAAGCTCGAGGATAAATCGAAGCAGATTGGCCAGATCGTGGAGACCATTTCCGGTATTGCCAGCCAGACAAATCTGCTGGCCCTTAATGCCGCTATCGAGGCTGCCCGCGCTGGTGAGGCAGGCCGCGGTTTTGCAGTTGTAGCCGAAGAGGTCCGCAAACTGGCCGAGCAGTCCGAAACGGCTGCTGAACAGATCACTTCGCTGATTGGTGAAGTTCAGAGCAGTACCCGCGAAGCGGTCGTATTCATGGACGCCAATCAAAAGGAGATTGTCAGTGGCGTACAGGCTGTCGATGATGCTGGCAACAGCTTTAACAACATCCTTGGCATGGTTGGTGACATGAATAAGCAGATTGATGCCATCACGGCATCAATCACGGAAGTTACCAAGGGAACCACTCATGTTGTAACAGCCGTAAAAGGGATTGAACAGGAAAGCCACAAGACGTCTGAGCAGACGCAGACAATCTCAGCTGCGACCGAAGAACAATCGGCTTCCGTCGAAGAGATTGCTTCTGCCAGCGAGCATCTTGCTCAGATGGCCGCTGACCTGCAAAAAGAAGTCCAAAAGTTTAAGCTCTAATAAAATCAATTATTCCTCCTGAATAGATTATGAAATAACAGGTACCTGGCGACAAGACGGTCCGTTGACTCGAAAGAGTTGACGGACCTATTTTTTGTGGTAAAAGTTAATGCATGAGTTCGAACCTTGCATAACAAAAAAGAAGATGCAATTGCATCTCCTTAAATTTCGTATGGAGCGGGCAATGGGAATCGAACCCACCTCTCTAGCTTGGGAAGCTGGCATTCTACCGATGAACTATGCCCGCGTATCACTGACTTAATTATTTTATCATCATTTAAAAAAAAATGCAAGGGATAGACAGGGGATATTCGAAGGCGGGGATGAAAATTTGAGATGAGGATGAAAATTTCTTGTATGGGAGCTTTTTTTTGGTTATAATGAAGGTGAAGAGTTGTATATTTGTAATATTGTAAGGTTTTTAGGGATTTGAAAGAGAAAGAAGGTGTTTTTATGAGTACGAGTATCATGAGCGGCCTGGGCAGTTCGTTGAATACATTGGACAAGATTCGTGCGGCACAGTCTAGCAGCATCCAGAAGATTACTACTGGATCAAAATATCCTGACGCATCTTATGGCCCTTCGGACTATGCGATACTCCAACGGACTTACTCCAACATTGGTGCAGTTTCGCAGTCGAACAGCAATACTCAGACATCGAATTCGATGCTTTCAACGGCAGCTGGTGCGGTAAATGAGACGGTGAGCTCGTTGTCATCGCTGCGCTCGACGCTGCTCAATGCATCGAATGGCACGAATGGGACAACAGACCTGTCGGCACTGCAGAAGTCAGTCGATCAGACGATAGCGGCAGTGAATGACAATGCATCGGTCACCTATAATGGAAAACAGCTGCTGGATGGCAGCCAGTCGCTGACGGTTGCTGGTGTGGATGGCTATAGTACAGTGAGTCTTGGCAACATGACTTCCCAGGGGCTGGGCCTGACGGACAGTGAGGGCAAGAGCACCATCAATCTGACAGATTCCAGCTCGCTGAGTTCGGCACTGGCAAAGGTTGACACGGCACTGGGGTCGGCGCTTGATCAGGCGACGAGCATTGGCGCGGCCCAAGAGGGGCTGAGTTATCAGTCGTCAAATTATACGACACAGGAGACGGCTCTCTATAGTACAGCGTCTACGCAGGGCGATACGGATATTGCGGCGGAGTCGGTAAAGCTGGCCAGTTCCAATACGCAGGAGCAGGCGGCACTATTTGCTATTAAGGCTGGTATGCAGAACATGAGTCAGAATATGCTTAGTTCGCTCAACGACCATAGTCGTGGCGCGGCTACGAGCATGTTGATGTAACACAAAAAAGGAATCTTCTATTGGGAAGGTTCCTTTTTGCTTTTATTGATTTATTTAGCAAGCAGCTCGCGGAGGTCCTGCATAATGCATACATGCGGGTAGCGGGCAAGTGTCTCTGCCGGAGTGGTGCCGGTTGCAACACCGGCGAAGCTGACCCCTGCATTTTGAGCTGCTTCAGCATCGACATAGCTGTCACCGGTATAGAGTACGTCTTCTGGAGCGACATCAAACCACGCAAGGGCTTTTTTGATGCCTTCAGGGTCCGGTTTGTGGATAGCGACGTCGTCGCTCCCGATGATGTGGTCGATAAGGTGGGGGACCTGATCAATATCAAATTTTTCCTGGATACGATGTCTGGTCTTGCTGGAGATGATGCCGATACGGGCACCTTGTTGGCGCAGGGCGGTCAATGTTTCGACGGTATGGGGGAAAAAGTAGGTGCCGGCCGTCATGTAACAGTCGGCTTCTTTTTTATATGCGTTTACGAAGTCGGCTGCTGCCTGTGGATTGTCGTTATTGATGATACGTTTGACGGCATCGATCATGGGCAGCCCGATCGTCTGGCAGATATCGCTGTCGCAGCAGTCGGGATAGCCGGTTTTTTCAAGGGTAATATGGAAACATTTTAGGATCGCGCTTTCGGAGTTTACGAGGGTATAGTCGAAGTCGAAAAGATATAGTTGATAATTTTTCATAAAAATCCTTTCTGGTTACTAATGAATAATATCATGATAGCACAGAATCCAGTTGAAGAAAATGGGGGGATTCTGTAGAATAGAGATAGAGAAATAGAAAGAAAGCGCAGGGAATAATGATGAAATATGTGGTTATCGATTTGGAGATGAACCCGGTAGATCGGGACTTCCGAGAGGTTCGGCGGAAGATGAACGAAGAGGTTATCGAATTCGGAGCGGTGCGTCTGGATGAGAATTTTCGGCAGGAGGCAGAGTTCCAGTGTTATGTCGAGCCGGAGTATGGTCCGATCAAGAAACATATCACGAAGCTGACCGGAATTACACAGGCCATGGTTGCTGGCAAGGAGCATTATGGGACATGCTTTCAAAATTTCGTAGACTGGGTCGGTACAACCGAGACGAAGATTTACTCGTGGAGTATGTCGGATATCAAGCAGCTCAAAAAGGAGTGCCGATACAAACTGCCGGAGTTTGATATGACCTGGCTGGATGAGCGGTGGGTGGATCTGCAGCAGGAATTTGATGATCGGCTTGGGCTGCACAATAATCTGGCGCTGAAGCATGCGCTCGGAGCTATGGATCATAAGTTCGAGGGAACTCAGCATACGGCGCTGGCTGATGCTGTTAATACGAGTGCGATCCTGACGTTGATGCAGGATGATGTGAAGTTCAGGGCGACGATGAAGCCGGTATTGGATATTCTCCTGCCGCAGGACGACTTGACGAATTCGATTGGTGATTTGTGCCCGGATCTTCTGAAACTGAAACAGAACTTGTGAATTTTTTAGTATAACAATGTTTCTTTATGGGAGACATAAAATGTAACTTTATCAAAATAGTGCTTGCGTGATTGCTGATTGAGTGTTATGATAGTATCAATTTCAAATCACAAAGATGATGAACAGGAAAAGTAGTCAGGTAGGATGGTTTCTGCAGAGAGCCGGGGGGCTGAGAGCCGGTGAGACCGCAACTGATGAAGTTCCCCTGGGAGTTGCCCGCTGAGATTTTATGTAGGTGGTGCCGGAACCTTCGCCGTTATAAGGGGGAGCCTGTTGCTGGACAGGCGAGTGAGTGTCCCTGTCAAAGGGGGCAGCAAGGTGGTACCGCGAGCAGAGCCTCGTCCTTTCAAGGACGGGGCTTTTATAGTAGAAAGGGGAGGGCATATGCAGCGTACGATGGGGGTGCTGGGACCGAGGGGAACGCATAGCGAGGCCGCAGCGATTTATCTCAATGAGCGGCTGACGGAGGCCTGCCAATTACGGATGTATGCGGATATCTTCGAGTGCCTTCAATCGGTAGAAGATGGAGATGTGGATACGGCACTGGTGCCGGTGGAGAATTCGTTGGAAGGAGCCATCAATATTACGCTGGATACGCTGGCACACAGCGATCAGCTGGAGGTCGAACTGGAGCTGATCTGGCCGGTGCATAATCAGCTGATGGCCCGATGTCAGTCACAGGAGATTCGTCGGATCTACTCGCATCCACAGCCAATATCGCAGTGCCGCAGCTATCTGCAGAAGCATTATCCAGAGGCAGAGGTCATTAAGGTATCCAGTACGGCTCGGGCAGCTGAACTGGTGGCGGCTGAGCCGGAGTCATCGGGGTGGGCTGCTATTTGTACCAGCCGGGCTGGTCAGCTTACCGGGTTGACAGCGGTGGCGACCGAGATTCAGGACAATATGGCCAACTGCACGCGTTTTTTCCTGGTGCGACGCCGGGGCTCTGGTCCTCAGGTACTGCCGCAGGATAAGACGCTGGTTATCTGTCAGATTGATGGGCAGCGGGCGGGGGTACTCTATGCGGTGATTCGCGAGTTTGCGGAGCGGGGGATCAACATGACCCGTATTGAGTCGCGCCCCGCCCGAACCAAACTGGGAGCCTATATTTTCTTTTTCGATCTGGAATGTCTGCCGGATACTCAGCTGCAGCAGGAAGCAATCCGGTCGGTGGCGAAGAAGAGTATCTGGCTGAAGGAATTAGGGGCATTTCCGGTGTTGACGACAGTTGAGCCACGTTATTAATAGAAATAGGAAAGAGGTATAAATTATGGTAATCATCATGAATGCAGACGCAACGGCAGAACAAATCAAAGGGGTTATCCAGGCAATCAATGATGCTGGGCTGGAGGCAAAGGTAATGGAGGGTACCCAGCAGAAAATTGTTGGTGTTATCGGTGATAAGGCACGGCTCGCAACGGTGCCTATTGATGCGATGCCGGGCGTAGAGACCAGCGTGGCAATTTCCAAGAGCTATAAGCTCGCCAGCCGCGAGTTCCATCCGCAGTCCAGTGTTATAGATGTGGCTGGGGTTAAGATCGGTGACGGTACGCCAGTAGTCATGGCCGGACCCTGTGCAGTCGAGTCCAAGGAGCAGCTTTTCGAGGCAGCGGACATCGTCAAGGCTGCTGGGGCACAGTTCCTGCGCGGCGGTGCCTATAAGCCGCGTACCTCACCATACTCGTTCCAGGGGCTTGAGGATGATGGGCTTAAATATCTGGCAGAGGCTCGTGAGCGTACGGGGCTGAGAGTTGTGACCGAGGTTACGACGGTTGAAGCCGTCGAGGGCGTTGCTAAATATGCAGATATGCTGCAGGTCGGTGCCCGTAACATGCAGAACTTTGGACTGCTGAAGGAAGTTGGAAAGTGCGGCAAGCCGGTTCTTCTTAAGCGTGGGCTGGCTGCTACTATTGATGAGTGGCTCAATGCGGCTGAGTATATCATGAACGAGGGCAATCCCAATGTGGTACTTTGTGAGCGCGGGATTCGAACCTACGAGACCTATACCCGTAACACGTTGGACCTCAGCGCAGTAGCTGCTGTGAAGCACCTGTCGCATCTGCCCATCATTGTTGATCCCAGCCATGGCACGGGAAAATGGCGCATGGTAAAGCCGATGGCTTTTGCGGCTATAGCAGCTGGTGCAGACGGGCTGATGATTGAGGTTCATCCGAATCCGGCGAAGGCTCTCTCCGATGGTCCGCAGTCCCTGACACCGGAAAACTACCAGGAAGTCATGGCGGGGATACAGAAACTGTCGGCATTCATGAAGGCGGAACATATTGTACCGATGAATATCGGCTGATCAACTAAAAAAACCGCGGGTCCGTTACGATGGACTCGCGGTTTTGCTAGTTAATCAGGCTTTGCGGGGGACGATTTCCGGCGTGGCATTGTCAGTAATGCATTCTTTCGTGATGATTACTTTACGTGGCTCGTCAGATTTCGGGATGTCGAACATGACATCGAGCATGACATCCTCAATGATGCCTTTGAGTGAGCGGGCACCAGTTTTGCGCTCGATGGCTTTCTTGGCTACAGCGCGCAGGGCATCGTCCTCAAATTCCAGTGTGACGTTGTCCATGGACAGCAGTTCCTCGTACTGCTTGACCGGCGCATTTTTCGGCTCAGTCAGGATACGCAGCAGCGCGTCCTCGTCGAGAGTCTCGAGCGTACAGATGACGGGAAGGCGGCCGATGATCTCGGGAATAATACCGTACTGCATCAGATCTTCTGGCCGGACTTTGTGGATGAGTTCATCGAATTTTGGTTTTTCATCGGCACCCTGCACGGCAGCACCAAAGCCGATGGATGAAGCCTTGGACAGCCGCTTGCCAATGACGTCCTCGATGCCGACGAAGGCTCCGCCGACGATGAAGAGAATGTTTCTTGTAACGACTTTGATTGTTGGTGCCTCCGGATGTTTGCGCTGGCCGCGGGCAGTGAATTCGACAACGCTGCCTTCGAGCATCTTGAGCAGTGCCTGCTGGACACCTTCATGGCCCGGGTCGGCCGTAATCGAGTTGTTGGCACCGGATTTGCGGGCAATCTTGTCGAATTCATCAAGATAGATGATGCCGTGCTCGGCTTTTTCGACATCTTTGTCAGCGGCATAGTAGAGGTTGCGGACGGCGACCTCTACGTCAGCACCTACGAAGCCGGCTTCCGTGAGGCTGGAGGCATCGGTGACAGCGAACGGGATGTCCAGCAGTTTGGCCAGGTGCGAGAGCAGTGCGGTCTTGCCGCAGCCGGATGGTCCGAGCATGATGACATTGGATTTTTCAATCTCGGTCTCAGCATCGGTCTGATAACCGTATTTCATGCGTTTGTAGTGATTGTAGACGGCGACGGAAAGAATCTTCTTGGCGCGGTCCTGGTTGATGATGTATTCATCAAGGTAGTTCTTGATGAGATGTGGCTTGTTCTTTTCCAGGATATCATCAAGCTGTTCGGCAAATTCGTGTTTTTCTTCCTGAACGCTGGCGGCTTCGTGTTCATCAAGAAAGTGATTGACTTCCCGAACGCAGTTCTTGCAGATAGCAAAGCCGGTATTTGGATCGTAGATCGGCAGGTCGTACTGGTCACGTACGTTGATAACACGCTTGCAGAAGCTGCATTGATGCTGGATTACTTGTTTAGCCATATGTAAAAGTCCTTTCTGACATGAAACATTCATATTATACTGCTAATATTATTATCTTATATTGGATAGCTTTTTTCAAGCAGATTCTCTGGCGGTGGTCCTGCCCTCTTGCAATTTTTGCCTGATGTGAGAAAATAGAATGGATGAAGAAGCTAAATCCTGGCAGATATAGAAGGTGAAGATAATGGAAAATGAAATGGAAGTTGGATTAGAGCAGCCGAAGGATGAGAAGTTCCGGCTGATTATTGTGACGGGGATGTCTGGCGCTGGTAAAACACAGGCCTGCCGTTATATGGAAGACCTGGGATATTTTGTGGTAGATAACCTGCCACCGGTCTTTATTCCAAAGTTTGTTGAACTGTGCAAGCATGCCGGCGGCCATGTCGGTAAGGTAGTGCTGGTGGTTGATACACGCAGCCGCGAGTTCTTTGATACATTCATCCATATATTGGATGATATGGATAAGGATGATGTTCCTTATGAGATGTTGTTCATGGACGCTTCTGATCCAGTAATTATCCGCCGTTATAAAGAAACCAGGCGCCGTCATCCGATGGCGCCGTCATCGCGGATTTCCGATGGCATTTCTAAGGAGCGGGAGCGGTTGGCACCAGCTCGGGCGAAGGCTACCTATATCATCGATACTTCTGAGCTGCGAAAGGTTGATTTGCGCGACAAGATTCATCGGATCTTCGGTACGAGCGAAGGGGAACAGATGAATGTCAACGTGGTATCGTTTGGTTTTAAATTTGGCATGCCGCTGGATGCCGATATGGTTCTGGATGTGCGTTTTTTGCCGAATCCCTTCTATATTGAGGCAATGCGTCATAAAAGCGGTGCAGTACCAGAGGTCGCGGAGTATATCGCCAAGTGGTCGGTGACCCAGGAATTCATCAGCCATCTTGATGCGATGGTTGATTTCCTTGTACCGCAGTACATCAAAGAAGGGAAGAGCCAGTTTGTTATTGCCGTTGGCTGTACGGGGGGTATGCATCGCAGCGTGTTTATTGCCAAGCATATCTACGACCGGCTCAGTGCAAAAGGTTATCCGGTGAAGCTGGAGCATCGCGATCTTATGAAGAATGATGTCCGGGAACACAGGCGTGAGGAGTGTTAAGGAAATATGCATCTATTGAAATGGCTATACCCGGGCATGAAGTTCAAGCGATGGCTCCTGCTGTTTTCAGCTGGCGTCATGCTGGTCAGCCTGGGGCTGGCATTGGTCTTCAACTATAAATATCTGGACTATATCGAGGAAGCAATATTCCGGGCAGTCTACCTTTGGCGGGGAAGCTATAACTATACGTTTTCGACATTGATTGGCATTGCGGTGGTCCTGGTCGGAGTGGCTTTGATGCTGCTTGCGACCAGGTTTGTTATCCGGTCGGTCATCATGGTGCTGCTGCCAGACAGTTCGGAGCGGCTGGTGGATATCATCTATGAGAAACGTAAACTGGGGAAAGGTCCCACTGTTGCGGTCGTAGGCGGCGGACATGGATTGTCGGTTCTGTTGCGTGGCATCAAGTCGGCGACGAGTAATGTGACAGCGATCGTGACGGTGGCTGATGATGGCGGTTCGTCGGGGCGGCTGCGAGAGGAATTGGGAATTATCCCCCCGGGGGATCTGCGGAACTGTCTGGTCGCATTAGCTGACACGGAGCCTTTGATGGAAAAACTGTTCCAATACCGTTTTCGGGGGGAATCTGAGCTCGCCGGCCACAGTTTCGGCAATCTGTTCATCGCGGCAATGAATGAAGTCACCGGTGATGTGGAGCAGGCGCTGAAGGAATCGTCTAAAGTTCTGGCGGTTAAAGGACAGGTCCTGCCTGCCTCGAAAGATCATGTACGACTCGATGCAATCATGGAGGATGGGACTGTAGTCGAAGGTGAGTCGCATATTCCTGAGGTGCATAAGCGGATTCATCGGGTACGGCTTTTTCCAGAGCATGTCCGGCCGGTAAAGTCGGCGCTTGAGGCGCTGACCTCGGCCGATGCGATTATTCTTGGACCGGGCAGTCTCTATACCAGCATCATGCCTAATTTGTTGGTCGATGGTGTGGCTGAAGCCCTGCGTAAAAGCCGTGCGGTTAAGATATACATCTGCAATGTAATGAGCCAGCCGGGGGAGACCGATGGTTATACCGCATCAATGCATGCCAAGGCAATCATCGATCATGGCGGTAAGGGGGTCATTGACTATATGCTGGTGAACTCGACGCCAATCTCAGCTGATATGCAGGCATTTTATGCTGAGCAGGGCGCTTATCCGGTCGAAGTGGATGAAGCGGCGATTAATGCGCTGGGCGTTGGTTTTGTCAAAGCTGATATCATTAATGAAACTGACGTGATCCGGCATGATCCCGATAAACTAAGCCGTAGTGTTATGAAGATGGTTTATCATCTCCAACCAAGTGCGCTGGGACCATACGATATGAAGGATCATCAAATGAAATAGGAGGAATCATGCCGTCTTTTGCGACTGAGGTTAAAAATGAGCTGGCGCGATTGCGCTATCAGGATACCTGCTGCCGTACCGCGGAACTGGCGGCATTGCTGCGCATGGGGGCGACTATTATTTTTGGCCTGCGTCACACGTTTGGACTTAATTTCACCACGAAGAATGCTGCAGTTGCGCGTAAGACTCTTTTGCTGCTGAAAAGTGAGGGTGGGGACATTCACACCGAGATTACAGTCCGGCGGTCCCGACAGCTCAATAAGAATAATAATTATACGGTTAAAGTGGTGCCGGCTGCTCCTGTGGCTGGCCTGTTAGAGCGGCTGGGATTTTTGCATGAGGATAGCCTGAATATGGATGATGATGCAGGAATCCTGCGCAAGAACTGCTGCCGGGTGGCCTATCTGCGGGGGGCATTTCAGGGGGGCGGCAGTGTAAACCGCCCTGAGGCCAGCTATCATTTAGAACTGGCGACTGGCAGCTATGGGCTGGGCAATCTTCTGTATACATTGATGAAGCGGATGGAGTTTCCCGTGGGTTTTACGGATCGGAAGGATGATTACATTGTCTACCTCAAGGAAGGCGATGCGGTAGTGGATTTCCTTGCGATGATACAGGCGGACAAGGCTGTGGAAGAATTTGAAGTAGCTCGTAATGTTAAAGAGGTACGCGAACAGGTGAATCGTCTGGTTAATTGTGAAACGGCGAATCTGCAGAAAACAGTAGATGCCGCAGGAAGACAATTGGCTGACATCCGCCAATTACAGGCCACAGGAGGCTTGGACCGTTTGCCAAAAAAAATCCGGGCAGCTGCACAGGCGCGCTTGCAAAATCCGGACGCGAGTCTGGCGGAATTGGCAGAGCTTTCCAATGTGAGCAAGTCTGGGATGAATCATCGCATGAGGAAGATACATGAATTGGCGCAGATTGCGCATCTGGCAGAATAGTATGGAAGAAGGATTTATTGTTGCGTAGAATAAAACAACTGATATTGGCAGCAGCCATACTGCTGCTGATCTTTGTAGGCTGGCTGGCCTTGGCGCCGCTGCCGGCAGGCATTCCTGTACTGGAATACCATATGATAACGGAAACGGCTTCGCCTGACGAAGAATTATATAATGTTCCACCGTCTGACTTTCGGGAGCAGATGGACTATCTTCGGCAAGAAGGATATACAACCATATCCATGATGGATTATGCCAAGGCCCGTAAGGGGAAAATAGAACTGCCAGCGAATCCGATCATACTGACTTTTGATGATGGTTATGAGAACAACTATACCGTCCTGCTGCCAATACTGGAAGAGTATGGCCTGAAAGCGACCGTCTATATGGTGACAAACAATATAGGACGTCAGGGCTATCTGTCATGGAATCAGCTGCGGGATATGCAGGAACGCGGGATCGAGATCGGCAGCCATACCGCCAATCATCAGCCTCTGACCATGCTGGACCCGCTTAAGCAGGAAGAAGAGATGAAATTATCGAAACTGCTGCTTGAATGGAACGGCATTCATACGGTATTCAGCTTTTCTTACCCGAATGGTGCATTTTCGGCGGATATGCCTGGTATGTTGGAACGCAATGACTATCTGACTGCAGTAACTGGTGATGATGGACTTAATACGTTGGGGACGAATCCATATTTGCTGCAGCGCATCAATATACCTCATCCTCGGTTAGGCCTGACGGAGTTCAAGGTTCGTCTGTTGAAGGCGAGGATTATGACCAGACTGGGTATCCATCAACATTGATTTAGGAGTGACAAGCAGAAACATGTATTTTAAGCGTACCATTTTACTCGGAGCGGCGTTCGCTTCGTTTTGCAGTTATCCTATGCCGGCTGCGGAGGCATCACGGCATGCATCAACCCAGACTGGAACAACTGTTGTTAACACCAGTCCCATGCAGGCAGGACGCACAGGGGCAACAACGCGGACGTTCAGCGAGCGTATCCGTGCAATTCTGAGCCAATCTGACGAGAAACCTCTCAGCGGTCCAGCACGGCCATCAAATGTCCTGCATCAATGGCCGGTTGAGTATAAGGATGAGGGGGGGACGTTATTGTTCTCCGATAGTCCGGAGTATGTTACGACAGAGGGAATCCTGTATCGTGATACGGTAACTGGAGATGCCCGCGTTTTGTACTACCATCTGAATAATACGGATGAACCGAAGAAGGTGGCAGTGGTGCTGGAAAACAAATATCCGGGGCCGAATCAGGTACGTGTTACTCGTGGCGGCAGTGGTGCACCGAGCGAGGATTATCTGGCTGTAGGCAAACAGGGGCAGATGGACTATTGGGGCAAGGCTTTGGACCAGGTCATTAATCTGCCAGCGGGGGGGGCGCGTTTGCTGCAGGAACAGATGAATGAGATTATCCTGCAGCCTGGGCAGCTGGTGTATGGTGCCTATGATTTTACGACAGAGCATCCTGTGCAGGTCTCTGTTCTTATGTTGTCTGCCTATGGTGATCCCGTCACTGCAGCAGACCAGCTGCCAGTATTGCCAAAGGATGACATGAAACTTCGTGGAACGTTCAAGGGAATGAACCGTATTTTGACCTCGCCTAAAGTGTACAATCCGGATGAAGATGGTGGTGTATACTTCCCTTTGGCAGATAATCTGCAGGATAAGTATCGGGAAGGCATCGACGCCACTGACGGCAGTAAAGTAATAAACGTAGGAAACTATGGCATCGTGTATAAGATTGAGCTGCCAGTGACGGGCAAAGCACAAACCCAGTATTATCTGAGTCCGCTGGGAGGCGTGTATGCTGGAGCAATGCAGGTCCGTTATGGGCAGAGCAGCCCCAGCATGCTGCCAACTCCGCTGGGACGGCCGTACTTTGGAGATGCAACCCCGCCGGAATCAGCTAGTGTAGAGCGCGCCAGACTAGCTGGCACATGGCGGCTGACTCCTCACACGGAACTAACCGATTTGGGATCTTATCCGAGCGATAAACAAACGTATTTCGAGTATTCACCGCCAGGGGCATCAAACCTGCCGGTGAACATTATTATGTTGCCGGCTCATTCGTGAGCATACAGCTGATCTGAAAGATTGGCTGTATTTTTTTAAAAAAGTGTTGACAAGAAAAACAAAACACTGTATCATAATACAAGTCGTTGAGAGCGGCGGTCATATAGTTCAGCTCACGAGCCTTGAATGGTAAGCGGTTGAAACAAAATGCTTCCGAATTCACTTAAAAGAAAAATTAAAAACTTCTTGACAGAATGAGCTCGACACGATATACTAAATGAGTCGCTTGAACAGAGCGGTGCTTCGAAAGAAGCGAAATTGTTCTCTGAAAACTAAACAATGTAGAATTAATCATG
>ERZ650307.1334-NODE-1334-length-13910-cov-7.026777_pt1 | contig 13910 bp, 16 predicted proteins | sample MGYA00376243_ERZ650307 | MGnify/ENA primary metagenome ERZ650307 (study PRJEB26733, sample SAMN07839242) | wastewater metagenome | biome: urban; feature: artificial channel; material: waste water | place: USA: North Carolina | collected 2016-03-31 ... | reverse complement strand
AAAATAGCACCCCAAAAGTTAGATTTTTTCTGTCTAACTTTTGGGGTGCGGTTCATTTTGGAAGCAAGTCTTTTTAAATATCCGCAGGTGCAAAAACAACCTGACCATCTTGGAATTTTTCAATACGAGCGAGTGAAGTAACAGGGACACCTGCATCTATCAAGAGTTGACGTCCGTCTTGGAAGGATTTTTCGATGATGATACCAACTCCTATTACCTGAGCACCAGCCTGTTGGATAATATCAATCAAGCCTTTTGCTGCTTGTCCATTGGCCAAAAAATCATCAACGATTAGAACCCGATCTTCCGGCGACAAAAACTTGCTAGCAATAGAAACGGTACTGGTTACTTGCTTGGTGAAGGAGTAGACTTCAGATGTCAAGATTCCTTCTGTCATCGTAATATTTTTATGTTTTTTAGCAAAAATCATTGGCACATCTAAACTTTCAGCGACATAAACAGCTGGAGCAATGCCGGATGCCTCAATAGTGACAACTTTTGTAATTTGCTTAGAACGGTATGCTTCTGCTAACACTTGTCCCATTTCTTTCATCAATTTAAAATCAACCTGATGGGTCAGGAATGAATCAACTTTTAAAATTTTTTCTCCTAACACCTGACCATCTTTTAAAATACGTTCTTCCAAAATTTTCATAATTCTTCCTCCAAATGATTCCTTGGTGTATTATAGCATTTTTTTATCATAAGCAAAACAATAAACGAATTATTGTTATAAAAACATGTAAAAAAACACGTTAAACGACCAAAAGACGAACATAAACAAAAAAATATCGCAGATTGTATTGAAATAAGCAAATCTTTATGATAGACTAAAAAATATTATTTAGGAACAAAAAAGGAGAAACAATGTCTCAGAAAACAACAAATGAACATTCATCAGTAATGCTCTATGGAATTGATGAACAACCGCCAAAAGGCATGGCTGTGTTGCTTGCTTTTCAGCATATCTTAGCAGCTTTTGCAGGCATCATCGCGGTGCCACTTGTCATTGCAAGTGCTTTGGGGTTATCAGTAGAAGATACTTCTATTATGGTATCGGCCTCAATCTTTGTTGCTGGGATTGCAACTATTTTGCAATCTAAAGGTGTTGGCCCGGTAGGTTCACGTGTCTCTGGAATGATGGGAACGGATTTTACCTTTGCCAATCCAGCTATCAGTGTTGGTAGCCAATTGGGAATTGCTGGTATCGTGGGTGCAACCATTGCGGGTTCATTTGTTGAAATCGTTTTGAGTCGTTTTGTGAAACCCTTGATGCGTTTCTTTCCGCCATTGATTACAGGGACCGTTGTTTCCCTCATCGGTATTACCCTCATGCCAGTGAGTATGGACTGGGCAGCTGGTGGTGCTGGAGCCACAGATTATGCCTCTGTTGAAAATATCAGTATTGCCTTTATCGTCTTGGTCTTTACTCTGGCATTGAATCATTATGGTAAAGGAATGCTGAAAACGGCCTCTGTCTTCTTCGGGATGGTCTTTGGATATGTCCTCTGTATTCTGCTTGGAAAAGTAGATATGTCTGCTGTTGGAGAGGCAGCCTGGTTTGCTCTTCCTAAAATTTTCCATTACGGTGTAAAATTTGACCTATCTTCGATTTTGGCCTTTATTCCTGCTTATGTTGTATCCTTGATTGGTACGGTAGGGATTATGATGGCAATTGGAGAAGCGTCTAACCAAAAAATTTCTTCTGAGCGGGCAGCAAATGGTGTTCTGGCAGATGGTGTTGGTTCCTTGATTGCTGGTATCTTTGGTGCAGGTCCAAATACAGCCTTTTCACAAAATGTTGGTCTCATTACCTTAACAAAAGTTGCTAGTCGTCATGTCATGATTATTGCGGGTGTTATTCTTACTTTACTTGGTGTCTTTCCAAAATTGTCTGCCTTGATTTCCATCATGCCTCAGCCTGTTCTTGGTGGTGTTGGAATTATCATGTTCGGTTTGGTCGCTGCTCAAGGGATTAAGACTCTTGCAACTGTAAAAATTGGTGACCGTGAGCTCTTGATTATTTCTATTGCCTTTGCGCTTGGTATCGGTGTGACGGTACGTCCAGAATTGTTGAGCCATCTTCCGTCAGCGCTACAAATGGTCTTATCTTCAGGGATTTCTACAGGTACCTTAGCTGCACTGATTTTGAACATGGTTTTAAAAGAAAAATAATATTCAGATAGGCTATCCTCGTGATAGTCTATTCTTATAGATGGTCATAATTTATTGGTATTGGCCGAGAGAATTTGGTTTTGGTATACTAATAGTTAATGGTGAAAAGGAGGTATAAATGACACACTTTAGAGCAAGTATTGAGCAAGCTGGGCAATTGAATCAGTTCTATCAGGTACAAAATGCCTCTGTAGCAGGATTTTCGATTGGGATTATCACTATTGATTTTAACTATGTCAAGTTGCCGGGTAATGTAGCCAACGCGACTACTTTTTCTTTTCCAGTTGTCTATGAGGATATTGTTTTGGAAATTGAGGATCTGTTCAATGGTGAGGAGAAACTGTTGGGAATGGTCATTGAGGCAGCTAAGAAGTTAGAGAAAAAGGGTGTGCGAGCCATTGTAGGCGCCTGTGGTTACTTTAACCATTTTCAGGAGCAGGTGCGAGATGCTGTAGCAGTTCCTGTCTATTTGTCTAGTGTGCTTCAAATTCCCTTGATTAAAATGGGACTCAAACCAGACCAGAAAATTGCGGTACTAGTAGCAGATGGTGAGGGAGCGAGTGCAGACTTTTTCGCCAAAGCCAACGCTTCCATTTCAGACTGTATTGTCAAAGAGATAGGTAGTCTGGATAGTTTCGCTCCAATTCGTTACAACAAGCCATTTTTGGACAACGGCCGTTTGAAGTCAGACTTAGTAGCAGTTGTTCAGGATTTGCAAGCCAATCACCCAGAAATTGGTGCCATTTTGCTGGAATGCAGTGACCTGCCACCCTATGCAGCAGCCCTTCATAGAGAAACAGGACTACCGGTTTTTGATTTTACTACTTTGATTAACTGGGTCCATTCAGCAGTCGTTCGCAGAGAATTTTATGGATATATGTAACAGAAAACTCCGATTAGAAACATCTAGTCGGAGTTCTTGCTTATTCAGCTTGTTGGTCATGGTGCCACTCTCCCCAGTCTGACATAGAGTCGAGGATTGGTTTCAAGGAACGACCTTATATCCTATTGCCAGTCATTCTGAGTAAGGAGAGATAGAAGGAAAATTTAGCCCAAATATGAAGTTCTTGACTTACTTGTTCTTATGGTTGATAATAGAAAAAAATAGAGTAGAGCATGTCAATGTTTAAATACCTTCGCGCTGTGCCCCTGATTCTTGTAGCTGGAGCAGTAGTTTATTTTTCAATCATTATCTGTCTGGACAATGGTGACTGGACCTATATTTTTGCTAGAGTGTTTGGCATGGATGCAGAACATGCCAATAATTTGGCCTATATCGCCATAGCCATTCAATCCCTGTTTTTCACCTCAGACTGGTTTTACAAACGAATCCGCACTTTTCTCAATCGTTGTTTGGAAAACGCCAAGGGTCTCAATCGGCAAATTTATCTGGGATATAAGGCTGGGATTGAGTTCTTAATGGCCCTTCCTAAACGGCCCATCTTATTTAGTTTTTACCTACTTTTGACCATTTTGGAAAACTTAGGTGTGATTAATAGTGCAAAAGACTATGCAGTTGTGGTTATTTTTATTATCGCAGTGGATCGTGTGACTAAAATCTGGCCAGAAGAAAAACGACGAATGGTCGAATTTAGCTAGAAAATCAAGAGACGGATTAAGAGTGTAGAATAAGCGGAGAGGTGCATATATATTTTAAGGAGGCGGTTTTGTCTTCTTTTTTTGAAAAAAGAAGACAAAGTGTGAGATATATATTGCATAATGAAAAATATAGTGTATAATGAAGTTATAAAAATGTACAGGAGGATGGCTATGGCATGAAAAATCTTCGTTTAAAGTTAGCGCGTGTGGAAAAAGATATGACCCAAGGGGGCTTGGCGGAAGCTATAGGAGTGACCCGCCAGACCATCGGTCTGATTGAGGCGGGAAAATATAATCCCAGTCTAAGTCTTTGTTTATCAATTTGCCACTGTTTAGGGAAAAGTTTAGATCAATTATTTTGGGAGGAACCAACTAATGAAAAAAATTGTGACTGATGAGCGTGTTCGACAAGAAGAAAACCAAGTCTTTGCCTGGGTAGGCAGGACCATGAATTTTCTTTTGCCCCTCTCATTTCTCATCAAGAGCCTGGTCTTAAAATGGCCTTTTGATACCTATGTTTTTGAACTGTTTGCCATGTTGGTAGTTTCAGTCTATCTCTTTTACGGTTATTGGAGGAAGGGGCTTGATATGGAACGGGGAACTTCTTGGCAGGGTTACCTTTACATAGGAGTGGTAATTGCTGGGACAACGATTTTAATGGCTTGGACCAACTACCAGACCTATGGACAGCATTATTCTGGTGTCTGGGATTGGCATTTTTGGGCGGTGATTTTGATATTCTTTCTTTCTATCACAAGTCTCATTTTCTTACTGGCGAATCTTCTCTCTTGGGCGAATAAGTACCGTCAGAAGCAGGTGGAAAAAGAGCTGGTAGATGAACTCGAATAAGCAATCGAGTTCTTATCCTCGCTCTGCCATTTTCCTAAAAAATAAAACTTTTTAAAATTCCTTGCCAAAATCCGAAAGATTATGATACAATACCAAAAGCGTAGGTTTTTAAACTCATCCCGTGAGGTGAGAAAGACAACAGGATAATTCATTAAGGGCCTATGACTATGTAAATTTAGAAAGTCTGGGTCTTTTTGTGTACCCAGAGCGGGAGAATGATGAATACAAAAGCCAACCTTTTGTTTGATGTCCATGAGAAACCAGCTCCTTTTCAAGGGATTTTGCTCAGTTTCCAACACGTGTTTGCCATGTTCGGTGCAACGATTTTAGTGCCTTTGATTTTGGGAATGCCCGTATCCGTGGCCCTATTTGCATCTGGTATTGGAACCCTGATTTACCAAGTAGCTACTCAATTTAAAGTACCGGTTTATCTTGGTTCTTCATTTGCTTATATTTCAGCTATGGCCTTAGCTATTAAAGAAATGGGCGGAGATGTCTCAGCAGCACAAACAGGTATTTTCTTTGTTGGTCTGATTTATGTACTGATTGCAGGGCTTGTCAAAGCCATTGGTACAAAATGGATTGATACTCTATTACCACCCGTGGTTATTGGGCCTATGATTATCGTTATCGGTCTTGGTCTTGCCAATTCGGCAGTTACTTCTGCAGGTTTTGTGGCGGATGGTGACTGGAAAAATGTTGTTGTAGCCATTGTCACTTTCTTGATCGCAGCTTTTGTCAATACCAAAGGGAAAGGCTTCGCCAAGATTGTTCCATTCTTAATTGCCATCATCGGTGGTTATATTGTTGCTCTCTTGCTTGGTCTGGTGGATTTCACACCTGTGCTCGAAGCAGCATGGTTTGAGTTGCCAGGATTCTATTTACCATTTGAAACAGGTATATTCAAATCGTATAATTTTTACTTCGGACCTGAGATGGTTGCTATTTTACCAATTGCTGTAGTTACTGTAGCTGAACATATCGGTGACCATACAGTTCTCAGCCAAATCTGTGGTCGTCAGTTCTTGAAAAACCCAGGTCTCAGTCGTACCTTGATTGGTGATGGTGTAGCGACAGCTGTTTCAGCTTTAATTGGGGGTCCTGCCAATACGACTTATGGAGAAAATACAGGGGTTATCGGTATGACTCGCATCGCGTCAGTATCGGTTATTCGCAATGCTGCTTTGATTGCAATTGCTTTCTCATTCTTGGGTAAATTTACAGCTCTCATTTCTACCATTCCAAGTGCCGTTCTCGGGGGAATGTCCATCTTACTATATGGTGTTATTGCATCAAATGGTTTGAAAGTATTGATTGAAAGTCGAGTAGATTTCGGTCAAGTTCGTAACTTAATTGTTGCAAGTTCTATGTTGGTATTAGGACTTGGTGGTGCAGTTCTGAATATTGGTGCAATTACCCTTTCAGGAACAGCCCTCTCGGCAATCGTTGGGATTATCCTTAACCTCATTTTGCCCAAAGCTGAAAAAGCCAAGTAATTACACTCAATTTTGAAGTCAGCTCAGGCTGGCTTTTTTGGATTGTGGTATAGTAAAGGGAAAAAGGTGAAGCTCATGAAAGGATTAGCAAAAGAAATGTATAGCAACACTCTTCATATTTGGTATGAGACAGATGTAATGGCAGACCACGAATATGGTCGTATTTTTGATACTAGTTCAGTCAGCTTAAATGAAGTTGCGGTCAGAATACATGCAGATGTTGTGGACAATCCAAGTGTAGAAGCTATCTATTGGTATATGGGGCAAGGGTTGGATCAAATCGTGCTGATGGCTCGTTACCAAAAAGACAGATTGCAGGTTCAAGTGAATCTCAAGGATTTCGATTTTGCCTTGCATGTAGATGCGATTGAAATATGGAAAAATGACTTAATTGAAACAGTTCAAACAGTTCTTTCGGAGAGATAGCAGAGCAGCTCAGCAATTGCTCAAATCAGTTGACAAAAGCACCGTTCCTTGATAGAATGGATAAGGTCCAAAAGGACAAATCTAGCTTTTTCTTGGTCACGGGTCGCCAACCTGTCACTCGGATTGAGCTCAATAAAAAGGAGTATACATTATGGCAATCTCAAAAGAGAAAAAAAATGAAATCATGGCACAATATGCGCGTCATGAAGGCGACACAGGTTCAGTTGAAGTACAAGTAGCAGTACTTACTTGGGAAATCAACCACCTTAACGACCATATCAAACAACACAAAAAAGACCACGCAACTTACCGTGGTTTGATGAAAAAAATCGGTCGCCGTCGTAACTTGTTGGCATACCTCCGCCGCACAGACGTTAACCGTTACCGTGAATTAATCAATTCACTTGGCTTGCGTCGTTAATTAGCAGGTATAGAAACAAAAAAACACAGCACCAGTATCTTGTATACTGAGCTGTGTTTTTTTTGATGTTTAGTTTTACTGGTAAATTGTAATGTAACTTCAAATTTAGTAATTACAAATTTTCAATCTAATATCGGAGCATACGGTCGCCGTCGTCAGGATCGATGCGGGTATCTTCGTAGACGCCGCCGTTGGCTAAAATCGTTTTTTGAGAGCCAATGTTCCAGTCGGCTGCAGTAATGAGGACGCGATTGATGCCCAGAGTTTTGGCTTCTTGCAGAGCGAGGGCCAATTGCTCTTTGGCGTAGCCCTTGCGCCGTTCATTCGGATGAATGGAGTAGCCGATGTGACCGGCGATATGGACCAAAAATTCCTGATTGAGATGATGGCGGATATTGGAAATGCCCACCATTTTTTTGTCCTGCTCGCGAATGCAGATAAAAGTTGAAGAAGGAGCGCGGTTGGGACGACAGGTCGCTGGAGATGCTTCGTTTTCAACGTGCTCCAGCCATTCCTCGAAGTTATCCATTTGCTGAAGATGGCTGCCACCATGCAAGTGTTCGCCTGTGAAGGCTTGCTTATAAGCGAGAATCTCCTCTTTCCATGCCAGACTTGGTTTTGCCAGATACAATGTTTCCATTTTCCACCTCCAGATGTTTTTGATAGTGTACCATGGTGAAGTTTTCTTGTCAAAATCAACTTTCAAGCCTTTATTTCTCTCTAAAATATGATAAAATAAAGTTTAAGCGTGGTTTTGTGCAAAAGAGAGTGAAACAAGCTGTTTGATTGTCTTTTGTAGAAAACACGCAAGAAAAATTTCAGAAAAAAACAGGAGACAATTCATGTCAAAACAAGTATTTGAAACGGTTTTTGCTGGCAAGAAACTAGTCGTTGAAACTGGTCAGGTTGCCAAACAAGCCAATGGTGCAGTAGTTGTTCGTTATGGAGATTCAACAGTATTAACTGCAGCTGTTATGTCTAAGAAAATGGCAACTGGTGATTTCTTCCCCCTCCAAGTTAACTACGAAGAAAAGATGTATGCTGCTGGTAAATTTCCTGGCGGTTGGATGAAGAGGGAAGGACGTCCATCGACGGATGCTACTTTGACAGCTCGTTTGATTGATCGTCCGATTCGTCCAATGTTTGCGGAAGGTTTCCGTAACGAAGTTCAAGTCATCAACACAGTGCTTTCTTATGATCCAGATGCATCTGCTCCAATGGCAGCCATGTTTGGTTCCTCATTGGCATTAGCAATCTCAGACATTCCATTCAATGGCCCAATTGCTGGTGTTCAGGTTGGTTATGTTAATGGCGAATTGATTATTAACCCAGATCAAGCTCAACAAGAAGCATCCCTTTTAGAATTGACAGTTGCTGGTAACAAAGACGCTATCAACATGGTTGAATCGGGTGCCAAAGAATTATCAGAAGAAGTGATGTTGGAAGCACTCTTGAAAGGTCATGCGGCCATTCAAGAACTCTTGGATTTCCAAAATCAAATCGTGGCAGCAGTTGGTAAGGAAAAAGCAGATGTGGAGCTTCTTCAAGTGGACCCGGAATTGCAGGCTGAGATTGTTGCAGCTTACAATGACGATTTGAAAAAAGCGGTGCAGGTTGAAGAAAAATTGGCCCGTGAAGATGCGACCAATGCCGTTCGCGAGACTGTCATCGCAGCTTACGAAGAAAAATACGCTAAGCACGAAGAATTTGACCGTATCATGCGTGATGTCCATGAAATCTTGGAACTCATGGAGCATGCAGAAGTTCGTCGTTTGATTACTGAAGACAAGGTCCGTCCAGATGGTCGCCGTGTTGATGAGATTCGTCCGTTGGATGCAGAAGTAGACTTCTTGCCAAATGTTCACGGCTCAGGTCTCTTTACCCGTGGTCAAACGCAAGCCCTTTCTGTCTTGACCTTGGCACCAATGGGTGAAACCCAAATCATCGATGGTTTGGATGATGAGTACAAGAAACGCTTCATGCATCACTACAATTTCCCACAATACTCAGTTGGCTCAACTGGTCGTTACGGTGCACCAGGTCGTCGTGAGATTGGTCACGGTGCTCTAGGTGAGCGCGCTCTTGAGCAAGTCTTGCCTAGCTTGGAAGACTTCCCTTACGCTATCCGCTTGGTGGCAGAAGTCTTGGAGTCAAACGGTTCTTCTTCACAGGCATCTATCACAGCTGGTACCCTTGCCCTTATGGCAGGTGGTGTGCCAATCAAGGCACCCGTTGCAGGGATTGCTATGGGTCTGATCTCAGACGGTACCAATTACACCGTCTTGACCGATATTCAAGGTCTTGAGGACCACTTCGGCGACATGGACTTCAAGGTAGCTGGTACTCGTGACGGTATCACAGCCCTTCAAATGGATATTAAAATTGACGGTATCACACCACAAATCTTGGAAGAAGCCTTGGCACAAGCTAAGAAGGCACGTTTTGAAATCCTTGATGTCATCGAAGCGACTATCCCAGAAGTTCGTCCTGACTTGGCACCAACTGCACCGAAGATTGACACTATCAAGATTGATGTGGACAAAATCAAGATTGTTATTGGTAAGGGTGGTGAAACCATCGATAAGATTATTGCAGAAACTGGCGTGAAAATCGATATCGACGAAGACGGTCTTGTGGCGATCTTCTCACCAGACCGTGCTGCAATTGAGCGCACAAAAGAAATCATCGCTGGTCTTGTCCGTGAAGCAAAAGTGGACGAAGTCTTCCAAGCAAAAGTGGTTCGTTTGGAGAAATTCGGTGCCTTTGTCAACCTTTTTGACAAGACCGATGCCCTCGTTCACGTTTCTGAAATGGCTTGGACACGTGTCAATAAACCAGAAGATTTGGTTGAGGTTGGCGATGTTGTAGATGTTAAGGTAATAAAAATTGATGATAAGGGACGTATTGATGCTTCTATGAAAGCCCTTCTACCAAAACCAGAAGGCTACGTGGAACCAGAAAAACGTGAACGTTCAGAAAAACCTAGTCGTCATAAAGAACACAAAGAGAAAAAAGATAATAACTTTGGTGAATTTAAATTTCATAAAGTAGATAAAAAATAATGGTGAAGTAGGCAAGTCCCGAAATGGACTTGTCTTCTCGCTAGAAGGAGAAGTCATGGGTTGGTGGAAGGATACCATAGAAATTGTAAAAGAAAAAGATCCGGCGGCACGGAACTCCTTGGAAGTCCTTTTGACCTACCCAGGAGTCAAGGCACTGGCTGCTCATCGTCTCTCTCACTGGATGTGGCAAAATGGTTTTAAATTATTAGCTCGGATGCACAGTCAGTTTTGGCGATTTTGGACCAACATTGAAATTCATCCAGGTGCAGAAATTGCCTCGGGAGTCTTTATTGATCATGGCGCAGGATTGGTAATTGGTGAGACTGCAATTGTCGAATCTGGTGTAATGTTATACCATGGAGTAACTCTTGGAGGAACAGGGAAGGATACAGGGAAGCGCCATCCAACAGTTCGAAAAGGGGCACTCGTTTCTGCTCATGCCCAGGTGATTGGCCCAGTTGAAATCGGAGAAAATGCGAAAGTAGGTGCTGCTGCTGTTGTCTTAGCAGATGTTCCAGCAGATGTGACAGTTGTCGGTATGCCTGCTAAAATTGTCCGTGTTCATGGGAAAAAAGATGAGCAAGCCATTCATGATATGGAAGGCGGTCGTGAATACTACACAACCAAGCTAGCAGAACTGAGAGAAGCTAGCCATCGCTCCTCACATTTGTAGAGTTGATTTATAGGTTTAAGGGACAAGATTCGGAGGGAAAATGCTACTAGAAGAATTTGAAAATACCTCTGCGGTCATTGAACCGACAGATACCTCTATTCGGGGTGGTGGTGAAACCTGTAATACTTTAATTCTGTCATTTAATGGAGAAATTATTAAGAGAGTTGCCGAGTTAGAAAATGTATATGAGGAGCTCTTCATAATCTAAATGGCCGGTTGCCATGGTATATTTATGAAGAAAGTGGAGTGAGAGTTGGTGTCATGTTAGCCTCAATTGGAGCTTCTATGATTGTTGGGAAACCAGAAGAATTGAAAGCCAAAGGGTTTCAAAATTTTATTGTATTTGGTACTTGTGGAGTACTGGATCGGTCTATTGCAGTAGATAAGATTATTCTACCAAGTTCAGCCTTACGTGATGAGGGAACTAGTTATCATTATGCACCAGCCAGTGATGAGATTAACTATCATTCGGAACTATTATTGACCATGGAAGAAGCCTTGGATCAAGCAGGAATTGAACATGTTCAGACTAAGACATGGACGACAGATGCATTTTATAGAGAAACAGCAGCTTAGGTTAAACGCCGCCTAGCCGCTGGTGCCATGGTGGTCGATATGGAAGCATCAGCTATTATGGCAGGGTCCCAGTTCCGACAGGCTAAAGTATACCAATTTTTCTACACGGCAGACTATGTGGATCACCACAAAAATGAATGGGATGTCCGTCGAGAGGAACGGACGGCTGACAGTATGACCTTCTTTGAAGTGGCCATGGCGATTGCAAGAAAATTAGAAAGTAGATCATGTTAAAAAAATTAGTAAGAGAAAATTGGCCTTATGTGTTGACCGCCGTTGCTGGGACAATCATGTTTATCCTTAAACTTTCCCAAGGAAGCTGGCAGGTAGGGGTGATTTGGTTGGCAGCGACAGCTTATTGGCTAGTAAAATTATATCAAAAGTATCAAGTCCTAAAGAATACTCAGAAGTAATGGAGAAACTATGATTAAAATTTACGATACCATGACCCGCAGTTTGCGTGACTTTGTGCCCTTGGAAGAAGGTAAGGTTAAAATGTATGTTTGCGGACCAACGGTTTATAACTATATTCATATCGGTAATGCACGAAGTGTGGTAGCTTTTGATACCATCCGCCGTTATTTTGAATACCGTGGGTTCGATGTGACCTACATTTCTAACTTTACGGACGTGGATGATAAAATCATAAAGGCTGCAAATGAAGCTGGTATGACAACAAAGGAACTTTCTGATAAGTTTATCGCAGCTTTCAAGGAAGATGTGGCAAAGTTAGGTGTCAAACCAGCTACCAAAAATCCTCGTGTTATTGACTACATGGATGAAATCATTGATTTTGTGCAGGTCTTGATTGACAAGGGGTACGCCTATGAAGCTTCTGGCGATGTTTATTTCCGTGTTGAAAAGGCAAGGAATTATGCCCGTTTGGCCAATAAAACTTTGTCAGACTTAGAAGCTGGAGCATCTGGGCGTGTCGATGGAGAGGGGCAGTTGAAAGAACATCCATTTGACTTTGCCTTGTGGAAATCAGCAAAGCCAGGAGAAGTGTCATGGGAAAGTCCGTGGGGTCAAGGGCGTCCAGGATGGCATATCGAATGTTCGGTTATGGCAATAGAGATATTGGGAGACACCATAGATATTCATGGTGGTGGAGCAGACTTGGAGTTTCCGCACCATACCAACGAGATTGCCCAATCAGAATGTAAAACAGGACAGACATTTGCAAATTACTGGATGCACAATGCCATGCTCAATATCAATGATGAAAAAATGTCCAAGTCATTGGGGAATTTTTTAACTGCACATGATATGTTGGAGAAAATTGATGGGCCAGTTTTACGATTTTTCCTTGCGACTCAGCACTACCGCCGACCACTGAACTACACGGAGAAAGCTATCTCCGATGCGGAAACTAATTTAAAATACTTAAAAAACACCTATACTCAACCAGTGCTGAATGTGTCTGAACACACGGTATTGGCTAAACATTTAGCGGCGTTCGAGACCGCAATGGATGATGATTTTAATGCTGCAAATGGCATTACAGCTATTTTCGACTTTGCCAAATGGATCAACTCTGGAAACTATGATGCCATTGTCAAGGAAGCTTTTGGAAAAATGTTGGCAGTCTTTGGAATTGTCTTTGAGGAAGAGGTCTTAGACAGTGAGATTGAAGCCTTAATTGAGGAGCGGCAAGTAGCGCGTGCCAATAGGGACTTTGCAACAGCGGACCGTATTCGGGATGAATTGGCGGAGCAAGGGATTAAATTATTAGATACAAAAGATGGCGTGAGGTGGACACGTGACTAGTGTAGTTGATGTGAACCTTATCAACGGAATCGCTCTTGCTTTTGAAGGTGACGCAGTATATTCTATGTATATCAGGCGACATTTGATATTCAAGGGATTGACCAAGCCCAACAAATTACACAGTGAAGCAAATAAATACGTCTCGGCAAAGGCACAGGCCAGTCTTATCGTAGCTCTCTTAGAAGCTCAGCTATTAAATGAGAAAGAAGAAGAAATCTATCGAAGAGGTCGTAATGCAAATAGCCATACAAAGGCTAAAAATGCAGATATTGTGACTTATCGTATGTCTACAGGTTTTGAGGCAGTTTTGGGCTATCTCCATATGACAAATCAATTTGAACGACTCGATAAGCTTATCTCTTGGTGTATTGAAACAGTAGAAAACAAATCCATATAAAGAAGATAGTCTGATAAGATTGTCTTCTTTATTTTTATATCAGATAAGATTTTGAACAGAATTTACTCTCCCTGCTAACTGAAATTCTCTAGTAGAACCATACTTCTACCACCGTAAAATAAGAAACAAACATAGCTCTAGCTTCAACCAGTAGACATGAACAATGATTACTCTAATTCCTACATTCCATTACCTATAAAAAAGTTAATACATAACCACTGTTTATTGAATTGTCACAGAATATAATCTTTGCTATGACACTCTGATTTTTCAACTCTAGACGATTTACTGGATCGTTAAAAATAAAAAAGTGAAAAAAACAGGAAAAACTACTTGACAATGATGGATAAGATTTGATAGAATAATTGAGTTGTCTCGCAAGACTAGTCAGCTTAAAAAAACGAAAAAAGTTTAAAAAAGTAGTTGACAATAGTAAGTGAAGATGATAGAATAATTGAGTTGTCTCTTG
>ERZ650307.1330-NODE-1330-length-13928-cov-5.308369_pt1 | contig 13928 bp, 15 predicted proteins | sample MGYA00376243_ERZ650307 | MGnify/ENA primary metagenome ERZ650307 (study PRJEB26733, sample SAMN07839242) | wastewater metagenome | biome: urban; feature: artificial channel; material: waste water | place: USA: North Carolina | collected 2016-03-31 ... | reverse complement strand
CCTCCAGCCGTAGTTTCCGGCGGGTAAGCATTGTGATGTCAACCGCAACCGGGCAAAGTCGTGGAGCGCGCGACAGAGGTCGCAGCGCGTTCGAGCTTTGCGAATCAACGGTGGATGTCACGCAACGTTAGACGGAAACGAAGGTGGGAATGATAGATTCAGCTGCATTTGTATAGTTTCATTTTATAGCATTGCGAAGATATTTTGTGAATACAAAAAATGGTGTTGAAAAATCATCATCAACACCATTTAGTATAGACCCGTTTTTTCGCATTTCATCCTGCGACTCTGCATTTTTATCGACATTAACGATTTTTGCCGTACAAAAAAGGAGCCGGGACAAATCCCGACTCCTTTGAAATCAAACAAATTAGACTATTTAAGAGTAACTTGTGCGCCAACTTCTTCAAGTTTAGCTTTGATTTCTTCAGCTTCTGCAGTTGCAACGCCTTCTTTAACGACAGCTGGTGCACCATCAACAAGTTCTTTAGCTTCTTTAAGACCAAGACCTGTGATTTCACGTACAACTTTGATAACGCCAACTTTTTTGTCGCCAACAGATGTCAATTCAACGTCAAATGAATCTTTAGCTTCTTCAACTGGACCAGCTGCAGCAACAGCTACAGGAGCAGCCGCAGTTACACCAAATTCTTCTTCGATAGCTTTAACGAGGTCGTTAAGCTCAAGGATAGTAGCTTCTTTAATTTCAGCAATAATGTTTTCAATGTTCAATGCCATTGTGATTTTCCTCCAATTTTGGTTTTTTTAAATAGTGTGTAGCACTAAGCAGCTACGCTCTGACACATTAAGCAGCGTCTTCTTCTTTTTCTGCAACAGCTTTGACAGCGTATGCAACGTTGCGAACTGGTGCTTGAAGTACAGAAAGCAACATAGAAAGCATGCCTTCGCGGTTTGGCAATGTAGCAAGTGCTTCGATTTCTTCTTTAGAAGAAACTTTACCTTCTACAGCTCCACCTTTGATTTCAAGAGCATCAGCAGTTTTCGCGAAATCGTAAATTGTTTTAGCTGGAGCAACTGCATCGTTTGAGAATGCAACAGCAGATGGACCTACAAACAATTCTGCAAGACCTTCAAGACCAGCTTGCTCAGCAGCACGACGCAAGATTGAGTTTTTGATAACTTTGTACTCAACTTCAGCACCACGCAAGTTACGACGAAGAACTGTATCTTGTTCTACTGTCAAACCACGAGCATCTACAACAACGATAGATGTTGCAGCTTTCATTTGCTCAGCAACGGCATTTACTAATTCCGCTTTTTTAGCGATAATAGCTTCACTCATTTTTTTACCTCCGTTTTTATTTTGGGCTAGGCACAAAAAAATCGCACCTAAACCTAGACACGAAAGTACAAATACGTTTATAAATCAATAATCGTTTTGTGCCTCGGTAGGATGTTTATGAGTCTAGCTCCCCTACTGTCTTAGGTCAGTTTTTTCAAACCTTATTCATATTACCATACAAATCCTAAGAACGCAAGAACTTTTTACTTTTTTTTTTCAAATAAATTTCTATTTCTCACTGAAAGGCGTGGTTAAAGTCAGCTAATCATTCACTCTAAAATAAAAAAACTTAAGATCCTGTCGTTGAATACAGTGACCTTAAGCTATTATTATGCAGGGCTTTCACAAATTTGGAAACTTCTAGGTCACCAGACTGATACTATTTTACTTTTTCTTCTTCGTAATCACCATTTGGACAAACGACTTGTTTACTACCACCACGAACTTTTTTCTCTACGAGATAGTGGTCACACTTCGGACAAGAACGCCCGACTGGCTTGTCCCAAGAAGTAAATTCACACTCTGGGTAGCGATCGCAACCATAGAAAAGACGATTGCGTTTACTCTTGCGTTCAATCACTTGCCCTTTTTGGCAAACAGGACAAGTCACACCAATTTCTTTAGTGATTTGCTTGGTATTGCGACAATCTGGGAAATTGCTACATGCATAGAATTTTCCAAAACGTCCTAATTTAATAACCATTTCATGTCCACAGACATCACAATCAAAGCCAGCTGGTTCATCCTTAATTTGGATTTTTTCCATCTGTTCTTCTGCCTTAGATAATTCTACCTTGAATGGCTGATAGAAACCATCAATGACCTTCTGCCACTGCTCTTTCCCGATTTCTACATCATCCAATTTTTGTTCCATTTCAGCTGTAAATTTGACATTGACAATATCAGGGAAGAATTCAACAATCAGTTTATTTACGATTTCACCCAACTCTGTCGGTTCAAATCGTTTCGCAGCAAGCTTGACATAATACCGTTTTTGAATGGTTTCAATCGTTGGTGCATAAGTTGAGGGACGACCTACTCCATTTTCTTCCAAGGTTTTAATCAAAGTGGCTTCTGAATAACGAGCTGGTGGCTGAGTGAAATGTTGCTCAGGAGTTGTAGCTGTTCTAACAACAGTGTCTCCCTCCGACATTTCTGGTAACATTTTATTTTTATCAGCATCATTATAAACAGCCATGTAACCATCAAACTTGATTTGACTGCCATTAGCAGCGAAGATAACGCCATTTTGTCCCAAACGGACACTCATGGTATCAAAGACTGCCGCAGCCATCTGACTAGCAACAAAACGATTCCAAATAAGAGTATAAAGTCGTAATTGATCTTTGTCCAAGTACTTAGCAATCGACTCTGGTGTTAGGTTTACATTTGATGGACGAATGGCTTCGTGGGCATCTTGTGCACCACTAGCATTTTTGACTTTATTGCTATGTTTTGAATACTTAGAACCAAAGCGCTCAGTAATAAATTCAGCAGCTTGCGCCTGAGCAACAGGACTGATACGAGTTGAATCCGTACGCATATAGGTAATCAAACCTTGTGTACCGCCTGTACCAAGACTTACCCCTTCGTATAATTGTTGCGCAACCATCATGGTTTTACGAGTACGGAAGTTGATTTTATTGGCCGCATCCATCTGCATTGTGGATGTTGTGTATGGCAAAGGCGCATTTCGTTTGCGTTCTTTGCGTTCAACCTGCTCGACAAGGAAGTCATTTCCATCCAGACGAGCAAGTATTTCCTTAACTTGGTCGTTGGTTTCAATTTTGACCTTCTTACCATCTAAGCCATAAAAAGAAGCCTGAAACTTCTTACTGCCCTTTTTAAAAGTTCCGTCAATTGTCCAGTATTCTTCTGGCTTGAAATTACTAATTTCATTTTCGCGGTCAATAATGAGCTTGAGAGCAACTGATTGGACACGTCCAGCAGACAAACCTTTCTTAACCTTCTTCCATAGAATGGGAGAAATAGAGTAGCCGACAATTCGGTCCAAAACGCGACGCGCTTGTTGGGCATTTACTAAATCTAAATTGATAGCACGCGGTTCTTGAAAGGCATTTTTAACGGCATCTTTTGTGATTTCATTGAAGACAACACGGTTTTTGTCATTTTCATCCAAGCCAAATATGTGAGCCAAATGCCAAGAAATAGCCTCCCCTTCACGGTCCGGGTCACTCGCTAAAAAGACTTGTTTGGCGTTTTTTGCTTCTTTTTTTAATGAATTGATCAGTGGACCTTTTCCCCGAATATTTATATATTCAGGTTCATAATTATTGTCAAAGTCAATAGACATACTCGATTTTTTCAAATCACGAATATGTCCTACTGAAGCAACAACTTTATAATTTTTCCCAAGATACTTTTCAATTGTTTTCGCCTTAGCAGGCGACTCCACAATCACAAGATTTTTCTTGGTTGTTGATTTTTTCTTACTAACTGTTTTTTTAGCCATTCTTTTACCTTACTGATATTGTTAATCTCACAAAGAATATACTATTTTTTAGTCAGTGTCAAGATTTTTATTTTCCTATAGGAAAACTTGTTTTAAAATCGATAGTCTGAAAGGATGTCCAAGCCTGATGTAATGCACTTTGCCCCTTCCTGTATCAAATGATGACAGCCATCTGATTTTCCATCCACAATAGAACCAGGAATGGCATAAACTTCTCTTCCTTCTTCCAAGGCACGTTCGCAAGTAATCAAGCTACCAGACCGTATTTTTGCCTCACAGACCACCAGACCTTCAGCCAATCCGGCAATAATGCGGTTTCGTTCGGGGAAATGGTATTTTAAAGGCTGGGCATTTGGTTCATACTCTGTTAGCACTAATTGATGTTTTCCAATATAGTGTTGTAACTCCTTGTTTTCCTTAGGATATACCTTATCTAATCCTGTTCCAATCACTGCAATGGTTTGTCCGCCATTTTTCAAACTCGCAATATGAGCTACCGTATCAATCCCCCTGGCCATACCACTCACAATGACAAAGCGATTATTGAGTTCTTTGATAATTTTCTGAACAGATTGAATGCCATTTTCACTGGCATTGCGTGTACCTACCACTGCCAATTTTGATTTTTCAAGTAATTCAAGATCACCTTGATAAAATAAGAGAACTGGTGGATTATAAATTTGTTTTAAAGCTGTGGGATAAATATCATCCAAAATTGAAAAAGATGGATACTTATTAAATTCCTCCCGGCAAGCCTTAGTATCTAAATTCTTATAATTTTCCATGAAAAGAATTGGATTTTTACATTCAGATACTACAGCGACATTCCGTAAAGTTAATTTTTTACCTTGTTTTTCTTGATAGGCCAAAACTTTATTAATATTAAGATTGGACAAGCCTGCTTTTTTCCATTTAAACAATTCAAAATTATTCATTTTCTTCACCTCACTTATACTATTCGCAAGGGAAAGAAAAAATCTCCCAAAGGGAGAATTAGTGATGAAGTATTTCTTTGATAACACGCGCAGGATTACCAGCCAACACGACATTATCACCAAAAGATTTAGTAACAACACTACCTGCACCGACAACGACATTGTTGCCCAAGGTCACGCCTGGTAAGATTGTCACACCACCACCAGCCCAGAAATTATCACCAATGGTAATAGGTGCGCCATATTCCAAGCCAGAATTGCGTTCGACAGGGTCCAAGGGATGTAAAGGAGTCAGCAGTTGCACATTGGGACCGAGCATAGCATTTTTCCCAATTCGTATCGGACAGACATCAAGCATAGTACAGTTGAAATTAGCATAGAAATCCTCTCCGACATGAATGTTGCTTCCGTAATCACAATAGAAATTAGGTTCCATGTAAATGCGATTGCCAGTCTTTCCAAATAAAGTCTTCAAAATCTCCGATCGTTTAGCTCCATCGAGTTCATTATTAAAGACTTGCATCTGTTGACGGGCGGTTTTCCTCATATGTCTTAATTCTGAATCCGCTGCAATGTAAAATTGGCCAGCAACCATTTTTTCTCTCTCAGTTTTCATACCCCACCCCCTATTTTTTAACAATCAAGTTGATTGCTTCTTGTAACCGAGCTTCCTGTTCTTCAGGATTATCAGATGGATGCTCAATACAAGCTTGTACTTTGTGGGCAATCACTAACCCCATGATACTATTAATACTTGAACGGACAGCGCTCAATTGAGTCACGATATCAATACATTCTTGCTCCTCATCAATCATTTTTTGGATACCACGAAGTTGACCTTCTGCTCGTTTTAGACGATTCATCATGTTCTTTTTTTCTGTTTTCATACTAACTATAGTACAGTTAGTTTTACAAAATGTCAATTATAATACTTGACACCTACTGATATAATTGTTATATTTTATATACCCTATAGGGTATGAAAAAGGAGTAGAAAAGGAGTAGATATGTTTAAACAAATTTTTTCAGGAATGTTTTCAACAGGAGAGGGCATTCCAATTTCTGCCTTAGAGCAAACACTAACAGAGAATAACACCATTTTACTTGACGTTCGTGAAGAGGACGAATTTATCAATGGTCATATACCACAGGCGAAAAATATGCCATTAAGCCAACTTGATTCTTTCAAAGGTAATAAAGATACACATTATGTTATCATCTGTCAATCAGGTATGCGCAGTCAGCGTGCGACAGATTTTCTCAAGGAACAAGGCTATCAAGCAACTAACATTCAGGGTGGTATGAATGCATGGAATGGACCAATTAAAGGAGGAAAGAAATGAAAGTCATTATTGTAGGTGGTGTTGCAGGTGGAATGTCCGCTGCCACACGTCTTCGTCGTCTCATGGAAGATGCAGAAATCATCGTTTTTGAAAAAGGGCCTTTTGTCTCCTTTGCCAACTGTGGTCTACCCTATTATATCTCTGGAGAAATAGCTGAGCACGACAGTTTATTACTTCAAACGCCAGAAAGTTTACGAAATAGATTTAACTTAGATGTCCGCCCCTACCACGAGGTGGTCAACATCAACCCTGACCTTCAAACAGTTACCGTTCAAACACCTAATGGTGAAATCATGGAATCCTATGATAAACTCATTTTGTCACCGGGAGCTAAGCCTGTCATCCCGCCACTAAAAGGGATTGCTGAAGCTGAGAATCTCTTTACCTTACGGAATGTACCTGACTTAGATAAGATTATGGCAAAATTAGAACAAATAAATTCAGGAAAGGCAGTTGTAATTGGTGCTGGTTTTATCGGTTTAGAGATGGCTGAAAACTTGGCTCTAAAAGGACTGACAGTCACTCTAGTTGAGCAAGCTCCTCATGTCTTACCAACTTTTGATTTGGAAATGGCTCGGTACATTGAGACAGAGTTAAGCGAAAAAGGCGTACATGTGATAACAGGTCAATCTGTTACCGCTTTTCATGATAAGGGACAAATTTTAGAGCTATCTAATGGTCAAACCTTAGCTTCAGATATTACAATTCTTTCAGTCGGTGTTGCACCAGATAGTGAATTAGCAAGTCAAGCAGGAATCGAACTAGGTCTTCGAGGGGGCATACTAGTTGATCAGAACTATCAAACTAGTCAAAAACATATCTATGCTGTTGGAGACGCGATCATCGTCAAACAAGAAATCACTGGTCAGGATGCCTTAATTTCATTAGCTTCACCTGCAAACCGTCAAGGGCGACAAGTGGCCGATGTCATTACAGGTCTCCCTCGCAAGAATAGAGGTTCAATCGGAACTGCAATCGTTAAGGTCTTTGACCTTGCTGCTGCTTCAACAGGATTAAGCGAACGTGCTGTACAAGCATTAGGTTACAAACATGCCGTTGTACATACAACAGGTAAAGACCATGCTAGTTACTATCCTGGTGCAACAGAAATTGTTCTAAAACTCATTTTCTCACCAACTGATGGTAAAATCTTTGGTGCTCAAGCTGTTGGAAAAAAAGGGATTGACAAGCGAATCGATGTACTGGCCACAGCCATCAAAGCTGGTTTAACAATTTTTGATTTGCCAGAATTAGAATTGACTTATGCTCCGCCATTTGGCTCAGCCAAAGACCCTGTCAATATGATTGGATATGCTGCCATGAATATCGCTGAAGGAATTAGCCAAAACATCCAATGGCACCAGTTAGAGGAAGAGCTCGCTGCTGGAAAAATCTTGCTGGATGTTCGTAATCCAGCAGAGCTTCCAAGTGGACAATTCATGGACTTTCTTCATATCCCCCTGGATCAACTACGTGATCGAATTGATGAGTTGGACCCTGCAAAAGAATACATCGTCAGCTGTCACAGCGGACTTCGTTCTTACATTGCCGAACGGCTTTTGAAAGAAAAGGGATTCACCGTAAAAAATTTGGATGGCGCTTATTCGCTATACAAAATGGCCTTGCCAGAAAAAATTGTTGTACCAAAATAAGAAAAAAGTATCTGTCATTTCCGAATGCAGATACTTTTTTTCTTGACAATAGAAAAGGATTGTCTTACAATCTAGTTATGAATACTAGAAAAGAGAAAGTAAATAATTATGAAACAAATCCTCCCCTACTGGCATGAATTACCTGATTTAGATTTGTATTTGGACCAAGTCCTGCTGTATGTAAATCAAGTAGTCAATTCTCAGGAAAGCCTTGAACAGAATTGTTTATATTCAATGAAAATCAATAGTAGCCTAGGAAACGAAGCCGATGACAGAACTGGGGTTCATCAAGGCAAGTTGACAACGGATAATGTTGATTTTCGAAGAGTATTAACAGCTGCAATGATCAATAACTACGTCAAACACAAACAGATTGAAAAACCAATTAAGAAAAAATATCAGAAACACCAGGTGGCACGGTTGATAGCCTTGACCATATTAAAAAATGTCTTTTCTATTCAAGAAATTAGTCAAACCTTAAACTTGTTACTCAATTCTAGTGATTCAGAAAGCCTATACAATCATTTTGTAGATTGTATGAGGGATAAAGAGAACGAAAAAACACCTGATATTATCCGATTTGCTTGTCAGTCCGTCAAACTTTATTATAAAACCCGTCAGCTCACAGTTGATTTAGAAAGGAGCCAACATGAATCCTAGTTTGAAATTAAGCCTACAACTTTCCTTTGGTGAAGAAGTTGCTAACAGTGTCACACATGCGGTTGGAGCTCTATTGATGCTTGCTTTGCTTCCTGTTACAGCTATTCATTCCTTTCAAGATTATAATGTGACAGCGGTAGTTGGCATGTCTATCTTTGTCATCAGCCTCTTTCTCATGTTCTTATCCTCTTCCATCTATCACTCCATGCCCTACACGTCGATCCACAAATACATCCTGCGTATCATCGACCACAGTATGATTTACATTGCTATCGCTGGAAGTTACACACCTGTTGCCCTATCCTTGGTCGGTGGTTGGTTGGGGTATCTAATTGTTGGTTTGCAGTGGGGATTAACTATTTTTGGTATTCTCTACAAAATATTTGCCAAAAAAATCAATGAAAAATTCAGCCTTTTTCTCTATCTCTTTATGGGCTGGTTGGTTCTCTTTATCTTGCCAGCCATTCTTCAAAAGACTGGACTTGTTTTCGGAATTCTGATGCTAGCTGGTGGTTTATCTTATACTATTGGAGCCCTCTTCTACGCCAAGAAAAAGCCCTATTTCCATATGATTTGGCATCTCTTTATCCTACTAGCTTCGGCACTGCAATATATCGCCATTGTCTACTTTATGTTATAAGAAAACAGCTTCTAGTCAAACTAGAGGCTGTTTTCTTAAAACATCAAACTGACAATCATTCCACACAGATAAATCACTGAAACAATACCTATTACAACTAGATGGGCCTTTCGACTCATGACCACGTAGCCGACAAATTCCCGAATGAAGGCATTAAGGCTAAAGTAAAATCTGGTTTTTGCGCCATAGCCGATACACTTGATTTTCAATTGTTGCGCTAATAGCAGAGCTCTGAAAACGTGATAGTAATTGGTTACAAGGGCAAATCGACTGCCAGGTTTCATCAGGGCATAGGAAAATTTCAAGTTTTCCTCGGTATTGGTTGATTGGTTTTCTATCACAATATCTTCCACAGGAATACCCTGTTCCAAGGCATAATTAGCCATGGCCTGTCCTTCTGCCATGAGTTCATCAGGACCCTGTCCGCCTGACATGATAAGCTTGCTGCCAGGATGTTTCTGGTAGATTGCTATGCCTTTTTCAATCCGCGAAGCCAAAAGTGGTGTTACCTTGTCACCAATCAAGCCAGCACCTAAGACCACCACATAATCAAGCTTGCCTGGGAAGAGATTCACCAAATTGATAAAGCTAGACGTGGTATAGAGCATGCTGATGATAATGGCATAGGACACCAAAAAACCAACGTAGATGAACACCATATTGAAAAAGCTGATGTCTGAAAGGGATTGAACAACAAAGGGAGCGAAGAAGAGATAGAAAGTCAGGGCAACCGCCAGTCCCATGGATAGGAAATTATGTAAGTGAACCCCTTCTCTCTTCAAAATCTGAAAACCATTTAGATAAAGTGTGAAAATCAAGACAAATGGACCACTTAACAAGGCTAAAAAGAGCACCATAGCCACTGCTATAGCCAGCAAGCGCAAGATTTCATTGTTTTCGAGAATGCCTGTTGAGATAATCCATGCCAAGGCCCAGACGGGGATGTTCAAGGCAAACAGTGAGATAAAAATCGACCGCCGTTCCCAGAAATAGATGAGAGCAAACAAACCGATAGCCGCTAAAAATAACCAGAAAAAGACTGTCAAGACTAGTCCCCCCCAGCTACCATAGACTTAATCGGCTCAAAGGTCTTACGGTGAATTGGCGTGATGCCTAGCTTGTTCAAACCTTCCAAATGCTCTGACGTTCCATAACCAGCATTCTTAGCAAATCCGTAGCCTGAGAATTCCTTGTCATAATCCGCCATCATCTTGTCCCGCGTCACCTTGGCCACGATTGAGGCAGCTGCGATAGATAGGCTATTGGCATCTCCCTTGATGATAGAAGTTTGCGGTATGGGTGTATCCAACTTCATAGCATCTATTAAGAGATGTTCAGGCTCTTGGCTCAACTGCCCCAAAGCCTCCAGCATAGCTAACTTGGTCGCCTCGTAGATGTTGACCTGGTCGATGACAGCTGCATCTTTGACGCCTACACCGACTACTACAGCATGCTCAATTATTTCATTGTAAATTGCCTCGTGCTTGGACTTGGGGATTTTCTTGGAGTCGTTGAGGTAGCGGATTTTGCAGCCCTTGGGCAAGATAACCGCCGCTGCCACCACAGGACCTGCTAGAGGCCCCCGGCCGACTTCATCGATGCCAGCGATTAACTCCACCCCATTTTCATAAAGGGCTTTTTCGTAACATAGCATAGCTTCTAAGCGAGCGTCTTCTGCTGCTTCTTTTTCCAACTCCTTTTGGCGTTTCTTGATGGCAGCCTGGATCCCTGTTCGATCATCCTGAGCTAAGTCCGCCCAGACAGGGCTGTCTAGATTATCTACCTGTGCCAGCAGAGCAGTCACTTCCTTAATCGTTGCCATCTAAGTCACTCACCCTGTCTAATGTATAGGTTCCCAAACGCCCATCTCGAACGTCCTTGACAAAGAGGTTGTAAAAACGGTCATAATCATCACGGAAGCCCAATTTCTTGGTCCAGTCCATGATGAGTTCAGGCGTTTCCTGCTCCAAATCCATGCCTTTGAACCGCTCTTGTAGACGTTCTGGGTAGTTGGCCTTGAAATAGTCCAAACCAAAAATAGTTACTTCATCCATAGGCAAGAGCTGATCCTTAATGGCTCCTGTCAGAGCCAACTTAAGTCCAACTTCCTGGTCCTCAAACTTAGGCCAGAGAATACCTGGTGTATCAAGGATTTCAAGATCTTTATTGGACTTGAGCCACTGTTGACCTTTCGTCACACCTGGTTTGTTGCCGACAACGGCGATTTTCTTACCAGCCAGACGGTTCATTAGGGTGGACTTTCCAGCGTTTGGAATACCGATAATCATGGTACGCAGGGTTTCTTTTTGAATTCCTCTTTCTCGGAGGCGTTCAATCTTGTCTTTCATCAAACTCTTGGCTGCGTCGGTCACCTTTTTCACCGTCGCTTGCTCTTTTGAGTTGATGGCAAGGGTACGGATGCCCTGTTCTTCAAAGTAGCTCTGCCATTCTTTGGTACGAACGGGGTCTGCTAAATCGACCTTGTTTAGAATCATGAGCTTGGGCTTGTCACCAACAATCTTGGTCAGCATAGGATTTTGGCTGGATAGGGGCAAGCGGGCATCGACCAAAATAGTCACGAAATCAACGTGCTTGATGTTCTCCTGCACCTGCCTGCGAGCTTTTGACATATGGCCCGGGAACCATTGAATAATTGCCATGAGTGTATCATTCCTTTCGTAGCAAGGTTTTTTGTTTAAAAAACCTGTCTATTTTTTATTAGGCACCAAACAGGCACCAAGATTTTGTATTCACCAAGTTAACCTATAACCAACAACCTTTTGCTTCCCTTCTCTTAAATAAGAAATATCAAATGACTTGTAATATTTTGATAAATCTTTCTTAAGCTTAGGAATTATATTTGCAGTTATATGCCTAGGTGTATAAGTTGATTTTAGACCAAGTTTGTCTCTAAAAACATCTAAAGAAAATTCAATTATTTTTGAATCAAGATTATTTTCTATTTCATCATTTAATATTTTTGGAATATTTGCTAGACCAAGATTTTAATGCTTCAAATCTAAAATTATTCCTATCAATAAATTTATCTAAGGCTTTAATTGTTTGATTTTGAGATATTCCTTGACTATGAGTATACAACATAGTTGTTTCATAATTGGCATGCCCAACACGTTCCATAATTTCTTTTATAGCAACTTTCATCCCCTCACTTTGTCAATAGGTAATATGCATATGCCTAAAGGAATGAGGGGTTACATGCTTTGTCCATTTGAAACCGTATCTGTCTTCGCAGTTTTTAATAAGATCAGTTTCAACACGAGCAAGCACTTCTCGGAAAGAATGCGAAGTTATTGGTGAACCGTATTCTGTTCTAAAAACACTCTCAGAGAATGTAAATGCTTCGCAAGGATTTTCAATCGCATAGCGGTCAAACTCTTCACTTCGTTGTATAGCTCTTAATATAGCATCACAAGCCACTTTAGGTAAAGCAACATCTCGATCAGCATTTATTGTTTTAGTTTCATCAAAGTAGAATTCTGAAACTTTCAAATCATGATATTGCAAAGCCTTATCAATATGTAGTATACCTCTCTCAGCATCAAAATCTTCCTTTGTAAAAGCAGCTTCCCCGAATCGCAGTCCTGAAAATAGTAAAACTATAACCAAGTTATAGTAATTCGGGTTTCTTCTTTGACTTAGTGTTTCAAAGAAAGCTCTAATTTCATGAATTTCTAAAAACTTTGCTTCTCGTTTTTTTGTTTCACGCTTTTTCTCAAGGGACGTTTCTAGCTTTATTACAGACATTGGTGAGAACTAAATAACATTATAAAGAACACCATGGTTAAAAATTTTGTTACAAGTGCTTTTTATATGTATCATAGTAGATTGTGACGCATTATATTTCTCCATATAGGTAGTCAAACACTTTTTCAACAATAACGGTGTTAAACGTTCGAGTAAATAATCAACACCAATAATTTCACCAAGACGTTCTATCACAAAAGCCTCTCTTTTTACTGTCTGAGGTTTTACTGATACTGACCAGGTTTCTAGCCAACTCATCTTTAACTTTCCGAAAGTTCTTATCAACTGGGGATTAAATTGAGCTTCACTGCCATTAACTAATCTCTCAATTTTATCTTCGAGCTCGCGTTCTGCTTGTTTTCGAGCGCGACTCGTGTTTTTATGATAACTTACAACAGCTGTCTTCCACTTGCCAGTTAGTGGATCCTTATATTTATCCACAACTTCGTATCGAGTAACTCCTTTTGAATTAGTTTTTGTTCTATAGTACATTTTCGTTTCCTTAAACTTGAAAAGAAAAATCAATCATAGAAATATAACCATTTTATATTATATCATGATTCTCTTTATTTTACCGCCCTCTGCTTCCATCTTAAAATCTCCTCAAAGCCTTCCAAATTAATAAAGACTAGTTTATGAGTTGGGTTGATCACATAATCTTTAAACTGCTTATTATCTCTCATTTCACCTAACCATCTATTCAGTGTATATTGATTCAGACCTTCCCATCTTCTCAATATAGCTTTTTTATCTGCTCACTCAGCTATACTATTCTCAACCGATACAAATTTAATTTTCATAATAGTTTCTCTCTATTTCATATTATTAACCTCCATGGGTATGATTGGTTAAATCACTCATGGGCATCTCACCCGCTGTCCTTTTACGTTGGCAGCCTGAACGTTCAGAAGTATCATTGTCCTTATTTATGGTGTACTTAGTGTATACCTCTAGTTCTCCCGGAAAACCTGATTCCAAGCGCCGGCAAGTTGCTCGACAAGCTTCGCGCGGTCGAGGCGCTGTCCTTCGCGGATCCCGCCGAGATGGTGCTCGAAACACGAATATGCTGCGACCCGGCTGCCCAGGCCATGCTGGCAGGCTTTGCCTGTCGGGATTGGTGGAATGCTCGTGCTCATGGGCCTGACGCAGGGACAAGA
>ERZ650307.1325-NODE-1325-length-13935-cov-10.863040_pt1 | contig 13935 bp, 13 predicted proteins | sample MGYA00376243_ERZ650307 | MGnify/ENA primary metagenome ERZ650307 (study PRJEB26733, sample SAMN07839242) | wastewater metagenome | biome: urban; feature: artificial channel; material: waste water | place: USA: North Carolina | collected 2016-03-31 ... | reverse complement strand
TAAAATCAAACGCTATTGTAGTTTCAAACGGAATTCAAGCTTTCGGAATTGGAGGTGGACAAGTCAACAGGATTTGGGCTACAGAACAAGCGATTTCTAGAGCTAAAGAAATCGACGGAGGAGATTCGCCGACTTTATGGAGGCAAAAATTTAGTGGAGATTTAGTTCTCGCTTCAGATGCGTTTTTCCCTTTTAGAGATGTGGTAGATTTTTGTGCTAAAGAAGGCATTACAGCGATTGTGCAACCTGGTGGTTCGGTAAAAGATGCAGATTCTATCGCGGCGGCGAATGAATATAAAATCCCGATGATGTTTACAGGAATGAGACATTTCTTGCACTAAAAATTATAGAAATTAAGTAACAAATCGTTCATACTATTTCTTAAATTTGTAATATATCAAAATAAACATCAAAATGAAAGTATTAATTATAGGAAACGGCGGTAGAGAATCTGCTGTAGCCAAAAAACTAGCTCAAGACAAAAGAATTTCTCAGTTATATTTTGCGAAAGGAAATGCCACTACAGAAACTTTAGGCAAAAACCTTCCTTACGATGACATTGCTGAATTGAGAGATTTCGCCATCAAAGAACAAATAGATTTCACATTTGTAGGCCCAGAATTACCTTTGGTAAAAGGGATTGTAGATGAATTTCAAAAACATAATCTTAAGATTTTTGGACCTACCAAAAGAGCAGCAGATTTAGAAGGGAGCAAAGCTTTTTCTAAAAAATTTATGCTAGAAAATGGCGTAAGAACTGCCAAAGCAGAGATTTTTGATTCTTATGTTTTGGCGAAAGAATATGTTCAAACTCAAAAATATCCACTTGTAGTTAAAGCAAGCGGTTTAGCAGCTGGCAAAGGTGTAGTAATTTGCGAAGACATAGAACACGCAGAAGCTACCCTTCATCAATTTATGATTGATAAAATCTTTGGAGATGCAGGCATCAAAGTAGTGATAGAGCAATTTCTAAAAGGTTTTGAAGCATCAGTTATCGCTTTCTGGAATGGTAAAAAAGCATTTCCTTGTGTTTCGGCGAAAGATTATAAGAAAATTGGAAATGGCGATACTGGTCTTAACACCGGCGGAATGGGAACAGTAGCTCCTAGTCCAGAGTTTACCGCAGAACATTTAGCAGATTTCGAAAAAAATATCCTAGAACCTACCGTAAAAGGAATTAAAGACAATGCCCTCAATTTTGTAGGATTTATCTTCTTTGGTGTATTGGTAGAGAATAATGAGTGCTACCTTTTAGAATACAATATGAGATTAGGAGATCCTGAAACACAGGTGATTATGGCGCTTCTAGAGAGTAATCTTTTAGATGTATTCACAGATTGTCTTGATGGCAAAGATTTAGATTTAAGGTTTTCAGATAAAAAAGCGGTTTGTTTGGTAATGACCTCAGGTGGTTATCCTGGCAACTACGAAATTGGTTATGAAATCACAGGTCTAGATAAGGTAAAAGAAAGTGAGGTACTTTTTGCGGGTGCAGAAATCCATCAAGGAAAAGTGGTAACTAGTGGAGGTAGAGTACTCAATATTGTAGCAACAGGAGATACTTATCAGGAAGCCAGAAAAAAAGTATATCAAGATGCACTTACCTTGCGTTTTGATTACGCTTATTACAGAGAAGACATCGGAGATTTCTAAAATTTTTAGAAGCCAATCCCGCTTTCCGCTCATACTCCTCGCTCCAACACATTTGCCAAAGCTTGCTGTGGGGTAACCGCTGCAATCGGGGCTAGTTACGTTTAGAAATATTAATTGATAGATTTTTAACATCAAACATCAAAAATCCATCATCCAACATTAAACAATAAATAATGAACAACGGTATCATCATCTTAGACTTCGGTTCTCAATACAATCAGCTCATTGCAAGACGAGTTCGCGAATTGGGCGTATATTCCGAAGTTTTACCTTTTAATACACCTTTAGCAGAAATTTTAAACAAAAAACCAGTTGGGATTATCCTTTCCGGAGGTCCAAGTTCTGTAAATGCAGAAGATGCTCATTTGGTAGAAAAATCTCTTTTCGAAGCGAAGATTCCAGTTCTTGGAATTTGCTACGGAATGCAATTGACCACTCACGTTTTGGGCGGAAAAGTAAAAAAAGGCGTAAAAGGAGAATACGGAAAAGCCAATCTTCATATTGATAAAACTTCTAAACTTTTTGAAGGCGTTTCTACAGATTCCATCGTTTGGATGAGCCATTTCGACGAAGTAGAAGTAGTGCCACAAGGTTTCGAAATTAATGCCAAAACAGATGTGATTTCTGCAATTTCTAATGAAGCTCAGAATATTTATTGTGTGCAGTTTCATCCAGAAGTTTCGCATTCTGAGGAAGGTTCTAAAATGCTAGAAAATTTCGTTTTCGGGATTTGTAAAGCAGAAAAAAACTGGAAACTCACCAATTACATCGAAAAAACAGTTGCAGAAATCCGCGAAAAAGTAGGAAAAGACAATGTAATTCTCGGGTTATCAGGTGGCGTAGATTCTTCGGTAGCAGCAGTGCTTATTCATAAAGCAATTGGCGACCAATTAACCTGTATCTTCGTAGATACAGGATTGCTGAGAAAAGATGAAGGCAAAAAAGTAATGGAAAATTATGGAGAACATTTCCATATGAACATTAAAATGATTGATGCCAAAGATAGATTTTTGAACAGGTTAAAAGGCATCTCAGATCCAGAAGAAAAACGTAAAATCATCGGAAATGAATTTGTAGCTGTTTTTGATGAAGAATCTCACAAATTCGAAAGTGCAAAATTCTTAGCTCAAGGTACTATTTATCCAGATGTTATCGAATCTCAATCGGTAAAAGGGCCTTCTGCGGTCATTAAATCTCACCACAATGTGGGCGGTTTACCAGAAGAAATGAAAATGGAACTGCTAGAACCATTGCGCGAACTCTTCAAAGACGAAGTAAGAAAAGTAGGAGAAGAACTAGGAATTCCGCATCATTTGGTGTACAGACATCCTTTCCCGGGGCCTGGTTTAGGAATTAGAATTCTAGGTGAAGTAGATGAAGAAAAAGTGAAAATTCTACAAGAAGCGGATGATATTTTTATAGAAGAATTGTATAAAAATGATTTGTACGAAAAAGTTTCTCAAGCTTTTGTAGTACTTCTTCCTGTAAAATCTGTAGGAGTAATGGGCGATGAGAGAACTTATGAATACACCGCAGTAGTACGTTCTGCCAATACTATTGATTTTATGACGGCAACTTGGAGTAAACTTCCTTATGAATTTCTAGAATTGGTTTCAAACAGAATCATCAACGAAGTGAGAGGCATCAACCGTGTAACCTACGATATTTCTAGCAAACCACCAGCAACGATAGAGTGGGAATAAAATATTGAAACTTCAGAATTTTCTGACGTTTTTTTTATGATAAAATTCTTATTTTTATATTCATAGTAAATAATTAAATTTATAAAAAAATCCATGAGAAAAATTGTATATCTTTCATTGATTACTTTATTAAGTTTCCAATTAACTTTTGCCCAACAAAAGGAAAAGAAAACAGAAGACTGGAATATACCTAAACCTACACAAAAACTAACAAATGCTAAGTTTTCTAAAATTATAATTCAAGATTTAAGATTAGATAAAGAAGATATGGGTTTTGTGCAGAAAGGAGCTTTCAATAGATATACCCTAATTAAACCCATAATTCCTTTAAAAAAACAAATAGAAGACATATTTAATGATTTAATTGTAAAAGATAGTCTCAATAAAAATGAATTAATAGTACAAATTAGAGACTTTTATTTTTCTGAATTAACTTCTGGAATGAGTGAAGAAGGCAAATTCAAATTTAGGGCGACCATATTTGCAGGCGAACCTCAAAACTATAAATTAATAAAAAAAGTAGATGAAGTTTATAAAAATTCTTCGATGGATGTAACATTACAACTAGAAAGAGAATCTGGTGAACTTATTTTAAAAATTATTTCTGAGGCTTTAGTGACTGTTAAACCTCTGGAAGAAAGGATTTATACATTAGAAGATATTGATAATTTTGAAGGGATAGAAAAAAATAAACTCGCCCTTTATACAAATGATAAATATGTAGATGGAATTTATAAAGATTTTCAGTCTTTTTCTATGCAAATTCCTAGTATGCCCATCCACGAAGTAAAAGAAGGTAATAACACCATTAAAGTTTATTATCTTAATGAAAATAAAAAAAGTAAAAATGCCCGAGGTAATTACGCTGCTATTTATCAGGGAAAATTATATATTAATAACGGTGAAGAATTTATAAAACTTACTAAAAAAGAAAATGATTATTACTTTTATGGATATGTTTCTAAAAAAGCTTCATTTGGAAAACAATTAGGAGTAGGCGTAGCAACAGGAGTTCTTACCTCTCTATTAACAGGAGGTTTTGGTGTTGCCTTTTTTCCTACTACAGATAGTGTTCTTTATGAATTTAAAATGGATTTTTTGAATGGTAGTTTTATCCCTATTCAAGAAGTGAAGCAAAACAAATAAAAAAAATAAAAGCTGTTTCAATTCTCTGAAACAGCTTTATTTTTATAGATTATCTGCCGGAATTGTTTTTAGATATTCTTTCAGTTCTTTTCCAGAGAAAACAGATTTTCTGTCGTTAATATAAACGGTTACATTTTCACCTTCAGCTTTTAACACGTCATTATTATCAATACTTACCAAAGGAGCCATTTTTAAAACATCCCAAGTGGTATTTCCTGCTAAGATAGAACTGTTTGCAACATTAAAAACGGTACGGTCAACTTTATTTTCTACCGTAGGTTTTTTACCTACCAAAACTACTTCTTTGATGCTTTTTTGTTCTGTGCTGTCTTTTTTAGTTTGAGAAAAGGCTAAAAAAGAACATAAAATTCCTACAGTGGTAAAGGATTTCTTCATATTTTATTGGTTTCAGTTATTATTAAGTCGCGAAACTAAATAGATTGTAACAAAAGATTTTGGTATGATATTGTTTTTTATGCTATTTAACGTTTTAGTAATATGAATGGTATTTTATTTAACAAACTTTAGAATTGGTATTTTTAAATTTTTTAATTTTAAATCTTTAAAAACCATACGATGAAAAAACTATTATTATTCAATTTATTTTTATCTTTTGTGACTTTTTCTGCTCAGAAATCAGAAACTAAGGGTGTTTTAGGTGATTACAATGGAGACGGAAAAAAAGAATATGCCTATTCTAAATTGTCAGATTGTTCAGACGATTGCTCTGGTAAATGCATTACCACAGTATATTTCAGTGATAAAAATCTGAAACCATTCACCATCAAAAATGCTAAAAATGGTGATTTGTATAATCTGAAAGACCTAAATGATGACGGAAAAGATGAACTAGGCTTTTATCCTAATTGGTGTACCAGTTGTTGGCAATCTTTTTATGTTTATACTATAAAAAAAGACGGTTTCAAGTATTTAGTTGATCCTATTGTTACGCATTGTATTCAATGGAATGATGATAATAAGCTCCCAATAGAAAAAGGTAAAAAAGGTTATGTGAAAATTACGACGAGCGTTTCTAAAAATAACGATATAAAGACCGTTTCAAAATTGGTAAAACTTAAAAATTAGAATTTTCAGAAACTTAATAAAACTAATTTCAAGAGGATAATAAAATTTTTCTTTTGTCATAAAAAACAGTAGAAACGGGGTTTATTTCATTTATTTTAAAAGAAATTCCAAATCAAAAATCTCCACGAATTTTGCGGTATAAAACCCTGCTTTTTCCGTAAATATTGAAAATCAGTTCAGAAATCGTACTTTTGCAAAATGGAAAAACCAACATTCGCAGATTTTGATTTACCAAAACAGGTCAATTCGGCTTTAGAAAAACTAGAAATTTCTGAACCAACTCCCATTCAATTAAAGTCTTTTTCGCCCATTATGTCAGGAAGAGATGTGATGGGAATTGCACAAACTGGTACAGGTAAAACATTAGCGTATCTCTTGCCCGTTCTTAAAACTTGGAAATTCAATAAAAACGGTAGCCCAACTGTTTTAATTTTAGTACCAACTCGTGAATTGGTGGTACAAGTAGCAGAAGTGGTAGAAAAACTCACCGAAGAAATGACGGCTAGAGTACTAGGCGTTTATGGTGGTGTAAATATCAATACTCAAAAATTGTTGGTTTACGAAGGCGTAGATATTTTGGTAGGAACACCAGGTAGAGTAATGGATCTGATGAAAGATGCAGTTCTTAACCTGAAAGATTTAAAAAAACTCATCATTGATGAATTTGATGAAATGCTTTCCCTTGGTTTCAGACGCCAGCTGGAAGATATTTTTACGATGATGAGCGAGCGCAGACAAAACATTCTTTTTTCTGCAACTATGACAGACGATGTAGATGCAATGCTAGAAGAATATTTCAACAATCCACAAGAAATTTCTTTGGCAAGAAGCGGAACTCCTTTAGAAAAAATTGCGCAAAATGCTATTCCTGTTAAGAATTTTAATACCAAATTAAATCTATTGGTTCATTTACTAAGAACAGATGCTGATTTTGAAAAAATTCTAATCTTTGCCAATAATAAAAAACACGCCGATTTAATTTTCGAGAAAATAGACGAAGAATTCCCTGCTGAGTTCGGGGTAATTCACTCTAATAAATCTCAAAATTTTAGATTAAGAACCATGAAATCTTTCTCTGATAATGAGTTGAGAGGAATTATCACTACAGATGTTATGGCGCGTGGTCTTGATATTCCAGATGTTTCTCACGTTTTTAATTTTGAAATTCCCGAAGTTCAGGAACAATATATACATAGAATTGGTAGAACGGGTAGAGCAGATAAAGAGGGTATTGCAATTTCTTTTTACACTCCAAAAGAAGAAGAACGTTTCATAGAACTAGAAATGTTTATGAATAAGGAAGTGAAAAGATTAGAATTCCCCGAAGAAGTGAAAATTTCGGATGTGAAAATTCCTTCGGAAAGAGAAGAAGTGAAAATGAAAAACCCTGTTCAGTACAAAAAAATCGAACCAGGTTCTGCTTTCCACGAGAAAAAAGATAAAAATAAAAAGATAAATCTTGGTGGACCGAGCAAGCGTAAACCACCGAAAACCAAACCTGCCAATAGAGCACAAGCTAAGGCAAAATCTATTGCCAAAAGAAAAAAGAAATAAATTTTAATCTATATTTTATGGATTAAAATTTTCAAAAATAATTCTATAAAATTACTGAATTTAAAAGCTATTTCAATCCTTTTTGAAATAGCTTTTTTATATGAACAACTATTTTATCTATCAATTGAATTTTAAGTGAAAAATTCACTCTTTTCAATACTTTTGTTCAAGTTTTTTTTGAGGATTTTCTAAAAAGGAATTTTCTTACAATAATTTAGACCAAAATTGTTACGAAGATGAATGATTTTATCGCAGCTAGAGGACAAATGGCCGTTTCATTAGCATTTCACATTATATTTTCTTGTGTAGGGATGGTAATGCCTTTTTTAATGGCTTTTTCTCATTACAAATATCTAAAAACCAACAACGAAATTTACAAAGGTCTTACCAAAGCTTGGAGCAAAGGTGTAGCCATTTTATTTGCTACTGGTGCTGTTTCTGGTACCATGTTGTCTTTTGAACTCGGATTGTTATTTCCAAAATTTATGAAACACGCAGGGCCTATTTTTGGGATGCCTTTTTCATTAGAAGGAACCGCTTTTTTTATAGAAGCTATAGCTCTAGGTTTCTTTTTGTACGGTTGGGATAAATTTAATAAATGGTTTCATTGGTTTTGTGGATTTTTGGTAGGAGTTAGTGGTCTTGCTTCGGGCATTTTAGTAGTTGCCGCCAATGCTTGGATGAACAGTCCTTCTGGTTTTGATTATGTGAACGGAAAATATCTCAATATCGACCCTATAAAAGCAATGTTTAATGAAGCTTGGTTTTCACAATCATTGCATATGTCTGTTGCCGCATTTTGTGCTACAGGTTTTGCTGTAGCCGGACTTCACGCTTACTTTTTATTGAAAGGTAAAAACAGAGAATTTCATTTAAAAGCATTTAGAATAGCGGTGATTTTTGGGATTTTCGGGGCGGTTCTAGCGCCAATTTCTGGCGATGTAGCTGCAAAATCTGTTGCCAAAAGACAACCAATAAAATTAGCAGCAATGGAAGCGCATTTCGAGACAGAAAAAGGAGCGTCTTTCCTCATCGGTGGAATTCCTGATGAAAAAGCTGAAACGGTGAAATATGGCATTAAAATTCCGAAATTATTAAGTTTTTTGGTTGATGGAAATCCAAATTCTGAAGTAAAAGGTTTAAAAGATTTTCCTAAAGAACATTGGCCACCAGTTGCAGTTACACATTTTGCATTTCAAATTATGATTTTCTTCGGAACGGTAATGATGGGGATTTCTGTATTGTACCTTTTTGCCCTGTTTTTTAAGAAAAATTGGCTAGAAAAACATTGGTTATTGAAATTATTTATCATTGCAACACCTTTCGGTTATATTGCTTTAGAAGCTGGCTGGACGGTAACTGAAGTAGGAAGACAACCTTGGATCATCTATGGAATTATGAAAACCGCCGAAGCGGTTACTCCAATGCCAGGAATTCAATACTCATTTTATTTGTTTACCTTGATTTTTATATCATTGTCTCTTATTATCATTTTCTTATTGAGAAGACAAATCAAAATGGTACCTTATCTCTATGATTCTACAGATCCTCTGTTTCACACTAAAAAATAATTAAAATGTTGTACGTTGTTATTGCTTTTCTTTTTCTATCGGTAATTTTATATATTTTATTAGGTGGAGCAGATTTCGGGGCAGGAATTGTGGAGCTGTTTACGGGCAAAAAAGCCAGAAATAGAACTCAAAATCTAATGTACGAATCTATAGCACCAGTTTGGGAAGCCAATCATATGTGGTTAATTATTGCTATTGTAGTGGTTTTTGTAGGATTTCCGGATATTTATGAAGTGCTTTCGGTGTATTTGCATATTCCATTGGTTCTAATGCTTTTAGGGATTATTGCCAGAGGAACAGCTTTTACTTTTAGGAATTACGACGCCATAGATGATAATTGGAAGAACCTTTATAGAGAAGTTTTTTACTATTCTAGTTTAGTAACACCTTTTTTTATCGGGAGTATTGCTGCAGCTACTATTTCAGGAAGTATAAATCCTGATGCTAAAGATTTTTTATCTCTTTATGTATATAGTTGGTTTAATCCTTTTGGGATTGCAGTCGGTGTTTTTACCATTGTTATTTGTGGTTATTTGGCATCTATTTATTCTCTGAGAGAAGCAGATTCTAAAGCAGATGTAAAACAAATGATGAAGAAAACCAGAGATATGATGTTGGCGGTTTTTGTTTCTGGGGGATTGGTTTTTGTAGTAGCTTATTTTTCTGAAATTCCTTTGATAGATTGGGTTTTTACGGGAACGGTTGGCATTATAGCAGTTATAGCAGCTACTGTTTCTTTGGGTGTTTTGTTATGGTGCATTAATCACAAAATTCTATTGCCTGTAAGAGCATTAGGAGCTTTCCAAATTATAATGATTATGACGGCGGCATCTTATAGACACATTCCTAATATTATTCTTTTGGGCAACGGAAAGCATATTTCATTAATAGAAAATACCGCTCCAGAATCTACTCTTACCGTATTAGGATACGCTTTGTTGATTGGTTGTGTATTTATTTTACCATTTCTATTTTATTTGATGTTTTCTTTTTCTAAAGTGGGGAAAAGTGCAGAATAACAAGGGTTTCATATTATTTTTTTTCTAAAATATACCCGTTGTGCATTTGTGAAAAAAAATTAAATTATTTATAATTAATTAAAACGCAAGGGCGCAAAATTAAATTATTGGTCTTAAGCTAAATTAAGGCGCAAGAAAATCAAGGATTTTCATTTTTAACAAAGTTAAAAATTTGCATCTTAAAAACGTAAAGCATTAAATGTTAATAATTTGCGACTTTGCGTTAAAATATTCTCTAAATGCACAACAGGTTAAAATATTAAAAATAGTTAGCTGCAAAAAAAAATATATTCTTGTTTCAAGAGAGAATTGATTATAATCAATCAATAAAAGTAATCAAAGAATCTAATAAATAATATTGCTAAACTCTTTTCTATAATCAGAAGGGCTTTTTCCTGTATATTCTTTAAAAGTTCTATTAAAATAACTGAAATTATTAAAACCACTTTCAAAACAGATTTCTGTAACACTCATAGGTTGTTCTGCCAATAGTTTTTGAGAGTGTATGATGCGATATTCATTTACAAATTGAGTAAAAGTTTTATTCGTGATTTTTTTGAAATATCTGCAAAAAGACGGAACGGTCATGTGTGCAATTTCTGAAACCTCTTCTAATGCTATTGTCTCTCTGAAATGGTTTTTTACGTGATTAAAAATTAGGTTAATGCGATCATTGTCTTCTACCTGAGTTTGCAGGTAATATTTTCCAGCGTTTAGAATTTGGTAGTCATCCGTATTAGCCAGTTCATTTAAGATGTCTAATAATTTGGCTAATTTTTTCAGAGAAGTAGCATTGTGCATAGAAATAATCTTCTTTTCTAAAAGCTTTTTAGTAGCATCTCCGAAGACAATTCCAGATTTACTAGAGTGCAATAAGTTGGCTACTTTTGCCATTTCGGGAGTTTTCCAAATGTCTTCTCCTAAAAAATCTGATCTAAACTGTATCACAATTTCAAAATCATTCTTGGTGTTTTCGTTGGTCATTCCACAGTGAGGCAGGTTACTACCAATCATTACCAAATCTCCTTTTTTAAAATAAGTAATACTGCTCCCAATCTGTCTCTTGCCAGAACCACCTCCTACAAATACAATCTCTATTTCTGGGTGATAGTGCCAATTATTGGCTTTAGCGTTTTCATTTCTTGAAAATTTTAAACTAGTGAAACTGCTCCCAATATTAGGTTTTATGGCTTCAAAGGCAGGATTGATGTGTTTCATAGCATTTTTAAATTTAAGGCAAACAATTTACGAAAAAATTCTATATCTAATATTAACATTTGTTAATATGTAGTTAATATACCTATGTTAATATAGTGCATATATAAGAGAATTGTATTGTATTTTGATAAGAATGTTCGATATACCTTTGTCTCAGAATTAATTTGATAACGAAAAAACTTATTTATTATGAAAAATTTATTAAAAATTGGATTTGTTGCAGGATTTACTTTATTCTCAACTTTAGTTTTTGCGGGAAATAATGATAATTTAATATCATTAAAAACAGGGGCTTCATCTACTATCAATATAGAATTGGCTAATGCTAAAAGTGTATCTTTATATGTTTATAATAGTACAGATAGCGAAATTTATTCAGAAGATATAAAAAGTTCTGGTAAAATCATCAAAGCTTATAATTTTAAAAATATGCCTTCTGGTAATTATTATTTAGTAGCCGAGTCTGATTTTAAAGTAGAAAAATATAAAATCATCGTTTTTAATGGCAACGTTTCTGTAGAAAAAGCGCCAATCGAAGAAATGTATAAGCCAGAGTATAGTGTAGATGGTAACCACGTAAGCTTACGTATAAAAGATTTAAAAGATAAAGTGAAAATCTCGGTTTACGATCTTTCTGATTATGTTTATTATGATGTAGTGCAGGCTCCTGAGAATGGAAAATTAAACATCAAATTTGATCTAAACCCAGAAGTTTCTAATGCGTATGTTATTAGAATCGAAAAAGATGGAGAGGTGTTTAAGCAAACTTTTTTTGTAAAATAAGAATTTGCTATTAAACTGAATTGAATTGTTTTAAAAGTCTCGATGTAAATCGAGACTTTTTTATGTTCTAAGGATTTTTCCCATGGCTTTTCCTTTGGCTAATTCGTCTATTAATTTGTCTAGATATCTTATTTTTTGCATCAAAGGATCTTCTATTTCTTCTATTCTGTATCCGCAGATTACGCCTGTAATCTTAGAAACATTGGGGTTAAGAGCAGGTGCTTTTTCAAAAAAAGTCTCGAAATCTATTTTGTCTTCTATAATTTCTTTCAGAGCTTTTTCGTCATAACCAGTAAGCCAAAAAATAATTTCTTTTACTTCGGTTTCGGTTCTGCCTTTCTTTTCAGCCTTTTGTACATAGTGCAGATATACACTGGCAAAAGACATTTTAAAAACTCGGGTGTTGTTCATTAATCTTTATTTTGGACTAAATTATTAATTTTATTCAAATCTTTAATAAAAAAACCTGCAACTTTTGCGAATTTAGAATCTGAAACAGAAAACAATTATGCAGTAATTAATGATGAATAGTAGCAATGAATTATTTCTACTTTATTCTGTAAATCTCAATACATATCTCTACTTTTGTAGTAAGATTTAATAATGATATGAATAATTTGGAAGGGCTTTCAAAAAAAATAAAATCATATATGATGCCTATTGCTATGGTAATAGGTTTTATTTTTTATCAACAGGTGTCGGTTTTATCTTTTATAGTGCCCTATCTTATCTTTATTATGCTGCTTCTCACTTTTATTAAGATTTCTTGGCGAGACATTCATATCTCTACAATGCATATTTGGATGATACTTTTTCAGGTGATCGCAAGTGGAGTAGTGTATTATCTCATCAATCCTTATAATTCTATTTTGGCACAAGGTACTATGATTTGTATTTTAGCGCCTACAGCAACTTCTGCGCCAGTAATTACTAAAATGTTGGGTGGTAATGTAGAGAGCCTTACCTCTTATTCATTAGTAAGCAATTTGGTGTTGGTAGCAGTTGCTCCTTTGCTTTTTTCTGAAATAGGATTTCATAATTTACCTTTTTTAGATTCTGCTTGGCAAATTTCTAGAAGAGTAGCATTGCTTTTAATTTTACCTTTGGTTATCGCGTTTTTAATTAATAAATTAATACCTGTAGCGTCTAATTTTTTACAAGAAAAATCAGATATTTCTTTCTATTTATGGAGTATAGCATTAACCATCGTTTCTGGCAGAACGCTCCATTTTATACTTTCACAAGGCGAGTCTAATTATAAAATAGAATTTTTATTGGCTGTTTTCTCTCTATTAGTCTGTATTTTTCAGTTTTGGTTAGGAAGAAAAATTGGTAGAAAATACCAAAATACGGTAGCTGGCGGACAAGGTCTCGGACAAAAAAATACCATTCTCGCGATTTGGATGGCACAGGTTTACCTTAATCCTATAGCTTCTATAGCGCCTGGTTTGTATGTTGTATGGCAAAATAGTGTCAATTCTTGGCAGGTTTGGAGGAGTAGAAGAACTATTAGATGATAGCTCTCTTTTATTATATTTTACTTTTGTTGAGGTAAATGATTTTTATCAATTGTATTGAAATTTGAGACTTTCCGTATTTTATATTAAAAAAATTGTATAAATTTGTTAAAAAACTATTAGGCATCAACTCAAAATTAAATACAATCAAATACTTACAATTGTTTACAAATGTTTAAATCAATGATTTATTTATTGCGTGTATTTTTGAGTTGTAGGCAATGCTACGATGGTGAATTAATCAGTTGATTTACTGCGTTTATGTAGTTGTAATCTTCTTCTAAAAGCATTCCTACTCCCTCTAAATTTGAAAGTAAGTCACCTCTCAATTCTTGAACCTTCAAAGTAAATTCATTAAATAATTCAATCTGGTCGTCTTGCATCTGTTTTATTAAATCTTCATCTGATTTAGAAGAATGAAGAATTTGAAGAGTGTTATTTAATTTCATAAATACAAATTGAATTAAATTTAATTCTTGAGTTACGTTTTCTAATTGTGTCATTTTTATAATTTTTAATTGTTAATATTTAAGTTTAAAAGCACTTCTGCTAACATTGGTTTGGTTCTATGGCGTGGAAAAAACTTTGCGCATACACGCCACAGAAACCAAGCCTTTTGACGTTAGCGGTAATCCTAAAGACGTTCCGCATATTCTTTGTACTCTTTAATTCTTGCTACAAAATG
>ERZ650307.1323-NODE-1323-length-13941-cov-27.474363_pt1 | contig 13941 bp, 15 predicted proteins | sample MGYA00376243_ERZ650307 | MGnify/ENA primary metagenome ERZ650307 (study PRJEB26733, sample SAMN07839242) | wastewater metagenome | biome: urban; feature: artificial channel; material: waste water | place: USA: North Carolina | collected 2016-03-31 ... | reverse complement strand
ACCAGCAGCAGGGTGGACAACAGCGGGGTGAGGTAGCTCAGCGCGCCGATCTGGCGGGGGTCGCCCAGTTTCAGCGCTTTGTCCCACAGAAAGAACGCCAGGCCCATCGGGCCGGCGCCGAGCAGCAGCAGGGTCAGCCATTGGCTGGCGCTGGGGTGCACGGCGGGTTCCATCAGTGCGTGGCAGGCCAGCGACAGCGCGCCGGATAGCAGGCAAAAGCCGCCGATGGCGGCGGTGGGAAAAGCCGGCACGCGTTTGGTCAGCAGCGAGTAGCCGGCCCACAACAGCGCGGCCAATGCGGCGCAGCCGTAGCCGGGCAGGGCGGTGAGGTCGATGCTGAGCTTGCCGCCGGTGACCACCAGCGCGGCGCCGACAAAGCCGGCCAGCGCGCCCAGGATGTGGCGGGTGTTCAGGTGATAACCCGGCAGCAGCACCGGCGAAAGCAGCACGATCAGCAGCGGCCACAGGTAGTTCAGCAGATTGGCTTCCACCGCCGGGGCCAGACGAAAGGCGACAAACAAAAAGAAGTGGTAGCCAAACAGCCCCACCACGCCCAGCAGCAGGGTGGCGGGCGGCACGCGCCATTGTCGCCAGTGGCGGATGGCGCACAGGCTGCCCACCATCAGGCTGACGCCGACGGTGAAAAACGGCGGCAGCGCGGCCACCGAGGCGCCGAGGGTGGCCAGCGAGGCCCACAGCACGATGGCGGCCAGGGCGTAGAACAGCGGATGTTGACGCATGGGACACAAACCGTTGGATAAAACATCCGACCGTACCAGATTGGCCGGCAAGATCAAGTCAGCACAAAATCCTTTGCCGCTGGCATGTCCGGCAATGTCGCTTCGCCTAGCATTTCGCGCAGGGTGCGCTCGATGGTGATGGACAGCGCGTCCAGCGGCAGGTCGTTCTCGGCGTTGCCAAAGGGTTCTTCGATTTCGCTGAGCAGGGTTTCCTGGGCAAAAAAGGTATACGAGACAAACGCCGTCACCAGCGGGGTCATCCAGCCCAGGGTGTCCACCAGGCCAAACGGCAGCAGCAGGCAGTACACGCCGACGGTGCGATACAAAATCACCGTGTAGGCAAACGGAATCGGGCTGCTGACAATGCGCTCGCAGCCGCCTTGCACCTGATTGAGGCCAGACAGCGCGTCTTCCATCTTGGCGGCCAGCACAGCTTGCAGATGGCCGGCGCGACGTTGTTCATGCAGCCATTGCCCCAGCCACACCAGAATCAGCGTGGGCGGATAGTGGGCCTCGCGCATCCGCGCCAGCAGCTCGGCCGGCAGCAGCGCCGCCAGTTCGCGTTCCACCGGCACCCGGCGCAGATAGCCGCGCAGGGCGTGGATAAAGGCAATCTGCCCATACACAAACGGCCGCACATCCACCTGGCCATCCATCAGGCTCAAGGCCTGGCGGGTGAGCGTGCGGCATTCGTTCAGCCCTTGCCCCCAGAGTTTGCGCGCCTCCCAGTAGCGGTCGTAGCTGGCCGAATTGCGAAACCCCAAAAAAATCGCCAGGGCAATGCCCACCAGGGTGAACGGCATCGGGGTGAGCGGGGTTTTCCAGCCAAACACCACGCCATGGCTGGCGGTGATGGCTACGGCCAGGGCAGTGACCAGGCCCAGTTGCGGCAGGATGCTGGGCAGCACCGAGCCGCGCCGCGCAAACAAAATGGCCAGCCAGTGCGGGCGGGGGCGAATAATCATGACTTTGGCTTGAAAAAAATAAAACGCGCAGTGTAAGCGGCAGGGTGTGACATGCTCAACCGCTGCTGGGCCAGCCCAGTTGAGAAAAATCTTCAGCGGTCAATTCGCGCCATTGGCCAGGGGCCAGATCCGCTGGCAAGACCAGCTCACCCATCGCCTCGCGGTGCAGGGCGTCCACCCGGTTGCCGGCGGCGGCCACCATGCGCTTGACCTGATGGTATTTGCCTTCGCCAATGGTCAGCAGCAGGGTGTGGCTGTCGCGTGCGGCGCAGGCCAGCGCCGCCAGCGGGGCCGGCTCGTCGTGCAGTTGCACCCCCTGGCGCAAGGCGGTCAGCTGGGTGTCGTCCAGCGGATGGCGCACGCTGACGGCGTAGGTTTTGGGCACATGCCGGCGCGGCGAGGTGAAGTGATGAATAAACTGGCCGTCGTCCGACAGCAGCAGCAAGCCGGTGGTGTCGGCATCCAGCCGGCCCACGGGCTGCACGCCGCGTTCGACATACGGCGCCGGCAGCAGGCGCAGCACCGGCAGGTGGTGTTGCGGCGCGCGCGAGCATTCATAGCCGGTGGGTTTGTTCAGCAGCAGATACACCTTGCTGGCCGCCTGCCAGGGCTGTTCATCCACCCAGAAGGCCAGATCGGCGCTGACCGGGGTTTTCGGGTTCAGGCATGGGCCAGCGGCCAGCGCCACGCGGCCGGCCTCAATCAGCGCCCGGCAGGCTTTGCGGCTGCCAAAGCCCTGGCTGTGCAGCAGTCTTTCCAGTTCCATGGCCGGCAGCATAGCGCAGATTGGCCGCGCGTGCCGAGCGGGTGCGCTGGCTTGGCGGCGCTCAGGGTTGCGCCAGCGGCAGGGTGGCCAGCCAAGTCGGCCAGCGCCGCCAGGCCTTCTGGCCAGGGGCCAAAGCCGGCGTCGGTGTTGATATGGCCGGCGGCAGGCAACACGGTCAGCGCGCTGCCCCATTGGCGGGCCAGGGCATCGGCGCGGGCGGCGGCGCAGTAGGGGTCGTTGTCGCTGGCGATGATCTGGCTGGCAAACGGCAGCGGCGCGCGCGGCAGCGGGGCAAAGCCGGCCACGGCGGGCGGGGCGTCGGCGCGTTCGGTGTCGGCCGGGGCCACCAGCCAGGCGGCGACCACCCGCGCGGCGCTGTCCGGGTGTTGCGCCGCCCAGTGGGCGGTGGTGGCGCAGCCCAGGCTGTGCGCCACCAGCAATACCGGCCGATCCGCCGCGCGCACGGCGTCGTCCAGCGTGGCCACCCAGTCGGCGCGGCTGGGCGTCAGCCAGTCGGCTTGCTGCACCCGCTGCCAGGCCGGATGGGCGTCTTGCCAGCGGCTTTGCCAGTGTTCGGGGCCAGAGTTTTGCCAGCCGGGGACGACCAGCACGTGGTAGCGCTCAAAAATCGGGGAGGTCATGACTTGCCTTTACACGGGCCGCCCCTGGCGCGCGGCCGGGCGGCAATCGAAAAAACCATTGCCACAGCATGCCAGAAAGCCGCTGGCGCGCCCATCGCCGTCAGGTCGCTCACCACAGCGCGCAGACACGGCAGGCGGATTTAGCGACTGGTGGCCTGCGGCCGGCTGTGCAGCGGGCCCACCCAGCGGCCTTGCAGGCCATCGCAGCCGGCTTGCCCGGCCAGCTCGGCGTGGCGGGCGGTGTCCACCCCTTCGGCGATCACCTGGCAGCCGGCGGCGTGCAGGATGTCCACCGCGCGCGGCAAGGCGTCGCGCGCCGCCGGGTGCGACAAGGCGCGATGCAGCAGGCGTTCGTGCAGCTTGACCGCGTCCGGCTCCAGCAACCACACGCGCGGCAGGCTGAGTTCGGACGCGCCAAAGTCGTCCAGCGCCAGCTTGAAGCCAAAGCGCCGGTAGCTGTCCATGCAGCGTTGCAGGCGCAGCAAATCGACTTCAGCGTCTTCGACAATTTCCAGCGTCAGCTGTGAGGGGCGCAAGCCCAGCTCGGCAATCGCCTCGGCAAAAAATTCGCCATGGCCGTCGGGCAGGTTGATCAGATGCAGCGCATGCACATTCAGATGCAGCGCGGCGTCCGGCTGGCCGTGGCGCACAAAGTTCAGACAGTGGGTGACCCGGCACAGCCGGTCCAGCAGCACGGTGCGCGATGGCGCGCGCTCGACGGCAAACAGCAGCGGCGGCGCCACGCTGTGGCCGGCCGGGCCGCTGATGCGCAGTTGGGCTTTATAGGCAAACGGCGTGGCCGCGCCTGGGGCCAGAATCGGAGCAAACTGGCTGCTTAGCCGCCATTCGTCAAAACTGGCCGCCACTTGCTGTTGCGGCGTCAGCCGCAGGCTGTCGGCCGGGTGGCCGGCAGCGACAAAGCGGGCGTTGAAATGCGCCAGCTGCGGATCGTGGCTGACCGCCTTGCGCCGGCCGGGGCGGCCAGGCGCAGCCGGCGGCGGGGCCACCGGCTTGGGCGGCGCTGGCGGGCGCGGCGCGTATTGCGCCATCAGACTGGGGTCGAGCAGGGCCAGCAAAGGCATGCGCGCCGGCCGCCCTGTCACGGGCTGCGCGCCGTCGGGCAGCGAAGCATCGGAAGAAACAGACGGAACAGACATGACCACACGCCAGAGTAAGAGCCAAAGGAAGGCTTTACTATACGGGTGCGGCTTTAGTTCTTTTAAGAATCAAATTGACGGTTTAAATTCTAAATCAATCTAAATGGAGCCTCGCCATCACATCCGGCTGTTCCAGTTATGAATAGCCTCTTTTTTATTATCCGCCTGGGCGGAGATGGTGCTGCAGGTTCCCTGCTTGGGGTAGCGCGAGCATTGCACCCAAAAACGGCGCGAGCCGGCCTTCACCAGCTCGGCCGGTTGGCCGCAGCGCGGGCAGGGTTTCAGGGCGGAAGAATCGGCGGGGGTCTGGCTCATGCGGGCATCCTGCGGGCAAAACGCCATGATAGCAGCCAGGGCCAGGGCCGGCAGGCTCTGCCGCGCGGGCAAGAGCCTCCCAAAAGATATTGGGAGCAGCGCTGAGTCGAGTGCGGAAGCGCTTACACAATGCAGCGAAGCGATCCTGGCGAGACGCGCGGCCGCAGACAGTACACGCAGTACGGCAAGGTCACACAACAACGCCAGACGGGTTTTGTTAGCGGCGCTTAGAGCCGCTAACAAAACCCAGCGCAGCGATCCTGGCTAGGCGCACGACCGCAGACAGTACAAGCAGTACGGCAAGGTCGGGCAACGACGCCAGGAGGGTTTTGTTAGCCGCTCTTAGCTGGCGGCCAGCTCGCGCAGCGCATCAGCCAGCCGAACAATATCCTGCGGCTGGTGGGCGGCGGAGAGGGCAATGCGCAGCCGCGCCGAGCCGGGCGGCACAGTGGGCGGGCGAATGGCCGGCACCCAGATGCCGCGTGCGCGCAGCCCGGCCGACACCGCCAGCGCTTCGGCGTTGCCGCCAATCAGCAGCGGCTGAATCGGCGTGTCCGACGGCAGCAGGGTCCACGGCAAGCCCGCCAACTGGTGCTTGAGCTCGGCCATGCGGGCACGCAGCGCGGCGCGGCGCTCGGGCTCGTCGGCCATCAGCCGCAGGCTGGCCTGTACGGTGTGCGCCAGCAGCGGCGAAGTGCTGGTGGTGAAGATAAACGGCCGTGCGCTGTTCACCAGCCAGTCAATCACCACGGCATGCGCCGCCACCGCCGCGCCAGCTACCCCGGCCGCCTTGCCCAGCGTCACCATCTGGATCAGCCGCTCGCTGTGCAAGCCGGCCTCGACCACACTGCCGCGCCCCTCGCCCAGCACGCCAAAACCGTGGGCGTCGTCCACATACAGCCAGGCGTCAAAGCGCTCGGCCAGCGCCAGCAGCGCCGCCAGCGGCGCGCAGTCGCCATCCATGCTGTACACCGCATCCACGGCAATCAGCTTGGTCGGCGCCGTGCTGGCCGCCAGCAGGCGCTCCAGCTGGGCCAGGTCATGGTGGGCAAAGCGTTTGAACTCGGCGCGCGACAACAGGCAGGCGTCGTTCAGCGAGGCGTGGTTCAGCCGGTCGGCAAACACCGCGTCGCCCCGGCCCACCAGGGCGGTGATCACCGCCAGATTGGCCTGATAGCCGCTGGAAAACAACAACGCCGCCGGCAGGCGCAGCCAGTCGGCCAGCGCCTGCTCCAGCGCGGCGTGGGCGGCGCTGTGCCCGGCCACCAGGTGCGAAGCGCCACCGCCCACGCCCCAGCGCAAGGCGCCGTCGCGGGCGGCGGCCACCAGCGCCGGGTGATTGGCCAGGCCCAGATAATCATTGCTGGCAAAGGCCAGGTAGTCGCGGCCGTCGATGCTTACGTGCGGGCCTTGCGGGCTGTCCAGCACCGGGCAGCGCCGGCGGCGGTGGTCGTCGTCCAGCGCGGCCAGCTTGTCTTGCAGTTGCGCGATCAGCCGCATATCACAGCGGCAACAGGTCGAGCTTGCTCATCAGCGCGCGGTCGCGATCCACTTCCGGGTTGCCGGTGGTCAGCAGCTTGTCGCCGTAAAAAATCGAATTGGCCCCGGCCATAAAGCACAGCGCCTGCACCGCTTCTGGCATGTCGCGGCGGCCGGCGGACAGGCGGATATAGCTGTGCGGCAGGGTCAGCCGGGCCACGGCGATGGTGCGCACAAATTCAGTCCAGTCCAGCGCGTCGGCGTCGTCCAGCGGCGTGCCTTCTACCTTCACCAGGCTGTTCATCGGCACCGATTCCGGCTGCGGGCTGAGGTTGGCCAGCTGGGCAATCAGGCCAGCGCGGTCGCGGCGGGTTTCTTTCATGCCAACAATGCCGCCACAGCACACGCTCAGCCCGGCGGCGCGCACCTTGCCCAGGGTGTCCAGGCGGTCTTCGTAGTCGCGGGTGGAGATAATGTCGGCGTATTTGTCCGGGGCGGTGTCCAGATTATGGTTGTAGTAATCCAGCCCGGCGTCTTTGAGCTTTTCGGCCTGGCCGTTTTGCAGCAGGCCAAAGGTGGCGCAGGTTTCCAGGCCCATGGCTTTCACTTCGCGGATCATCTCCAGCGTGGCGTCCAGGTCGGCGTCCTTGGGGCCGCGCCAGGCAGCGCCCATGCAAAAGCGGCCGGCGCCATTGTCTTTGGCGGCGCGCGCGGCGCTGAGCACCTCGTTCACCGTCATCATCGGCTGGTTTTCCACCGGGGTGTCGTGGTGGGCCGACTGCGGACAGTAGCCGCAGTCTTCCGGACAGCCGCCGGTCTTGATCGACACCAGGGTGGACAATTGAATGCGCTGCGGGTCGAAATGCTCGCGGTGCAGCGCGGCGGCGCGAAACACCAAATCCAGAAACGGCAGGCTGTACAGCGCCTCGATTTCGTCCACGGTCCAGGTGGCGGATTCCGGGTGCGGGGTGGGGCGGGCGTGAAAGGCAATCGGGGCAGAAGCGTTCATGAGCGGCTCGTGGCAAGATGACAAAAGCGTGGGCTGCCGGGTGGCAGCCGTCACCATGGTGGGAGCTTTGCCTGATGCTGTCAAATTTATACCGCTATTTTTTGAACAGCGCCGCTCGCCTCAGCCAGCATTGCGTGCTGTGCGGCGTCGGCGGCCAGGGCTGGCTGTGCCCGCCTTGCCGCGCCGACCTGCCCCGGCTGGCCGTCGGGCGCTGCCCGCGTTGCGCGATGCCGGGGCGGCAGGGCGCGCTGTGCGCCGCCTGCCGGCAGTCGCCGCCGCCGTGGCAGGCGCTGCATGTGGCGCATCCTTATGCCTGGCCGCTGGATGCGCTGTTGCATGCGTTCAAATATCGCCAGCAACTGGCGCTGGCGCGACCGCTGGCCGAGCTGATGGCGGAAGGCGTCCGCCACGCGCCGCGCCCGGACTGGCTGGCGCCGATTCCGCTCAGTGCCGCGCGGCTGCGCGAGCGCGGGTTTAATCAAAGTGAGGAACTCGCCCGCCAGTTGGGTAAAATACTGCGGCTGCCTTGCCATGCCGACACGCTGTTGCGCACGCGCGACACCCCGGCGCAGGCCGGGCTGAACCGCGCTGGCCGCTTGCACAATCTGGCTGGCGCCTTTGCCGTCAATCGGCCGGTCGAGGGCCGTTTTATCGTGCTGATCGACGATGTGAGCACCACCGGCGCCACACTGGCCGAGGCGGCGCAAAGCCTTGCCAGGCAAGGCGCGAGACGGGTCGAGGCCTGGGCGCTGATGAAGGCGTTGACACACGGCGCTTGACTAACTTGTTGATCCCGCGGAATAATCCGTCGCAACCAAAGTTTTTGACCAAATGTTTACAGTCGTTTTGTACCAGCCGGAGATTCCGCCCAACACCGGGAACGTGATTCGTTTATGTGCCAACACCGGCTGCGAGCTGCATTTGGTCAAGCCGCTTGGCTTTCCGCTGGACGACGCCAGAATGCGTCGCGCCGGCCTCGATTATCACGAGTTTGCTACCCTGGTGGTGCATGAAAGCTGGGCGGAGTGTGTGGCGGCCCTGGCCGGAAGGCGCATTTTCGCCGCCACCACACGGGGCGCCACTCGCCCCGATCAGGCTGCGTTTCAACCGGACGACGTCTTGTTGTTCGGCCCGGAAACCCGGGGCCTGCCCACCGACGTGCTGGCGGGCATCCCGCCGGAACGCTGCCTGCGCCTGCCGATGCGACCGGACAACCGCAGCATGAATCTGTCCAACGCCGTGGCCGTCACCGTCTTTGAAGCGTGGCGGCAACACGGATTCGCCGGCGGCGTGTAACCGCGCCGACCTCTCTTTACAGGTCCAGGATGTGCTTTACAGACGCGCCATCGCGACAGGCGCGCGCTGCGTCACACCCTGCGTGCGCCCGAGCGCGACATGGCCTGGCTTCCCTGGCGACATCCCGCAGTGGATGTCGGGACGCCGTTTCTTCTGGCCGTGTCGTATCCCGAAGACGTGTTGGCACACAACAGCAAAAGGGAGCCCTAGATGCAATCTGTCCTCCGCTGGCTGTGGTTAGTGACCTTGACCGCCTTGCTGGTCGCCTGTTCGACGCCGAATCCGGCGTCTGTCAGTCACAAATCCACCTCTGGGTATAAGTCTGCCCGCACCACGGTCCCGGTGACCAAGGGCGGCGGCTATTATAAAGACGACGGTCCCGGAGACCGCCGCCTGCCCGACAACCCGGACGCCATTCCGGACGCCGTGCCGGTCAATGAGCCCTTGCTCACCTCGGCCAATCGTCCGTATACGGTGATGGGCCAGACCTACATTCCGGAAAGCAACCAGTCCGCCTACCGCGCCCGCGGCAAGGCCTCCTGGTATGGCAAGAAGTTCCATGGCAAGCGCACCGCCTCTGGCGAGGCGTACGACATGTACGAAATGACCGCCGCCCACCCCACGCTGCCCATCCCCAGCTATGCCCGCATCACTAACACCAGCAATGGCCGTTCGGTAGTGGTGCGCATCAACGACCGTGGGCCGTTTCACTCGTCCCGGCTGATTGATCTGTCCTACGCCGCCGCCTACAAGCTGGGTTATGCCGGCAATGGCAGCGCCGAAGTGGTGGTCGAGCGGGTGCGTGCGGGTGATGTCGAGCCTACCGACAGCCCGGTGCGCCTGGCCAACGTCAACCCGCGTGATGACAGCGTGCGGGTGATGAACGCCAGCCTGACCGCGCCGATGTCCGGCATTGCCGACGTGGCGCGCGTGCCGCAACCGGCTGGCGCCGATGGCAGTGGCGTATGGCTGCAACTGGGCGCTTTTGGCACTGCGAGCAATGCCGAAAGCTTCCGTCAGCGCATGTTGTCGCTGGCGGCCAGCAACGACGTGGAAGGCCGTCTGGATGTGGTCAACCGCGATGGCCTGTACAAGGTGCGCATCGGGCCGTTCTCCACCATGGCGCGCGCGCGCGATGTGGCCGATCGTTTGAACGTGCAAACCGTGGTGATGCGCTAAGCGTTTTGCCGCTGTGCCATAAAAAAACCCGCACCTGAATCAGGTTGCGGGTTTTTTTATGGTTGCCAGGCGGGTTTTGTCAGCGCGCTTGGCGTCGCTTAGCCGGTCAGGCGCTCCAGCGCTTCACGATACTTGGCGGCGGTTTTTTCCCGCACATCCAGCGGCACGGCCGGGGCCGGCGGGGTTTTGTTCCAGCCCGAGGCTTCCAGCCAGTCGCGCACAAACTGCTTGTCGAACGACGGCGGGTTGCTGCCGGCCACATAGCTGTCCGCCGGCCAGAAGCGGCTGGAATCCGGGGTCAGCGCTTCGTCCATCAGCGTCAGCACGCCGTGCTCGTCGATGCCGAATTCAAACTTGGTGTCGCAGATGATGATGCCACGGCTGGCGGCGTATTCCGCCGCCGCCTTATACAGGGCGATGGCGGTGTCGCGCACCTTGGCGGCCAGCTCGGCGCCGACGATTTCTTCGCAGCGGGCAAAGCTGATGTTTTCATCGTGGTCGCCCACCGCCGCCTTGGTGGACGGGGTGAAAATCGGCTCAGGCAGCTGGCTGGCTTCTTGTAAGCCGGCGGGCAGGGTGATGCCGCACACCGTGCCGGACTGCTGGTATTCCTTCCAGCCCGAACCGGCCAGATAACCGCGCACAATGGCTTCCACCGGCACCGGCGTCAGCCGCTTGGCCACCACGCCGCGGCCTTCCACTTGCGGCAAATCGGCCGCCGACACCAGATCTTCGGCGCGGTCGCCGGTCAGGTGGTTGGGCACCACGTCCTTGAGCTTGTCGAACCAGAAATTGGAAATGGCGGTGAGGATCTTGCCTTTTTCCGGGATGGGTTCGTCCAGAATCACGTCAAACGCCGACAGGCGGTCGGTGGCGATCATCAGCATGCGCTTATCGTCGATTTCGTACAGGTCGCGCACTTTGCCCGAATAGATTTTTTTCAGGCTGGTCAGTTGGGTGGTGGTGATGCCGGTCATGAGGGCCTCAATTCAAATTCAATGATGGGCAGGCGCGCCGCCCGCCCGGAAAAGCAAAATGCCCCTGGCTCGGCACGGCCGGTCTGGCGGACAGGCTGCCGCCAGGGGCGGGGGATGTCAACACACGCTCAGCGGCCTTACAGGGTTTCCTTCAAGGCGCGCGCCTGTTCCAGCGCGGCGTCCACGTCTGTGGCCAGCACGGTGTAGTGGCCCATCTTGCGGCCGGGGCGGGCGTGCTTTTTGCCGTACAGATGCAGGTGGGCGTTGGGCGCTTCCATCAGCACGTTCCAGTTGGGCTCGCCGCCGTCGGCCTGCCAGACGTCGCCCAGCAGGTTCACCATCACCACTGGCGACAGCAGATCCGTGCGGCCGGGCAGCAGGCCGCACATGGCGCGCACCTGCTGCTGGTATTGGTCGCTCACGCAGGCGTCGATGGTGTAGTGGCCGGAGTTGTGCGGGCGCGGGGCGATTTCGTTGATCACCAGGCTGTCGTCGGCCAGCACAAAAAACTCCACCGCCAGCACGCCCACGTAATCCAGCGCCTCGGCCAGTTGGCGGGCCATCTGCTGCGCTTGCGCGGCCAGGGCCGGCGCGATGCGCGCCGGCACGATGGATTCGTCCAGAATGCCGTTTTTGTGGATGTTTTCCGCCACCGGAAACACGCTGAGCTGCTCGGGCGACACGCGGGTGACGATGGCCGAGACTTCCAGCTTGAGGTCGAGCATTTTTTCCAGCACACAGGCCTGGCCGCCCAGATTGGCGTAGGCGGCGCGGGCTTCGTCGGCGCTGTTCACCCGCACCTGGCCCTTGCCGTCGTAACCCAGCCGGGCGGTTTTCAGGATGCCGGGCAGGTAGGGGGCGAGCTCCACCTGGATGTCTTCCACGCTTTCGATGGCCAGATACGGCGCGGTGGGCAGGCCGGCCTTGTTCACCCAGGCTTTTTCGGCGATGCGGTCTTGCGCAATCGCCACGCAGTCGCCAGACGGCGACACGCGGGTGGTTTTGGCCAGCTCGCGCATGGCGTCGGCGTTGACGTTTTCGAATTCGGTGGTGATGGCCGCGCAGCTGGCGGCCAGGGTGCGCAGCGCCTCAGCGTCGTTGTAGGCGGCGCACAGGTGCACATCGGCAAACTCCGCCGCTGGCGCTTGCGCGTCGGGGTCGAGCACGGTCACCCGATAACCCATGCGCTTGGCGGCAGTGACAAACATGCGGCCCAGCTGGCCACCGCCCAGAATGCCCAGCATGGCCGGCGGCAGAATCGCCTGCATTACAGCACCTCCGGCAGAGTCATCGCCAGCACGGTGTCGGCCTGCTTCTGGCGGAAGGCCTTCAGCGCGGCGGCCAGTTCCGGCGATTGGTTGGCCAGCATGGCCACGGCAAACAGCGCGGCGTTGGCGGCGCCGGCCTCGCCAATGGCGAAGGTGGCCACCGGAATGCCCTTGGGCATTTGCACGATGGACAGCAGGGAATCTTCGCCGCGCAGGTATTTGGACGGCACCGGCACGCCCAGCACCGGAATGTGGGTTTTGGCCGCCAGCATGCCCGGCAGGTGGGCGGCGCCGCCGGCGCCGGCGATAATCGCCTGCAAGCCGCGCGCTTCGGCCGTTTCGGCGTATTCGAACAGCAAATCCGGGGTGCGGTGGGCGGAAACAACGCGGGTTTCAAAAGCAACGCCAAAGTCTTTCAGCACGCGCGCGGCGTTCTGCATGACTTCCCAGTCGCTGTTGCTCCCCATCACGACGCCAACTTGAATCATCGCAAGGCTCGGGCAGAAATGAACAATCCGCCATTTTAACCCAGTTTGCCGCCAGGGTGCGGACACTGCGCATATCCTTGCGATGGCGGGCGTCGGCTGAGTTTGTCAGATCAGGATGACGCCCAGACGCAACAACGCCCACCGCCACCCTGGCTGAACCGGGTGGGTAGGGTGGGCGCAAAACAGCGGCGAAAAACGGCCGTGTCAGTCTGCGTACTGCTTTTTCATCCGCTCGCGGCGCTCTTGCGCCTCGACCGACAGGCTGGCGGTCGGGCGCGCCAGCAGGCGCTTCAGACCAATCGGCTCGCCGGTGTCTTCGCAGTAGCCGTAGTCGCCAGCGTCGATTTTTTTCAGGGTGGACTGGATTTTCAGCAGCAGCTTGCGCTCGCGGTCGCGAGTGCGCAGCTCCAGCGCGTATTCTTCTTCCAGCGTGGCGCGGTCAGCCGGATCCGGCGTGGCTTCCTGCTCTTGCAGATGGCTGGTGGTGGCGTTGGCGTTGCTCAGCAGTTCTTGCTGCATTTGCAGCAGACGATCCTTGAAAAACTCCAGGTGGTCGGCGTTCATGTAGTCGTCGCCGTCGTAGTTCAGGATGTCCTGTTCGGTCAATTTGGCCATGGCGGTGTCCTGCTAAGGAGAGGGTGGGCAAACGGGCAGGAAGGTTAAGGAGTTTGCCGGGGAAATGCAACTTTTACCTGTCATCGGCGCCGTGCGTGGCCGCTGGCGGCGCGTTTGCGCCATCTGGCAGGAAAGACAAATACAAGAGTAGATGCGGGTGTCTCGTCAGCAAAGGACGTTTTCTGTGTGGATGGGCGCTGTGGCTGCCCATCCACGGATTCTGCCGGGGATTACATCGACAGAATCCACTTCACCAGGGCCTTGACGTCGGCGTCGCTGACCTGGGCGTTGGCCGGCATCGGGATCTGGCCCCAAGCGCCCACGCCGCCCTTTTTCACTTTTTCGACCAGCTTGGCTTCAGCCGTCTTGTCGCCCTTGTACTTGGCGGCGATTTCCTTGTAAGCCGGGCCCACCACCTTTTTGTCCACAGCGTGACAGGACAGGCAGTTGTTCTTCTGGGCCAGGGCCTGGTTGGCGAAAGCCGGGGCAGAGGCCAGCACGGCCAGGGCAGCAGCGGAAACGAGCAGCTTTTTCATGATAGTCAAACTCCTAGGGGTGGATAGGGAGATCACACAGCTTTGTGCGCCCAGCAGCTTACTCCCATTTTCTGCTGCCGGGCGCCGATTCAGATCAAGCTTACATCAACATTTGCATCTGGCTCAGCAGCAGCCATTCCAGCCGCGCCAGCGGAATGCCCACCAGCATTTGCAGAATCAGCAGCAACACCAGCGGGCCCAGGTCCACTGCGCCGATGCGCAGGCGCTCGAACGGGCGCAGATACGGCCGGGTGAGGCTGTCCAGAATCGGCGCCAGCGGGTTGTACGGGTTCACCCAGCTTAGAATGGCCTGCACCACCAGCGCGCCCATCAGCAGGTAGAGCGAGAGCACAAACACCTTGAGTGTGGCCAGCAAGGCCAGCACCAGCCAGCTTTGCGGCGCGGCAAAATTATACGGAAACGGCGACAGCCACAGCAGAACCAGCGTGGAAACCAGCGTCACCAGCCAGGCCAGCAGCAGGGTGGCGCTGTCGTAGCCGCGCACGCTGG
>ERZ650307.1321-NODE-1321-length-13947-cov-5.028434_pt1 | contig 13947 bp, 14 predicted proteins | sample MGYA00376243_ERZ650307 | MGnify/ENA primary metagenome ERZ650307 (study PRJEB26733, sample SAMN07839242) | wastewater metagenome | biome: urban; feature: artificial channel; material: waste water | place: USA: North Carolina | collected 2016-03-31 ... | reverse complement strand
TGCATTTACTGCTTCGGGAAAGTCTTTCATAAATGGAAGGAAGCCGTGAGTGGCAGCTACGGGTATAATCTCCAGATTTCCATTATCCTGAAACTTTTTAAATGCTTTTATCAAATCCCCGTTATATCTCAGAAATGTTTCTTTTGCCCTTTTAAAAAAGCTTAAGTTGAATTTAGCTACATTCAGGAGTTCCTCTTGATCTTTCAGCCTTTCCACTTCAAGCCTGCATAATTCCAGCGACTTATTAAGACTTACTTCATATCTTGATCTTAAGAGTTCGTCATTTAACATGTTTGCCAGAGTACCAGACATAGTCATTGTAATACTCCAGGGAATTTTATCCCTTGTAAGGTTTTCAAACATATTTAATAAAGGAATATAAGTTTCACTTATTGCTTCATAAAGCCAGTCTTCTTCTAAAAATTCTTCATATTCCGGATGCCTAACATAAGGCAGATGAGCGTGAAGAATCATACTAAAATATCCTCTCATACTTATTCCTCCCAAATACCGTTTTCAAAAATTCTCATCATTTCTTCAATAATCTCTCTGTTTTTATCTAAGCTGTCCAGTGATTTTTTCACATCCCTGTGATCTTTTAGCTTTATTTCCAGCAGAATTTCTCCTCCTTCAAGTTCTCTGGGATATTTGACACTTATTTGACTGTTTTTTATCTTCCGTATTCTTTTTTCAAATTCTCTTAAAAGTTCCCATGCGGGCCACCTCCCCTATTAGGGGCGCTGGAATTTGCTTAGGTCCAGGTCTTTGCCGCTGACGTCTTTGCCTTCGGTGGCGCTCTTGGTGACTAGGATCTTGATGGTTTGGATCATGATGATGAAGTCTTCCCAGATACTGTAGTTTTCGATGTACATCAAATCGTAGACGAGTTTGTCATAAGGCGTGGTGTTATACTTTGCAAAGACCTGAGCCAGGCCGGTGATGCCCGGTTTGACGTTATGGGGATAGGCGTATTCGGGGTTTTCTTTTTTGAATTTTTCGACGAAGAAGGGCCGTTCTGGTCGGGGACCGACGAGGCTCATGTCGCCGTTGAGGACGTTGAGGATCTGCGGCAATTCGTCCAGGCGGGGGCACGGATGAATTTGCCGACTTTGGTAATGCGCGGGTCGTCCTCCGTCGCCAGCTGGGGACCGGAATATTTTTCCGCATCGACGCGCATGGAACGGAATTTGTAGACCTTATATTCCTTGCCAAAGCGGCCGACGCGGACCTGACTATAGAGGACGGGACCACCGTCGCCGAGTTTGATGGCCAGAGCAACAGGAATAGCGAAGGGCAAGGCACAGATGGCGGCCATACCGGCCACGATGATGTCGACGGCACGCTTGACGGCCCGCTGTTCGACGCTGAGACGCAGGCTCTTGGGCCGGAAGACCGGGATGTCGTCGATTTTCTGCAGCATGGCACCGTTGCAGAAGATTTCGTAAGAGCCGGGAATGATGTAGGGCTGGATTTCTTTATCCGTACAATAGTTGACGATATCCGCCTTAGTCGTGATAGGGATATCCGAGCAGATGATGAGTGTGTCGATGTCGCAGGCTTCCAGTTCCTGACGCCAATCCTTCTGCGGGTCCATGATGACGTGCTGGAGCTTCAGCTTGAGCTGAGGCTGGGCACTCATGCGGTAATGGACATGACGACATTCGTCTTCGTTGCCCATAATCATGACGCGTCGGACGGGATGAAGGCTCTGTTCCCAATGCTGGACGGCCCGTTTCCAAAAGCCGAGCAGGACGAATTGTACGGCCGTACTGGAAATAATCAATACCCGGGAATAAGCGAATTCATGAATGACGAAACTCAAGGCCATGACCAGGATGAGGACCAGGAAGAGACTGACAGCCAGGCTGATGAGGACTTCGCTGAATCGCTTGTGCTCGATGGTATACAGGCCATTGATGCTGAACATCATGACCGTGAAGATGACGGCAACAGGAAGCATTCCCGAGTACAGGACATGGTGCGCTTCTACCGCTGCCGGATTGACAAGCAGATAGGTCAAGACAAGATATGTAAGGGTGATGATAGTCACGTCGCCCAGTAAGCCGAAAAGCTTGCGCGACGTAGGGTAGACACGGGTCTTCATGACCTCTCCTTTCCGGGGCTGCAGGCCCCGTGGTGTTTGAAGTAATAGTTTGTAGTTTGCAGTTTTTAGTTTGTAGTGGGCGCCCCTACCTCCGCATATCATTCATTGGGCTATGCACAGGATTCGCGCGGGCCGCCGGTTATGGCGGCCCCTACCGCCGGCGGCGCTTTTTATGATGGTCTTCGTCGTAATAGTAGTAGTAATAGTAGCCGCTCTTGTGGTGCTGTGGGACTTTATTTAAGATGACGCCGAGGATGTTGGCGTGGACTTTTTCTAAGAGTTCTTTGGCTTGTTTGCCTTCATCTGGGCTGATGTCGCCGCTGCCCATGCCGTACCACGGGTCCATCACGCAGTCATGGCCGAAGGCCACGTTGACGCCTGCGGCCAGCAGCTCCTTCGCAGCGGCTTCGAACGTCGCTTCGAACGCCTTCTGTTCCGCCTCCGGCAGCAGGGCCTTCAACTGGTTCTTCGACGAATCGGCGCCGCTCCAGTTCTTGGCGACGGTAAGCAGCATCTGCTTTACGAATTCGGGATCGAGCGTCGCGGCTTTCACGGCGGGAGCGGTGCTCTTGGCGATAATCATGGAGCTGATCTCGGCTTTGATCTTCGAGAGGGCCTGCTTGCCCGCGAGCGAAATTTCGGTCATCGCGTTCTTCTCCACGTCCTGTGCTTTGGTATTGGCTTCGGCGAGGATCTTCGCAGCCTGCGCCTCGGCCTCCTTCACGATCTTGGCCGCATTGGTCTTCGCTTCGGCCACCAGACGTTCCGCCTCGGCACGGCCTTTCTCCAGTCCCTCGTCGTAGAGCTTCTGGGTTAACTGTTGAAGTTTGTTTTCCATAAGAATTTATGTTTATTATATTTGAATTTCTTATTCGTCACTCCATGACCTCGCGTCACGGATTCCGGGATGCAGCCCGGCCCCGCACCGACCCCGCCGACCGAAACGCACGGCATACAGCACCGCTTTCCCCGCCGGCAAATCCGACCGCAGGCATTCGATCCGGGATCACCGGAATCTTTCTCTTCCTCACCTCCATCCGAGACTCGATCGCAAGCGATCTCTCCCCGACTCCGACCGGAAACATCGGAACTGTTCCCGAAATCACACTCCTCCGAATTAGTTCCTACAAATATATAAAATCCATTTTAACCCACGCATATTCGGCGCATTTTTTTTCGGATCGAACCATAAAAAAATCGTTTGGGACAACCAACGTCTTCATCTTGAAAAAAGCTCCCTCCGAATGAAAATCCGAAGGGAGCAATGGCTTATTCAAAATTCATCGCCCTGATGTTCGGGACGCAGCAGATCGGTGACTACCTTTACGGGCGAAAAAGTCGTGATGGGGACTTCGACGAAGACCGTATTCCACCGGGCCATGGCACCGTTCCAAAGACCGGGCAGTTCCTGCGCGAGCAACTCGCGTCCGCCGTCCGACTTGCGGGAGATAAAACCCGTAGCGGGATCGACGAACTCCCGCAGATCGAAACGACCGCCTTTCGAGGTGCGGAAGCTGCAAACCAGATCCACCGGATTGAAATGAGTCGCCGAGCGCATCAACTCCCGCTTTTCGGGAGCGATCTGGTTCGATTCGGCGATCTGGAGCGTCTCCAACCCGTCGGCCCCGGCCACCCAGAAGGGGCCGCCGCCCGGTTCGCCTTCGTTGCGCACCATGCCGCACACCCGGATCGGGCGGTCGAGCACCTGCCTCAAAAGAGCCGTGCCGTAGTCCTTGGGCAGTTTCACGCAGAGTTCATTCTCGATGAACGCGGCGATGGGCTCCAACTCGGCACCCGGCACTTCGAGGGCCATGAGGTATTCAAAAATCCGCTCCTGCAATGCGAGCAACACTCCGGCCAGCGCTTTTTTATAAAGCACCGTATCGCCCCGCCGGGCATCGGTAGTAACATTGTCGATATTTTTAACGAAGACTATGTCCGCATCGATCTTTCCGAGGTTCCCGATCAGCGCCCCGTGTCCCGCAGGACGGAAGAGTAGCCGCCCGTCTGCCCGTCGGAAAGGCGTACAGTCGGGATTCACGGCCAGCGTGTCGGTCGAAGGGTCCTGCACGGAGAAGGAGATGCGATACTTGACCCCGAAACGGGATTCGTAACCCGGTATCTTTTCGGCCAGCAACGCTTCGAAACGGGTCAGATGCTCGGGCGAGACGGTAAAGTGAATCTTCACCTCGCCCCCGGCGGCGGCGTACTGCGCCCCTTCGACCAGATGCTCTTCGACGGCTTTGCGCACCTCGTCCCCATAGCGGTGGAACGACACCAGTCCCTTCGGGGTTTCCCCGTAACGAAGCCCTTCGGCGACGATATTTTCGACCGTCCGCAGCTCGTCGGCATCGTCACCGATGATCGTCCGCAGCTCGGGCCAGAAGGCGAAGCGGCGGCGGTTGGCCAGCAACTCCCCGACCACAGCCGTACGGCGCCCCTCGCGAACGAACTCGAACAAATCCTTGAACATACGGGTCGCGGCGCCCGAAGCGGGCACGAATTTCACCACCCGCAAAGACTCCTTCGCACGGTCGTAACGGGCCGCCGCCTGCTCGATCCCGGCAGCATCCAGCACCCGAATACCGTCGCCGCACGAAGCGGCCCGCGTCACGGGAAGAAAGGGAAAACCTTCCCGAAAATTTTTCAACTGGGTTTCGAGAGCCGCCGGCGTCAGGCCGTGCTCCTCCATTTGCACAAAATCCTCTTTCGTAAACATATCGGAAACCGTTTATCAGTCACATTCATTCTCTTTCAGCAAGATCGGCGCCACATCGACCGACGCCCGACGAAGCGGGCGATAAAAAACAGCGACTCCGCCCGTTTTTCTCTTCACGCACACGGCGCCCTGCCCGCCTGTTACAAAAAGCTCCCTTCTCACTCGCATAGATCGAAACCGTCGAACGGTCGTTCTCCCTGCCCGACACAACGTCCCGCACCACTCGACCGAAAACGGCGAACTGCGGGCCCCGTTCTCTCCGCCGGGCAAAAAGTCGTCCTCTCCTGCCTCGCTTATCGGAAACATCGAACTGCATTCTCTGTTTTCTCCGTCCGGCAGAGCGAGTGAAGTCGTTCTGCCCTCGCTTGTCGAAAACATTCAAATTAACGAAATAATTCCTAACTTTGCAAATATGATACGAGAATTTAACAATCCCGAACTCGCCCCGCGCAACAGTTTTCACGTGGCGCAGCGGGCGGCACGCCTCATCGAGTTCGACCGGACGGAAGATTTGCAGGAACTCTTCGAGAAAGGAATGCCTGATCCGTGGTACGTCCTCGGAGGAGGCAACAACGTCCTCTTCACGCAAGACTATCCCGGTACGCTGCTGACCCCTGTGGCACAGGGTATCCGCATCGTGGACGAACAGCCGGACTGCGTGACGGTCGAAGCCGACGCGGGCGTCGAGTGGGACGACCTGGTCGAATGGGCCGTACAGCACGAACTGTGGGGATTGGAAAACCTCTCGCTCATCCCCGGCAAAGTCGGGGCCGCTCCGGTTCAGAATATCGGGGCTTACGGCTGCGAGGCCAAGGATGCGATCCGAAGCGTCGAGATGTTCTGCACGGAGACCTTCAACACGCTCGTCCTGAACAGAGAACACTGCGCGTTCGGGTACCGGGACAGCGTCTTCAAACGCTCCCTGCGGGGACGTGTAATCATCACCTCGGTCCGCTTTGCGTTGAGCCGCACGCCCCGACCCCGCCTCGAATACGGGGACCTGGCCGCAGAGGTCGAAGCGCGGGGAGGCATCACGCTGCGCAACATCCGCGAGGCCGTTTGTGCGATCCGCCGGGCCAAGCTGCCCGACCCTGCGGTGACGGGCAACGCCGGGAGCTTCTTCAAGAATCCGGTCGTCGGCCGCGAGGAGGCCGAACGCTTGTCGGCACTTTATCCCGATATGCCGCACTATCCGGCAGCCGACCCTTCGCAAGTCAAGCTGGCCGCAGGCTGGCTGATCGACCGCGCCGGACTGAAAGGCCACAGCGAAGGACGCGTGGGGATCCACCCCCGGCAGGCGCTGGTGATTATCAACCTCGGAGGCGCTACGGGTACGGAGATCGTCGCTTTCGCCCGCAAAGTGCAGGAACAGGTAAAGAAACGCTTCGGCGTGGAGATCGAACCCGAAGTCAATATATTATAAAACCGACAAGGCACTGCCTATGAACCTACTGGACAATTTCCAACGCTACATCCGCCGCAACGAGCTGGCAGCTCCGGAGGATTTCATCCTGCTGACCGTTTCGGGCGGCGTGGACTCGATGGTCATGCTCTCGCTCTTCGTGCGAAGCGGCTATCGCGTCGGCGTGGCCCACTGCAATTTCCAGTTGCGGGGCGTGGAGAGCGAAGAGGACGAGGAACTCGTACGCCGCGAGGCGGAGAAGTACGGCGTGCCCTGGTACAACAAACGCTTCGACACCAAAGGCGAGATGGAGCGCACGGGCGAATCGATGGAAATGGCCGCACGGCGGCTGCGCTACGCCTGGTTCGACGAATTGAGCCGCGAGCACGGTTACACGGTGGTAGCCATCGCCCACCACATCGACGACTCGATCGAAACCTTCTTCATCAACCTGTTGCGCGGCACCGGCCTGCGGGGTCTGACGGGGATCACCACCCATGCCGGGAAGCTGATCCGCCCGCTGATGTTCGCTTCGCGCAAGGACATCCTCGAATACGCCGTAGCACAACACATTCCCTACCGGGAAGATTCGTCGAACCGCTCGACCAAATACCTGCGCAACAAGATCCGCCTGGGACTCGTACCCCGCATCAAGGAGATCAGCCCCAAGTTCACCGACCTGATGCGTCAGAACATCGGCCGTCTGACCGACGCGCAGCTCTTCATCAACCACGGCATCCAGCGCATCCGCGAAGAGGTCATCACCACCGAAAACGGGATCGACACGATCCACATCGACCGTATCGACCGGGCTTTCCCGCTGAATTTCGTAATCTTCGAACTGCTCAACTCGACCTATTCGTTCAAAGGCGACGTGTCGGACGCCCTGGTCAGGGCGCTGGAACAGAACTCCGGCACGGGCAAGCGGTTCTACTCCAAATCCCACGTGGCGTACATCGACCGGGGACGGATTATGGTAACCCCGATCCCGGCGGACGACCCCTGCCAGGTGCAGGTCGAGGCGGGCGCCCCGCGCTGCTACTGCGGCAACTCGGTGCTCTACTTCGAGCTGCGCGACATCGACGATATCCAGGGCTTCGGCGTACCCGAACACATCGCCCAGGTGGATGCCGACAAACTCAAATACCCGCTCACGGTGCGCCGCTGGCAGGAGGGGGACTGGTTCATTCCCTACGGCATGTCCGGCCGCAAGAAGGTCAGCGACTACCTGATCGACCATAAAGTCCCGCTGCCGGAGAAGGCACGGCAGTTCGTACTGCTTTCCGGGGATGAGATCGTCTGGCTCGTCGGGCGGCGCATCGACGACCGCTACCGGCTCACGGCCGAGACCGAAAACGTGCTGCGCATCACCAAAGAGATCATTTAAGCCATGGCGAAAAGCGGCGTAAAATTCAAAGATACGATGGCGGCCTACGACCGTCTCCGAGGCGAAATCGCGGGACGGAAGTTCGCGCCCGTCTATCTGCTCATGGGCGAAGAGGCCTTCTTCATCGACGCTCTCTGCGACCTGCTGGCCTCGACGATCCTCCAGGAGTCCGAACGGGCTTTCAACCAGCTGACCGTCTATGGGCGGGACTCCGACGCGGGACAAGTGGTGAACCTCTGCCGGCAGATGCCGATGATGGGTTCGTACCAGGTGGTGATTCTCAAGGAGGCGCAGCAACTGCGCGGTCTCGACAAACTCTCGCTATACACTTCGAAACCCTCGCCCACGACGATCCTGATCGTCTGCCACAAGGAGAAGAACGTGGACAAGCGTTCGCAGCTCTACAAAAGCATCGCCCAGCACGGTGCGGTGCTCGAATCGGTCCGGCCGCGCGATTACGAGATCGGCCCCTGGCTCGCGCAGTTCGTCGCCTCGAAAGGCTGCACGATCGACGCGAAAGCCCAGGCGATGCTGACCGACCACCTGGGCACCGACCTCGCCAAAATCTCCAACGAACTGGGCAAGCTGCTGCTCTCGCTGCCGGAAGGAACGAAGAAAATCACCGACGCACACATCGAACAGAACATCGGCATCTCGAAGGATTTCAATAACTTCGAACTCTGCAAGGCCGTCACGGGACAGAACCTCGAACAGGCCCTGCGCATCGCCGACCATTTCGCCCGCAACCCCAAAGACAACCCCCTGCTGGTAACGATTCTGGCCCTTTTCAATCAGTTCCGCGAAATTTTCCGCATCAACTACCTGCGGTGGCTCAGCCGCCACAAGGGAGTTCCGTTTCCCTCGGACACGGAACTCATAGGCATCCTGCGAATGAACAACGCCTACGCTCTGGGCGAACTGAAGCAGACCTCGGCACGGTGGGACAACCGCCGAGTGTTCCGCATCCTGGGGCTGCTGCGCGAATACGACGCCAAATCGAAGGGCATGAACGCGGGCGGCGCCCCGGACGGGGAGCTGCTCCGCGAGCTGCTTCTCAAAATCTTCCTCCAATAATGGAACGCATCCTGCTGCGCAACGGTATCCCGGAGCCGATGCCCCGCATCGAAGGCACATACCTCTATCAGACGCTTCATGTCCGGGGACGCCGCCCCCTCTGGCTCGACCGCCACACGGAACTGCTGGCTCGCAACATACAAGAGCTTTTCGGGTTGCGCTGGGCCCCCGACCTTCGCCGGCTGGAGGCAGAGATCGCCGCCCTGCTCGACGCCAACCGTCACCCCGTCGCAGGCTCTTCGTTCGTACGCATGGCCTTCACACCGGCGGGCGACCTGCTGCTGATCCCCGGAGCGGTATCCTTCTACGACGGGTATGCCCTGCGGTCGCTGCGGCCCGCTGCGGCTGTCGTGAACTACGGCGTTCCCTACCCCGAATACCCCACCTCGGCACGCGAAGCAGCCTGCATGCTGGCTTTGCAGGCAGCGGTGACGGCGGACAACCGGGCGGCGGAAGCGGACATTGAACGGGCGGCAGTCCGGACAGGCGTACAAGCGGTGATCCGCTGCGACGGCGAGGGATTCGTGCACGTATGCGACGAAGCGCCCCTGTTCGCCGTGAAAGGGAAAAAAGTCTATACTCCGCCCGCCCCGCCGAGTGTCGAACGGGAATTGGCATGCCGGGCCGTCGAAGCCGCCCGCCTGCCTCTGCTGGAGCTGGAGATCGGCCGGGAGCAACTTGCCCGTTTCGACGAAATTTTCTATGTCGATCACCGGGGCCTCACCTCGCTATCGGCCTGCGAAGGGCAACTCTACGCCGCAATCATCACCGAACGTATCGCCCGCGTCCTGAACAAATTATACTAACACATCCTGCCCGATACAAACCGGACAGGTTTCCTTTGTCCCACCCTATTTACAATACCTTCACAAAAGATCGGAATACACTCGGCATAAAAAACAGTTCGCTCGTTTCATTCTGCACTCATTTTCATTACTTTTGCAGAAAGTCGGATACATTCGGCAACACCCCCGGATCCGTTTGTTGGATTCTGTATTCATTTTCATTACCTTTGCTCCCAATGTCACACACCATCGCCATTTTTCCGGGATCGTTCGATCCCTTTACCCGGGGCCATCAGGCACTCGTGGACGATGCCCTGCGAATCTTCGACAAGGTCGTCATCGGCATCGGCAACAATGTTTCCAAGGCAGGACTGCTGCGCATCGAAGCCCGCAAACAACTCATCGAAGACCTCTATGCGGACAACCCCCGGGTCGAAGTGAGAATCTATACCGGTCTGACGGGCGACTTCGCCCGCGACCAGCATGCCTCGGCCATCATCCGCGGCGTGCGCAACACCACCGATTTCGAATACGAACGGACGATGGAGGCGACCAACCACCGCCTGCATCCCGACATCATCACCGTGATGCTCTTCACCCCGGCTCCCGTAGCCGACATCGCCTCGAGCACCGTACGCGAAGTACTGGCTTTCGGCCGCACGGTCGATGAATTCATGCCCGAAGGAATAGACATAAAAAAATACCTCTGATTACTATATTGCTATGATGGAATTTACCGCAGAAATGATCGCCGGTTTTCTCGGCGGCCAAGTCGCAGGCGACAAAGAGGCCAAGGTGCACACCGTCTCCTCGATCGAAGAGGGCGAACCCGGCGCCCTGACCTACCTGACCAACCCCAAATACGAAAAACACCTTTACAAAACCCGTGCGTCGATCGTATTGGTGAACAAGGATTTCACCCCTTCGGAACCCGTGACCGCCACCTTGATTAAAGTCGAAGACACCGGCGCCGCAGTGCTCAAACTGCTGCAAATGTATCAGGCCGCAAAACCCCGCAAACAGGGCATCAGCGAGCGGGCTTCGATCTCGGAGCGGGCGACACTGGGCGAAGATTGTTACGTGGGCGATTTCGCCGTTATCGAGGCGGGAGCCCGCATCGGCGCCGACTGCCAAATCTATCCCCAGGTCTATATCGGTGACGGCGTGACCGTCGGCGACGGAACGATCCTCTACCCGGGTGTCAAGATTTACGAGGGGTGCGTGATCGGCAGCCGCTGCATCCTGCATGCGGGTGCGGTGATCGGCGCCGACGGCTTCGGCTTCATTCCCAATGCCGCAGGCGGCTTCGACAAGATTCCGCAACTGGGCAACGTCGTCGTCGAAGACGACGTGGAAATCGGCGCCAACACCTGCATCGACCGGGCCAAGACCGACTCGACGATCATCCGCCGGGGCGTGAAACTCGACAACCTGATCCAGATCGGCCACAACGTGCAAATCGGCGAGAATACCGTTTCCTCGGCCCAGACAGGCATCGCAGGCACTTCGAAGGTGGGGCACAACTGTTTCCTCGCGGGACAGGTCGGCATCGCGGACCACGTGACCATCGGCGACAGGGTCTGCATCGGCTCCAAAAGCGGTCTCGACAAAGACGTACCTGACGGAGAAGTACGTTTCGGCTATCCGGCGCTGCCCGGCATGCAATATCACCGCGCATCGGCCATCTTCAAGAACCTGCCCGACCTGGCACGCCGCGTGAGTCAGGCGGAAAAGGAGATCGCGGCCCTCAAGGAGAAGTAACGTCCCTGCACCGTGTCCGACCCGACGACATACCGCATCATGGGCATCGACCCCGGCACCAACTACATGGGGTACGGGGTGCTGGAGGTTTGCGGACGGGAGGTCCGATCGGTCGTGCTGGGCGACATCGACCTGCACAGGATGAACGATCCTTACGAAAAGCTGCGCTACATTTTCGAGCGGGTCGGTGCCCTCGTGGACGAATACCGCCCCCGCGAGGTGGCCCTCGAATCGCCCTTCTTCGGCGAGAACGTGCAGTCGATGCTCAAGCTGGGCCGGGCGCAAGGCGTGGCGATGGCTGCGGCGTTGAGCCGCGGACTGCAGGTATTCGAATACGCCCCCACACGCATCAAACAGTGTATCACGGGCCGAGGCTCGGCCCCCAAGGAGCAGGTCGCGGCTCTCGTCAGCAGCATGCTCACGATCGAACGTCCGCCCCGGCGACTGGACGCTACGGACGGTATGGCCGTCGCCCTGTGCCACCATTTCATGAGTTCGAACCCATTGAACGGCGCCCTCGGCGAAGATCGGTTCAAAGGACTCGGCGGAGGCCGCAAGGCTGCCTCGGCAAAGGGCAGTTCGAGCTGGGAACGGTTTTTGAAGGATAATCCCCAGCGCGAAATCCGGCAAACGCCGCGAACACCCCAAAAGACGAATCACAAACCGACCAAATAATCATTTTAATCCTTTCTCAGCACTATGAAAAAAGCGTTAATAGGTCTTCTTGCCGCAGGCACCCTCGTGGGATGCGGAGGCAATACCTACACCATCACCGGCAAACTGGACCCGGGAATCACGGACTCCGTATTCCTGATGCAAGGCAATCCCGAAAATCCGACCATCGCATCGGCAGCCGTCGCTGCGGACGGTACGTTCAAAATCAAAGGCACGATCGACCAGCCGGACCTGGCCATCCTTACCAACCGGCACCGCCAGGGCATCGGATTCATCTTCCTCGAACCGGGAAAAATCGACGTTAAAACTGCGGATCTGGGCCAATTCCAAGTCGGCGGCACCCGCTCGAACGAGATTTTCCAGCCGATAAACGACTCTTTGGGCATGCTTCAGGGACAATTCCTGGTGGCCATGCAAGAAAACGACATGGAGAAATTCGATTCGCTGAACCAGGTAGCCAACGGCATCATGCGCCGCGCTTTGGACAACAACTCCGACAACCTGGTCGGCGTTTACTTCTTCGGAAACCTCTATAACGAAATGGAACCGCAAGAAGCCCGCGAAATCCTGAATAAATTCCCCGAACAGATGCAGAAAACCCAGATCCTGACCGCCATCGCCAAATCGATCGCCGCCCAGGAAAATACCGAAATCGGCAAGCCCTATCTGGAAATCGCGCTGCCCGACTCCCTGGGCGAAACCGTTTCGGTGACACCCCTCATCGGCCCCGGCAAATGGGTGCTGATCGACTTCTGGGCAACCTGGTGCAGTCCCTGCCGCGGCGAATTGCCCTATCTGAAGGAGGCGTTCAAGGAGTTCGGCCCCAAAGGATTCAACATTTACGGCGTATCGCTCGACAACGATGCCGAGAGTTGGAAAGAATTCCTTGTAAAAGAGGAGATGACGTGGCCCAACGTAATCGCCGTCACCGACGGCAAGAGCGCCCCGATCGTCGAAGAGTACGGAATCCGCAGCATCCCGACCAACTTCCTGATCTCGCCCGAAGGCAAGATCGTCGCCAAAGACCTGCGAGGCGAAGGAATCAAGGAGAAGCTCGCCGAACTGGTCAAATAAGCGCATCCGGCAAAATCATCGAATTACCCCTGCGGATTTCAGCCCGCAGGGGTAATTTTTGTATGACAAATCTCCGGTCCCCATAGCCAGTCGGACACGACAAATGCCCTCTTTTCCCGGCAACGATATTTCCACCGACAAACTCCCGGAAAAGAATCCGAACAAAGCACAGATTACCTCAAATCAAACATTATCAATGTATTATATTCAAAATTACCCCTCTTACCAAGATATAAAATAAAAAGACTGGTAAATTTTACGACAAATTATTTGCATAAGAGCAATTTTCACACTACATTTGCATTCGCAATTCGGCGCCGTAGCTTAATTGAATAGAGCATCTGACTACGGATCAGAAGGTTACAGGTTTGAGTCCTGTCGGCGTCACACTGAAAACCAGCCACTTACAGCGTTGTAGGTGGCTGGTCTGTTTTTGGTCGGACACACAATTTACACACAACTTGCGTCTAATTGCCGCCGGTTACATCCGGGGCGATCCGCAAAATACGCGCCCGCAATTCGGACAATATCCGGCGTTCCGCCTCTTTCTGTTTGTTGCTCCAGTATCGGCGTTCGCCGGGCCTCCGTGCTTCCTGCACCCGTACCCGTGCCCGGTCGTATTGCGCCCTTGCTTCCTTTATTTGCGTGTCATTTCCTGAAGTCATAGTGTTTGTTGGTTGAGGTGTCGAACGTCAAAAAATCGCCGTCTCTGGTCCATTCGCGGATAGTGTAGCACCCGCCCGGCATATACGCGGCATTGTGCCGGGCTGCGGCCTCGGTGGGAAACACTCCCACCGTCTGGCCGTCCGCCGAAAGCTCGTAAAGCATCATATTTCCGTATGGTTTCTTAATAGCTGCAACTTGCCTGTTATCGACTGATTACATAATTTCATTATTTCATCCTGCGCTTTCATCAGGGATCTATAGAAATCCTCGTTTATATCGTCGGCCTCCCTGCCGTATTCC
>ERZ650307.1319-NODE-1319-length-13947-cov-15.612655_pt1 | contig 13947 bp, 11 predicted proteins | sample MGYA00376243_ERZ650307 | MGnify/ENA primary metagenome ERZ650307 (study PRJEB26733, sample SAMN07839242) | wastewater metagenome | biome: urban; feature: artificial channel; material: waste water | place: USA: North Carolina | collected 2016-03-31 ... | reverse complement strand
TACCGTAAGGGAAGGTTGCGCGGTGTATGATTTTTAGCTAATTTCGCGGTAGTGGAAGGCTTGTACCCTATCAAAAATGCTGCGCAGAGCCTTTTGGCATCCCTTGGTTGTTTGATAAGGCGTGAAGCGATTAACTCCCAACACTCTCTGGAGGTTGAATGTTCACTTATCTGCTGAAAAAAACCATACATGGCAGGCAATGGTGAAAAAATCTCCTGATAAAGCAATTTATTTTTTAGGTTTTCTGGCTTAGGCATTGTTAATGGCATCTGCACAATTTTCTCTAAAAACAGCTCGCCTCGCCCTGGGTGAAATTTATCCAAAGCAGCCGATACTACTTCTCGATCATATGCCAACACATAAACAACATTAGGAAAGTTGGCTACAGATTTAATCACCCGAAACATTTCTTGCAACTCGTCTGCGGGTAGCCGGTCGAGATCATCAATAAACACAACTCGCTGAAAGCGATCTTTTCTTAGCAAGGTTTCCAGTTTTTTCTTTCTGGCGTCGAACCCTTCCGGAGGGGTAGTTTTGGCGATGATTGCTCTCAACAATAATTTAATCAACCAAAACAGTCCAAGCACTAATAGCGCTGTCTGACCACTTTTCAGCCAAGGTTTGATTGCGTTTGAAACACTGTCACCAAACCAATCCAGCATGGGATTCAGGGCTGAACTCACACCAGAGGCCAATAACAGTGCAACAACTTCGAGTTTGGATTTCAACCAGACATTATCTGTGCTGGCTTTTTTCTCCAAGCTCTTCAGCAAGCTACGGAGCGGAGAATATAACCACGGCTCCTGACCTTCCAACTCTTTCAATAGCTTGTCCAACAAGTTTTCTTTGCCAGAAAACCACCACGGATCAAATTCAACCAGTTTGATTTGCCTGGCTAGCTTTTTTCTCAGCACTTTTTCCAGGAAGAATTGGCATAACTTTTCCCCAAAGCCTGTCGGAGCGAGGCATGCTTGCTCTCGCCAATGCTTTTTCATTATCAACAAAAAAGACGACTTCCCCTCACCCCATTTGCCCTCTACCCCCACCACCATCGGCGTATCGGCGGGAAAACGGGCGATTTTGTCCGCCAGGCGGGCAGCGGGTTCGGTAAAACCGAGTTTGTCTTCGTCTGTAGGGTTATCGCCCAGTACGGATTCGTTGTGGTCTACCATGGTCATGGCTTTGCCTTCATCATGCATTTGGCCTCAATTGTACGCCAAACGCGGTGAGCGCTTGCACCGCCCCCTTTCCGACTTTGCCCTTTACTGGCACAGTACCCCTTTCAAACGCCGGTTTGCCGGCGGTGGGGGCTGGTGGGCCAGAAGCCTGCTGGGGATGGCCGGGGTGATCGTCCCGGTGGATCGGATAAACAAGGATGAGCGGATGACAGCGTCTCCGGTGTGTTTGATGGTGGTGGCCAGTCATGATGGGCGCTGGCTGCATGAGACGGTGCAGGGTTTGAATGCGCTGGCGGCGCGGCAGGAGGCTGTGCCCGGCTTGCGCTTTTTGCCGGCGGCCAGCGCCGACGAGGCGTTGCGGCTGGCTGGCGAAGAGGGCGATGTGCAGGGTGTGCTGGTGGACGAGAGCATGCCGGCGCGCGGGGCGATTGCCTTGGTGGATGCGCTCAATCAGCTGCGCCCGGAGCTGACCTTGTATGTGCTGCTGGACAATGACGACGAAAAAGCCATGGTGGATACGCTGTCGGCGGATAGCGTAAATGGCTATTTTTTCCGCGAAGAGCGCGATTGGGCCAGTTGGCTGCGCATTATTCACGCCGAGCTGGTGGATAAATCGGCCACGCCGTTTTTTGACCGGCTGCGCCGTTATGTGGCGATGGCCAAGGATTCCTGGCACACCCCCGGCCATTGCGGTGGTGATTCGCTGCGCGCCAGCCCGTGGGTGCGCGACTTTTTTGATTTTGCTGGCGAAGATATGCTGCGCGCCGATTTATCGGTGTCGGTGCCGATGCTGGATTCGCTTTTGCATCCCACCGGGGTGATTCACCAGGCGCAAAAGCTGGCGGCGCAGGCGTTTGGCGCGCGGCGGACGTTTTTTGCCACCAATGGCACGTCTACCGCCAATAAGGTGATTGTGCAAACCTTGCTGGCGCCGGGCGATATGTTGTTGCTGGATCGCAATTGCCATAAATCGGTGCACCATGCGGTGATTTTGTCTGGCGCGCGGCCGGTGTATCTGGATTCATCGGTCAATCGGCAGTACGGGATTTTTGGCCCGGTGCCCAAGGCCACGCTGCTGGCGGCGATGGATGCTCACCCGCAGGCCAAGGCGCTGATTTTGACCTCGTGCACCTATGACGGTTTTCGTTATGACCTGGCGCCGATTATCGAGGCGGCGCATGCGCGCGGCATCAAGGTGATTGTGGACGAAGCCTGGTATGGCTGCGCGCGCTTTCACCCGGCGCTGCGCCCCACCGCGCTGGAGTGTGGCGCGGATTACGCCACGCAATCCACCCACAAGGTGCTGTCGGCGTTTTCTCAGGCCAGCATGATTCATGTCAACGACCCGGATTTTAACGGCCATTTGTTCCGCGAAAATCTCAATATGCATACTTCCACCAGCCCGCAATACGGCTTGATCGCCAGCCTGGACGTGGCGCGCAAGCAGGCGGTGATGGAAGGCTATAAGTTGTTGTCGCGCGCGCTGCGCCTGGCCGCCGAACTGCGCGAGCAGATTAACGCCACCGGGGTGTTTCGCGTGCTCAGCCTGGAAGAAATGCTGCCGGAGGATGTGCGCGATGACGGCGTGCGGCTGGACCCCACCAAGCTGACCGTGGATATTTCCGCCAGCGGTTATAGCGCCGACGAGCTGCGCGAGGTGTTGTTCGAGCGCTTTAATATCCAAGTAGAAAAATCCACTTTTAACACCCTCACCCTGCTGGTGACGCTGGGGGCAACGCGCAGCAAGGTGTCGCGGCTGTATGACGCAATGCTGCGGCTGGCGCGCGAACGCCGCCCGCCGGCGGTGCGCCAGCGCATGCCGGAAATCCCGCGCTTTACCCAGCTGGCCTGCCTGCCGCGCGATGCTTTTTACGAAAGCGGCGAGCGCCTGCCCTTGTTTGACGAACACGGCCAGCCCAATCCGGCACTGGTGGGCCGGGTGAGCTGCGACCAGGTGACGCCGTATCCGCCGGGCATTCCGGTGCTGGTGCCGGGCCAAGTGATTGATTTGTCTATTTTGAATTACCTGGCGCGGCTGGGCGCTTCGCAAAAAAGCATCGAGCTGCACGGCGTGGATGAAAGCCTGGGCGAGCCGGCGCTGCGCGTGCTCAGCGCGGATGAGCTGGTGCTGTTGCCGGGCGGGCGGCTGGACAATTAAGAGCGGCTAACAAAACCCTCCTGGCGTCGTTGCCCGACCTTGCCGTACTGCTTGTACTGTCTGCGGTCGTGCGCCTAGCCAGGATCGCTGCGCTGGGTTTTGTTAGCCACTCTAAGCGGCGCGCACAGCACCTTCCTGGCGTGCCGGTATGAGCGTGTCGTAGTTCTTGTATTGTCTGCGGCCGCCCGCCTGGCCAGGCGCGTTGCGTTGCGTTTGGCAAGCGCCGCTCACGCTGCGCCAAGCCGGCAGCAAAATGTCCCGGCAAGGCGGGCTTTCACGCCACGGGCATCGTCAAGCCTTGCCAGCCAAGGCTAAATCCGTTACAACTACCACTTGCAGCTTGTGCTGCCCAACCCCACGCGCCCGGCCTGGCCGGGCGTGATATTTTGGCGCCCACGCATGGGCGTGCAGGCTGGCCGCGCGGCGCGCGTCTGGCCCGCCCGTTGCCGGCGGCCTTCCCTACGGACCTTTTTTCATCATGAAGCCAGCCAGACATTACCTGCAATTCAGCGATTTGACCCGTGACGAATACCTGCACCTGTTCGAACGCAGCCGAATCCTGAAGCGACGTCACTACGATGGCGAGCTGTACCGCCCGCTGGTCGGCAAGGTCATGTCGATGGTGTTCGAGAAGAACTCCACCCGCACCCGCGCCTCGTTTGAAGCCGGCATGGCGCAAATGGGCGGCCATGCCATGTTTCTGGATTCCAAAAGCTCGCAGCTGGGCCGGGGCGAGCCGATTGAAGACACCGCGCGCGTGCTGTCGCGCATGTCCGACATCATCATGATCCGCACCTTCGAACAAGCGCTGGTTGAGCGCCTGGCGGCGTTTTCCCGCGCGCCGGTGATCAACGGCCTGACCAACGAATACCACCCCTGCCAGGTGCTGGCCGATCTGTTCACCTGGGTGGAGCAGCGCGGCCCGATCAGCGGGCGCACCGTGGCCTGGATTGGCGACGGCAACAATGTTGCCCGCACCTGGCTGCAAGCGGCTAAACTCTTGGGTTTCAAGTTCCGCATCGCCTCGCCCAAGGGCTATGAGCTGACGGTGCTGGATGCGCAGGATTACGGCCCGGACGTCTACGAAGTGTGCGACAACCCGCTGGACGCCGCGCGCGGCGCCGATATTGTCACCACGGATGTCTACACCAGCATGGGCTTTGAGGCCGAAGCCGAGGCGCGCCACCGGGCGTTTGCCGGCTATGGCGTCACCGCTGCGGTGATGGCCGCCGCCAAGCCGGATGCGATGTTCATGCACTGCCTGCCGGCGCATCGCGGCGAAGAAGTGGACGCCGAGGTGATCGACGGCCCCAATAGCGTAGTGTGGGACGAAGCCGAAAACCGCATGCATGTGCAAAAGGCGCTGGTGGAATTCCTGCTGCTGGGCCGCGTGGCCGACAAGAAATAACCGTTTTCTAAAGGCCGCCCGACGCGGGCGGTTGCTTTATAAGTCTGAGTGAAAGAACTGATCATGTCTGACGTCAAAAAAGTCGTACTCGCCTACTCCGGCGGCCTGGACACTTCGGTGATCCTGAAGTGGTTGCAAGACACCTATCAATGTGAAGTGGTCACCTTCACCGCCGACCTGGGCCAGGGCGAAGAGCTGGAGCCGGCACGCGCCAAGGCGCTGCAATTCGGCATCAAGCCGGAAAACATCTTTATCGACGACCTGCGCGAAGAGTTCGTGCGTGATTTCGTCTTCCCGATGTTCCGCGCCAACACCGTGTACGAAGGCGAATACCTGCTGGGCACCTCGATTGCCCGTCCGCTGATCGCCAAGCGCCTGATCGAGATCGCCAACCAGACCGGCGCCGACGCCATCTCGCACGGCGCCACCGGCAAGGGCAACGACCAGGTGCGTTTCGAGCTGGGCGCCTACGCGCTCAAGCCGGGCGTGAAGGTGATTGCCCCGTGGCGCGAGTGGGATCTGCTGTCGCGCGAAAAACTGCTGGCCTATGCCGAAACCAACGGCATCCCCATCGACATGAAGCACCGCAACGGCGGCTCGCCGTACTCGATGGACGCCAACCTGCTGCATATCTCGTTTGAAGGCCGCCATCTGGAAGACCCGGCTGCTGAAGCCGAAGAATCCATGTGGCGCTGGACCGTCTCGCCGGAACAAGCCCCGGACGCCGCCGAATACCTGGACGTGGAATTCGCCAAGGGTGACATCGTGGCGCTGAACGGCGTGGCCATGAGCCCGGCGCAAGTGCTGACCAAGCTGAACGAGCTGGGCGGCAAGCACGGCATCGGCCGTCTGGATCTGGTGGAAAACCGCTACGTCGGCATGAAGTCGCGCGGCTGCTACGAAACCCCGGGCGGCACCATCATCCTGAAGGCTCACCGCGCCATCGAATCGATCACCCTGGACCGCGAAGTGGCCCACCTGAAGGATGATCTGATGCCGCGCTACGCCAGCATGATCTACAACGGCTACTGGTGGAGCCCGGAGCGCCTGGCCCTGCAAGCGCTGATCGACCACACCCAGCAAACCGTCAACGGCTGGGTGCGCCTGAAGCTGTACAAGGGCAATGTGATTGTGGTTGGCCGCGATTCCAAAACCGACTCGCTGTTCGACCCGACCATCGCCACCTTTGAAGACGATGCCGGCGCCTACGACCAGCGCGACGCTGGCGGCTTTATCAAGCTGAACGCGCTGCGCATGCGCATCGCCGCCAACCTGAAGGCCAAAAAGGGCTGATGCCAGACCGGGCGGCGTATGTCCGCCCTGCTAGCCCACCCGTCAAACCCGCTGCCATGGCTGGCCGCGGGTTTTTTTATTTGCGATAATTGCCGATTGACCTGATTGCGCCTTGCGCGCCCTGACTTGAGCCGACCGCCCACCGGCGGCGGCGCTGGAATGACTGACCGATGACCGCACCCGCCCCCCTGTCCGCCGAACTGGCCGCCGCCCTGGAAACCATCCGCCGTGGCGCCGACGAATTGCTGATCGAAGCCGAGCTGATTGCCAAGCTGAAAGAAAACCGCCCGCTGCGCATCAAGGCCGGCTTTGACCCCACCGCCCCCGACCTGCACCTGGGCCACACCGTGGTGCTGACCAAGATGCGTCAGTTGCAGGACATGGGCCACCACATCATGTTTTTGATTGGCGACTTCACCGGCATGATCGGCGACCCGACCGGCAAAAACACCACCCGCCCGCCGCTGACGCCGGAACAGGTGGCGATCAACGCCAAGACCTACCAGGAACAGGTGTACAAGATTCTCGACCCGGCCAAGACCGAAATCTGTTTCAACTCCACCTGGCTGAACCAGCTGGGCGCGGGCGGCATGCTCAAGCTGGCGGCCAGCACCACGGTGGCGCGCATGCTGGAGCGCGACGACTTCAAAAAGCGCTTTGGCAACAACCAGCCGATTTCGCTGCATGAATTCATGTACCCGCTGATGCAGGGCTACGACTCGGTGGCCATGCAGGCCGATATCGAGCTGGGCGGCACCGACCAGAAATTCAATCTGCTGATGGGCCGCATGCTGCAAGAACAGCACGGGCAAAAGCCGCAATGCGTGATCATGATGCCGCTGCTGGAAGGCCTGGACGGCGTCAATAAAATGTCCAAATCGCTGGGCAACTACATCGGCATCTCGGAAGCCGCCAATGACATCTTTGGCAAGGTGATGAGCGTGTCCGACACGCTGATGTGGCGCTATTACGAGCTGCTGTCGCTGCGCCCGCTGGCCGAGATCGAGCAGTTCAAGGCCGACATCGCCGCCGGGCGCAACCCGCGCGACGTAAAAGTGCTGCTGGCGCAAGAGCTGGTGGCGCGTTTTCATTCGCAAGCCGCCGCCGAAGCGGCGCTGGCCGACTTTGAAGCGCGCTTCAAGCAAAACGCCATCCCCGACGACCTGCCGGAAGTCACCGTGCAAACCGGCGAAGGCGGCGTGCTGGCGATTGGCAGCGTGCTGAAAGAAGCCGGCCTGGTGGCCTCCACCTCGGAAGCCATGCGCATGATCGACGGCGGCGGCGTGAAGGCCGACGGCGAAAAAATCGAAGACAAAAAACTGCAACTGGCCGCTGGCGCCACCCTGGTGCTGCAAGTGGGCAAGCGCAAGTTCGCCAAGGTGACCCTGGTCTGAGCGGAGCCTTGCCATGCCGCTGTCTCATCTGACCTTGGTGGTCCCCGATTTGCTGTGGGCCGACCCGGATTTGCGCCGCGAAGCCACCCGCGAGCTGCCCTTGCCGGCCCTGGGCTGGCTGCTGGGCCGTGGCCAGGCGCGCGCGCAGGCGCAAAGCGCCTCGGCCTGCCTGGCCGAGCTGTTTGCCGCGCCGGCTGATTTGCCGGTGGCGCGCGCGCTGGCCCGCGCCGACGGCCTGGCCGCCGACGACGGCCACTGGCTGTGCGCCGACCCAGTGCATTTGCGCGTTGAGCAGGATTATCTCTTGCTGGCCGACGCGCGCATGTTTGCGCTGAACCAGGCCGAAGCCGACGCCCTGGTGGCGACGCTGAACAGCCACTTTGGCCAGGACGGCCTGTGCTTTTACGCGCCCACCCCCAACCGCTGGTATCTGCGCCTGGACGCCGCCAGCGCGGCCGAATTCACCCCGCTGGCCGAGGCGGCGGCGCAGAATATTGATTTTCATCTGCCGCGCGGCGAGCGCGCCAGCTATTGGCGGCATATGCTCAACGAGCTGCAAATGCTGCTGTTCAATCACCCGGTGAACGAAGCCCGCGAACAGGCCGGCGCGCCAGTGATCAACAGCGTCTGGCCGTGGGGCCAGGGCGACGCCGCCTTGCGCGCGCCGACCGCGCAGCTGTGGGCGGACAGCCCGCTGCCCCTGGCCTTGGCCAGCCAGGCCGGCGCCCGCGCCGCCAGCGCCCCGGCCCAGCTGGACGCCGCCTGGCTGGCGGCGCAGTCCGGCGAGGCGCTGATCTGGCTGGACACGCTCAGCGGCGTGCTGCGCTATCAGGATGGCTACGGCTGGCGGCAGCGCCTGCAAGCACTGGAGGCGGATTACTTTGCCCCGCTGGCCCAGGCGCTGAAAACCGGCCAGCTGGGCCGGCTGACGCTGCGCTCGCCGGGCGAGGCCGGGTTTTGCGCCCAGCTGGGCGCAGCCGAGCGCTGGAAATTCTGGCGCAGCCCGCGCACCCTGGCGGAGCTGACATGACCGCCATTGCCGTGCGCGCGGCGCCAGAAGACGCCCGCCTTGCCCTGCAGGCCCAGGGCCTGCCCCCGCTGTTTTCGCGGCTGTTCGCCGCCCGTGGCGTGGCGCGCGCCGAGCAGCTGGATTACAGCCTCAAGCGCCTGCTGCCCTACCACACGCTGAAAGACATCGGCCCGGCCGCCGTGCGGCTGGCCGACGCCATCGCCCGGCAAGAACGCATGCTGGTGGTGGCCGACTACGACGCCGACGGCGCCACCGCCTGCGCGCTGGCGGTGCGCGGCCTGCGCCGGCTGGGCGGCGTGGTGGAATTCATCGTGCCCAACCGCTTTGAATACGGCTACGGCCTCACCCCGGAAATCGTCGAACTGGCCGCCCAGCGCCGCCCGGACTTGCTGATCACCGTGGACAACGGCGTGGCCAGCGTGGCCGGCGTGCAGGCGGCCCGCCGCCACGGCATGGACGTGCTGATCACCGACCATCACCTGGCCGGCGACGAACTGCCCGACGCGCTGATCGTCAACCCCAACCAGCCTGGCTGTCAGTTTCCCAGCAAGCACCTGGCCGGGGTGGGGGTGATGTTTTACGTGCTGATGGCGCTGCGCGCCGAGCTGCGCCAGCGCGGCGCCTTTGCCCACGGCGACGAGCCCAATCTGGCCGACTGGCTGGATTTGGTGGCGCTGGGCACCGTCGCCGACGTGGTGAAGCTGGACGACAATAACCGCATTCTGGTCGAGCAAGGCCTGCGCCGCATGCGCGCCGGCCGCGCCTGCGCCGGAGTGAACGCGCTGTTTGCCGCCAGCGGCCGCCAGGCGCGCCGCGCCAGCACGGTGGACCTGGGCTTTATGCTCGGCCCGCGACTGAACGCCGCCGGCCGGCTGGACGACATGAGCCTGGGCATTGCCTGCCTGCTGGCCGACGACGGCGCGCACGCGCTGGCGCTGGCCGGCGAGCTGGACCGGCTGAACAAAGAGCGCCGCCATATCGAAGCCGGCATGCAGGAAGAAGCCCTGGCCCACCTGGCCGGGGTGGACCCGCAAGGCCGCTCGACGCTGTGTTTGTATCGGGAAGACTGGCACCAGGGCGTGGTGGGCATTGTCGCCAGCCGGCTGAAAGACCGTTTTCATCGGCCCACGCTGGTGTTTGCCCCCGGCGACGAGGGCGAGGTGAAGGGCTCGGGGCGGTCGATTCCGGGTTTTCATCTGCGCGACGCGCTGGACCGGGTGGCCAAGCAGCAGCCGGATTTATTGCGCAAGTTTGGCGGCCACGCCATGGCCGCCGGGGTGACCCTGGCCGAGGCGGATTTGCCGCGCTTTATCGCCGCCTTTGAAGCGGTGGCGCAAGACTGGCTCACCCCGGCGCAGCTGACGCGCACCATCGAAACCGATGGCAGCCTGGCCGTGCGCGACATCGCCATGGGCACCGCCGACCAACTGGCAGCGCAGGTGTGGGGCCAGGGCTTTCCGCCGCCGTCGTTTCATGACCAGTTTCGCGTGCTGGATCAGCGCCGGGTGGGCGAACGCCATCTGAAGCTCAAGCTGGGCCGCGACGGCGGCGAATTTGACGCCATGCTGTTCAACTGCCCGGACTGGCTGCCGGCGCGGGTGGACGTGGTGTATCAGCTGAATGTCAACGAATGGCGCGGCGAGCGCAATTTGCAGCTGATGGTGGACAACTGGCAGCCGGCGGCATAGGCACTGCTCTTGGCCAAAGAATGTGGCATGCACCAAGGGGGCCCCTCCACCTCGTGCAGCCGTCCGCCTGCCGCTGTCGCGCCCTTCCCTCCGAATCCCTACAATGGCAGATTGCCACCTTCGCGGAGCGCCGCCTTGACCCCCGTTCTTGCCTTTGATATCGAAACCATCCCGGATATTGCCGGCCTGCGCCTGCTGCACGGGCTGCCCGATACCGACGTCAGCGACGCCGACGTGGCCGAATACGCCTTTCAGCGCCAGCGGCAAAAAAACGGCAGTGATTTTTTGCCGCATCACCTGCACCGGGTGGTGGCGATTTCCTGCGTGCTGCGCTGGGGTGAGCGCATTCATGTCAGCACCATCGGCCAGCCCGGCGACAGCGAAGCGCGCATGCTGGAGATGTTTTTTGCCCTGATCGAAAAATACACCCCGCAGCTGGTCAGCTGGAACGGCGGCGGCTTTGACCTGCCGGCGCTGCACTACCGCGCGCTGATTCACGGCATTGCCGCGCCGCGCTATTGGGATTTGGGCGAAGGCGACCGTGATTTCAAGTGGAACAACTACATCAGCCGCTATCACATGCGCCATCTGGACCTGATGGACCTGCTGGCCATGTATCAGCCGCGCGCCAGCGCCCCGCTGGACGATCTGGCCAAGCTGGCGGGTTTTCCCGGCAAGCTGGGCATGGACGGCAGCAAGGTGTGGCAGGCCTGGCAAGCGGGCGAAGAACAAAACATCCGTGATTACTGCGAAACCGACGCCGCCAACACCTATCTGGTGTATCTGCGTTTTCAGCGCATGCGTGGCCTGCTGGACGCCAGCGCCTACGGCGCTGAATGCCAGCGACTGCGCGACTGGTTAAGCGCCCATCAGGACAAAACCCACTGGCAGGCGTTTCTGGCCGCCTGGGCTGAGAGCCGCTAACCCCCCCTCCTGGCGTTGTGGTGTAACCTTGCCGTACGACTTGTACTGTCCGCGGTCACAGGCCTACGCTGGGTTTTGTGAGCGCCTCAGAGGACACTGGGCGTGTGCGGCAGCCGCACTTTGCCGCCAGTCATCATGCGCCAAGCCGTTCATTGGCTGGCATGCACGCGCGGTATTCAACGTGGCTGAGTCGCAGGCCCTTCGCTCATCAGCCCGCGCGGCGGGCCGCTGAGGCTTTCCAGCCACTCTTGCAGCAGCGCCTGGCGCCCCCGGCTTTCTGCCAGCGCCTGATTGGCCTGGTGCAGCGCGTCACTGAGCGTTTGCTGCTGAGCCAGCGCCGTTTGGCATTGCGCCTGCCAGCGTTGGCCGGCTTGTTCGCTGTCTTTCAGTTGCGACAAGAGTTGTTCGCGCTCACCGTGCAAGGCGGTGAGTTGCGCGTTCAAGCGCAATTCGCGTTTTTCCATGTCTTCGCGCAGCTGTGCCTGGCTGGCCTCCCATTGTTTGCGCGCCTCGCGCAGACTGGCGCGTTCAGCTTCGATCTGTTCATACAAATGCACCCGCAGCCCATCCAGCCGCTGATACGCCAGCGCCTCGCGCTGCTCGGCCTCGGCCTTGGCGCTGGCCAACGCAGCTTCCAGCCGTTGCTGGGCCAGGGTTTCTTGCTCGGCCAGGGCTTCTCGATGGCGGTTTAGCCATTCGGCCTGACGCTTCTGGCTGTCTTCCAGCTGTCCTTGCAGCGCCTGGCATTGCTGGCCCAGCGCCTCGGCATTGGCCTGCGCGGCGGCCAGGCTTTGTTCCAGGCTGCGCTCGTGCTGCAACACCGCCTCGTGCGCTTCGCGCAATTCCCGTAATTGATTTTCCAGCTCGTGTTGCTTGCCTTGTGCGGCTTCGGCCACTTGCCGCGCGGCGCAGGCCTCGGCCTGCGCCTCGGCGCGCACCGCGTCCAGCGCGCTGTCGGCCTGCTGGCAAGCCTGCTGCCAGATGCTTTCCATGGCTTCTTGCAGCGCGGGCGGCCAGTCCGGCCGCCGGCTGGTTTGCGACATGCGCGCCAAAAAGGTTTGCCGCCACAGTTTTAGCGCTTCGTTGATGGTGGTGTTGGAGCCACTGCCCAGGCGGGTGCGCACCTCCAATACGGTGGGCCACTTGCCTTCGGCCACCAACTGAGTGGCGGCGTCGGCGATGCGCAGATAACTGGCGGATTGCGCTTGCATGCGGGGTTTTCCTGCGGTGGATGGCGATGCGTGTAAATATATTACGTAATATGTACATTACACAAGTTTATTATCGCACTATTTCCGATTATGTAAATAATAGGAAGTTTTTTTTGGGGGGAGCAGGGGTTAGGTCATGAAGATTCAAGCGAGAAGCCAGGATGCTTGCGGCTGACTTTAAACTCAGCGCAACATGCAGACGATCTTGGCGCTGAGCCAGGGCGGAGCCGCACCGCGCGGTGTTGCCAAGCCCATATGATTGCAATATACTTGATCAATCAAGTATTGAGTTAGCAATAGATGCCACATACCCACCATCAAACCGCCCACCTCATCTACGGCCCCACCGCAGCCGGGAAATCCACGTTGGCTCAACAAATGGCTGCTCAGATAAATGGCGTCCGCTTTGCCATTGATGAATGGATGCATGCCATGTTTGCTGAAGACATGCCCGATGCACTGGAGATGAGATGGGTCATGTCTCGTGTGGCGAGATGCCAAAATCATATTTGGTCAGTTGCAGCGCAAGTGCTGGCAACCGGAACCGATGTCGTACTGGAGCTTGGGCTATTGCGCAAAAGCGATCGGGCGGCAATCAAGGCCAGGGTGGAACTGGCTGGGCATAAGGCTGTTTTCCATTTTGTCGATGCCGATGTCGAAGTGCGTAGAGCGCGCGTGTTGCGCAGAAACGCCGAGAGAGGCGCCACCTATTCTTTTGATATCACGCCAACCATGTTCGAAGCCATGGAACGGTGTTTCGAATGGCCAACCGCTGAAGAGGCTTTATAAACATGAATACAAACACAGAAACGTATGGCACCCATGACGACGCTCATGTGGCGCTGGACTTCTGCATCAGACTGTCACGTGCTCATGCCGTGGTGAGCAAGCGTCTGGACAATGTGTTGTCAGGGTTGCATGGGCTCAGTTTTGCTGATTTCATGATTCTCTATTATCTAGAGCATGCGCCAAACGCCAAGTTGCGCCGGGTTGATTTGGCGGAGCGCTTGGGGTTAACTGCGTCGGGTGTCACGCGAAGCCTGTTGCCCCTGGAAAAATCTGGTCTGGTGTTACGACAAAGTGACGAAAAAGATGCGCGTGTGGGCTATGCCGCCCTGACAGAGGCTGGGCGGCAACTGCTGAGCGATGCACTGATATCGGCGCGTGTCGTGGCCCAAGAATCCACTGAGCTGGCCTCGGCAGACCAGATCGCCACCCTGGCTTTTCTTCTGGGCCGCCTGGCGGGAATGAATTCAGCAAACAGCTGAGCGCTGCCGCCCGGCTCACTGCGTTGCTTTATCCGCCAGGCGCAGCCCCGGCTTACCGGCAAACGCGCTGTACTGCCAGTCTTGTTTGTTTTGCTGTCTGGTTCGCCATGTTGCTGCCCGCCCACGATTGGCTGTCCACCCGCCTGTCCCACCCGCTGGAGGCCTTGCCTAGCGATATTCTCCATCGCCAGCCTGCGCACACTCGCCCGGCGACGGTGCTGATTCCGCTATTGTGGCGGCCAGATGCGCCGGCAATTGTGCTGACCCAGCGCAAAACCGGCTTGCGTCACCATGCCGGCCAGATCAGTTTTCCGGGCGGCAAGCTGGAGCCTGACGACGCCACCGCGCGCCGCCACCTGAGTACAAGTGAGCGGCGCGCAGAGTTTACGTGATGC